>Ga0193751_1001203_pt1 | contig 16952 bp, 16 predicted proteins | sample L1c2metaG_FD_143050 | JGI IMG/M metagenome (GOLD analysis project Ga0193751, IMG submission 143050) | Soil microbial communities from a riparian zone of the East river system, Colorado, United States - L1c2 | ecosystem: Environmental > Terrestrial > Soil > Riparian zone | place: USA: East River... | reverse complement strand
GGGCTCGTGGGGCCGCGGTTGTCCATCGATGTGAGGCCGGCGAGGCGCTGTAGCGCTGTCTCCGGATCCTCGTTCTCGAAGATGAGTTTTTTCGCAGCCCCTAAAGCGAGCCTGCGTGCATTGAATGGGTCGGGCGGGTTCACTGCTGTGTCGTCGTGATGCGCTGAAAGGTAAGCCAAGGGAACCAGAGCGCGCTAATCCGAGTGCACGATTGCCCTCTAGCCGCAGTCGAGCCGGTGAAAGATCGCCTCTTCAACAGGCCGTCCGTGTTTGAGATGCTCGACCACAATCCGCTCGAGAAGCGCCGGCGTCACCTCGGCGTACCAGATCCCTTCCGGGTAGACCACAACGATTGGCCCGTTGCTGCAAACGCCGAGGCAGGGCGTTTCCCCTCGCTTTACACGATCAGGGCCGAAGAGAAGATCCTCTCGCTCCAGCAGCTCGGGGAGGAGCGAATAGATCTGTCGACCACGCCGGTCGGGCGAGCAGAAATTTCCGGTGCAAACAAGGACGTGTCGCGAGTAGGGCGCCATCTGCGGCTGCAGTGAATGCTCTGCGTCAGGCATGGTGCAAAGATACACGTGCGCTACGCTCATACTTGCACCGGTGCAGCTTCTCGCTGATTATGCTTATTAGCTCTCCTCTTACAGGAGCAATTATGGGAGCGACAATCACGAATAATGCGGGCGCCGTCGATCCTGCCATCGCCGGCAAGGGTTACGTGCATCCTGAAATACTTGTCACCACCAACTGGCTCGCCGATCACCTCGAAGATCCGGCCATCAGAATCATCGAGAGTGACGAAGACATCCTGCTCTACGACACCGGGCACATTCCGGGCGCGCAAAAGGTAGACTGGCACCAGGATCTCAACGATTCCGTCCTGCGCGATTATGTGTCTTCCGAGCAGTTCGAGCAGCTCCTTCGCGACAAGGGCATCGACGAGAATACCACCGTCGTATTTTACGGCGACAAGAACAACTGGTGGGCGGCATACGCGTTCTGGGTATTCCAGCTCTTCGGCTTTACGAACGCGAAGCTGCTCGACGGCGGCCGGATCAAATGGGAACAGGAAGGACGCCCGTTCAATACCCAGGTTCCGCGCTACGCGAAAACGGCCTATAAGGCTCCGAAGCGATCGGACGAGAAAATCCGCGCCTTCTTCCAGGAAGTCCGTCAGCACTCCGCGGCCGGCAAGCCGCTGATCGACGTTCGCTCCCCCGAGGAGTACAGTGGTCAGCGCACCCACATGCCCGACTACCCACAGGAGGGAACGCTGCGCGGGGGACACATCAAAGGTGCGCGCAGTGTTCCGTGGGCCCGCGCCGCGAATCCCGATGGAACCTTCAAGGACGCGGAATCGCTCCGCGCCATTTACGAGAAGGAGAAGGGACTCAAGAAGAGCGACGACATCATCGCGTACTGCCGCATCGGCGAGCGCTCATCGCATACATGGTTCGTTCTCACCTACCTGCTCGGCTATGATCGTGTCAGAAACTATGACGGGAGCTGGACCGAATGGGGGAACGCCGTACGCGCTCCGATCGAGAAGGGCGCCGAGAAGTGACGGCACCAGCTACGACAACGCCAACGACGAAGCCGTCGCGCATTCACGTGCAATGGGTGGATGCGCATCGCTTCGAAGCGGGACGGCCGGGAGGCCCGACCGCGCGCATCGACGGTGAGGGCGAGACAGGTCAGAGTCCGCCCGAAACTCTCCTTAGCGCGCTGGCGACGTGTGTTGCCTACGATGTCATCGACATTTTGGCGAAGCAGCGCACGCCGATTTCCTCACTCGAGATAGACATCGTGGGAGAGCGCGTCGATACGATCCCTCGGCGCTACAAGTACATCACTCTGAACTTCCAGATCGGCGGCAAGGGAATCGAGAAAGATCAGGCGCTGCGCGCGATAGAGCTGTCGGCGACCAAGTATTGTTCGGTGCGCGAGTCGCTTCGTGCCGATATTCAAGTCGCCTGGACAGTCGAGATTCGGGCGGAGGGATAGGCCTCGCGGAATTCAACTGAACGGGCGAGAGATGTCAGTGGCACAGATTGCAGGTGTCAGTTCACTACGCCGAGACTTTTCTGAGTGGCGTGAGAGCAAATGCCCAAACGCCAGTATTGAAGTCAATGCCGTAGTGAACTCGTCTCTGGCATCTACGCTACTGACAACTCCCGCCCGTTCTGTTGCCGTTAATTAGCGCCGTCGTTGGGGCTTGGACGCGGCGGAGTACGGCGCCCATTTTCGCTCAGAATCTTCAATCTCCTCGCGCAGACGCAAATAGCTGTCGTAACGCTCGGCGCTGATTGATCCGCTCTCAACCGCCGCACGCACAGCGCACCCGGGCTCGACGCGGTGGGTGCAGTTTCCAAAACGACACTCCGTGATGTGCGGGCGAAATTCCCGGAAGCACTCGTCGAGGTGCTCCGAGGCGAGCCCCCACATGCCGACTTCGCGCAGGCCCGGAGTATCGACGACGTAGCCCGAATCGGGAAGCGGATGGAGCAGTGCGCCGACGGTCGTATGCTGTCCCTTGTTGACGGATTCGCTGATCTCGCCAACACGCAGCGCCAGACCCGGATACATCGAGTTCATCAGGGATGATTTGCCGACGCCTGAAGGTCCAGTGAGCACCGACGTTTTGCCCGCCAGCTCGTCGTGCAGCTCCGTCAATCCGACCCGCTGTTTTACGCTCGTGTAGTGAACGGGATAACCGGCAGCGGCGTAATCAGCGAACATGCGCTCAGTCTCCGGCCGATCCACCAGCTCGATCTTGTTGATCACGATCCGCGACTGCAGAGAGTTGCCTTCCGCAATCACCAGAAACCGATCCAGCATGCGGCGATGCGGTTCCGGCTTGGCGGCCGCGAACACGACGATGACCTGATCGACATTCGCGGCGACGATGCGCTCGCCCTGTCCGGCTCCGGGGGCGCGACGCGCCAGCTGTGAATGACGCGGAAGGATCTCGGCGATGGACCACTGTCCTCCACGCTCGTCCGTCTCCAGGACGACGCGGTCGCCCACCGCCAGCTTCTTGTTCTCTTCCCGCTCCTGCTTGAGCCTTCCGCGCAACGAGGCTTCGTGTATCTCACCCGATTCCTCGCGCACGTGCCAGATGCCACCAGTCCCCTTGAGTACGACGCCTTCCTTTCGGGTCAAGAGCTACCCTCTTGGCGCATCGCGTCCCACCAGGGGAGATGCTCTGCACTTCTGGCCTTGATCAAGTCATCGAGACGCGCTTTCACTTCGTTGAGAAGCAGCGCCCCAACAAGCCGCCTCGCTTCTTCCTCGGTGTCGGCGTATGCGAGGAATCCTGTTTCCAGGTGGCCGCTCGCGACGGGGTCGCCTTCGCGCCAGCGCACAAAAAGTAGATACCCACCGAATGGATGGTTCTTCTCTCCGCTTGTATCAGTAACGATCTCGACGCTGTACGACGCGCCGTCGCTTCCCTCGAAGGCGGCAGGTCGATCGTGCACCGCCATGTAGCCGCCGATTGTGTTCGGATCGCCCTTGGAATGGTCGGCGGGAAGAAAACGTCCCATTACTTGCGGCGCCTGCCGATAAATTCCCGGAAAACGTTGCCCGTGAGAAACGCCACATTCGCGGGACGCTCAGCCAGCCTGCGCATGAGATAAGGATACCACTGCGTTCCGAACGGCACGTACACGCGCATGCGATAGCCTTCGCGCACCAATTTGTCCTGGAGGTCTCGCCGCACTCCGTACAGCATCTGAAACTCGAAGCGGTTCGGCGCGATCTTCTTCTCTTTCGCGAACCGCTTGGCCTCTCGCAGGATTGCCTCGTCGTGCGTCGCGATGCCAGGATAGTTGCCGTGCTCCATCAATGCGTGCATGCAGCGAACATAGCTGGTATCGACGTCTTTCTTGGCCGGATAAGCGACGGTCTCCGGCTCCTTGTACGCGCCTTTGCAGATTCGAACCCGCGCCTTCAAGAGATTTGCATGCTCGACATCGGCGAAGGTCCTGTACAGATAACTCTGTAAAACGATTCCCACGTTTTCGCGGTATGTCGGGTAAAGTCGTTGCTCGAACAGGTCGATAGTCCGCTGCGTGTATTCGCTCGATTCCATGTCAATTCGGACGAAAGTGCGGTACTCGCGCGCTCGCTGGAGAATCTTGTGCATTATCGCGACGCAAAGATCCTCCGAGATGTCGAGGCCCATCGCCGTCAGCTTCACTGACACGTTCGCATCCGCTCTGCGCTCATAGATCCGATCGAGCATGTTGACGTACGCTTGACCCGCTGCGCGCGCCTCGGCCTCATTGTGCACGCTCTCGCCAAGGAGATCGAGGGAAGCAGTGATCCCACGGGTGTTGAGACGGCTCACGGCAGTGAGCGCGGTCTCGAGCGTCTCCCCGGCAACAAAGCGATTGGCAAAGCTTTTTGCGAGCTTGTTGTTGCGGACAAATCGGAAGATCTGCTTCTGGTCGGACAGATACAGCAGCGCGTTACGTAGCATTAGTTCGTTGGAGATTCGGACGATGAAGCGGATGTTCGATGGAGGCTGGCGCGACCGCGTCGAGAAAGGTCGAAGATGCGCCTCACCGGGTATTTTCCACCTTTCTGCATGTGATTGTCGAAGAAGTTCCAGGTGGCGAACCCATCGTCGCTCTCCGGCTCCAGAAGGTAGACGATCAGCGGGCCAAGTGGCTGCGCGGTCGACACTATGAAGGAGCCCGGCGGCATCGACTGAAGTCCTCTTTCCCAATGGCCCTTCAGCCGCTCCTCGTGGTGTCCTTGAAACGCGCGCTGGTTCGTGATGATCGAGTCCAATACGAACGACTCACCTCGCGCCATCCAGGCGGAATCGGATCTGTCCACATGAATGCCGTGCAGCCTGAGCAGGCTCGCTACAGCGGTATCCGCGGGCGCGATGACATACGCAGCCGGCGGTAGCCTGTCCAGCGTGGAAGTGAATCTGTCGTACACCGGCATTCTGATAGTTCGGAATCGGCCGGTTCGACGCTCACCCTTTGGAACGCCCGGCTGGGTAATACTCGAATCGCCGGTCTTCTCGAGATCCTCCTTGATGACGTCGAGCATTCTCGGAGTTGCGATCAGCTCGGACCGAACAGGAACCATTTGCAGCGAATCGGGAGCGCGATCCCAGGCGAGGGTCTGACTGTCGGCTCGCGCGGAGAGCGACCTGATCGACGCGCCCCTCTCTCCCACCAACGAAAGGATCTCCTTGACGAAGGCGTAGGTAGATGCGATGCGGCGTTGGAGCGTGTCGTGGGAGTATGCCTCACTCAAAATCGCGATTCTTCCACGTATTCCGTAGTAGTTGGTGCCGAACCGTGGCCGTGGATCGTAGGTCGCCCATCCCTCTCGCGTGGGGTCAGCGTTAGGCGCACGCTCATCGCTGAGGAAATTTCCGTAATCGAATACCTCAAACCCGTGCCGAATGCGCATCCGATCACGGAGCACGGGAAGAAGCGAGTCGCGGGCGTAAACTCCGCCGAACACCGCTGCAGGACTGAGCGAGGGCGAATACGTAAGAGCATAGCCGTGAAAGCTTCCATCAGTGGTATGTAGATCCACGAAGACATCCGGATCCCACGCGTTGAACATCGCCAGTGATGCGCGCGTCTCGGGTGCTTCTGCTTTCACGTAATCGCGATTGAGGTCGAGATTCTGGGCGTTCGCTCTCGTGCCTACCATCTCCGGACCGTTTTGCTCCGTCCGGTTCACGGACTGCGAAGCGAAGCGCTCGTTGCCATCAGCATTGTAAATGGGAACGGCGATCAGCACGACCGAATCCAGTGCGTTTGGCTGATTCGAGTAGACGAGATCGCGAATGAGTGCCAACAACGCATCCTTTCCTTCGACTTCGCCCGCGTGGATGTTGGCCTGCACGTACACGATCGGCCGAGCCAGCCGCCTTGCCTCGGATGGAGTCGAAACAAGCGGACGCGACGCGATCACGAATGGTATGTCGCGCCCTTCAGTAGTCTTGCCGATGGATCCGACGCCGATCGGGGCGCCAAGCCGCTTCAGTGAATCCAGGAACTGTCTGACATCGGCGTAGTGAGACGTCTCGCGGAATCTCGTGAGCTCGGGTCGCGTGCGCGGATACGAAGCCGGGCCCGGTGGACCTTGTGCCGTCGTTGCGCATCCCGCCAGACCGATCACCACTGCCGCAAGAACAGCAACGTCGCGCATCCAGGGAGCCACTCTAAGCTTCACGGGCGCTCGTTGGAGTAGAACGACTGATTTCGCCTGGACATTTCGAGAAGAAGCTCGGCGGGCTCGAACCGTCCGGGGAAACGTGCGTTGAGATCCTCGAGCCGCTGCACGACGATCTTCACGCCGAGTGTGTCCATGTAGCGGAATGGGCCGCCGCGAAACGGTGGGAAGCCGATTCCGAAGACCGCTCCAACATCGCCGTCGCGTGGCGAGCGAATGATTCCATCGCTCAGACAGCGGGCAGCTTCGTTCAGCATCGCAAGCACGGCACGCTGCTGGATTTGAACCGCGGGCATATCCGGTCTGGCTGCCTGTTCCGCCGCGGCGGGGGCAATCGACGGCGCGACGGGAATGGCTCCAGGTGCCAGAAAGATCGTGTACACCGACGGATCGACTTCGCCTTTCTTTCCTTCCTTGTCGTAGCTGTAGAATCCCTTCTTCGATTTTCGACCGTAACGACCCGCGGCTAACACCGCCTGAATCGATCTCGCCGGCTGCATTCTATCCGGATATGCCTCGGCCATGATTTTCCCGGCCTTGGTGGCCACGTCGAGACCGACTTCGTCGATCAGTGTGATCGGCCCCACCGGAAACCCGAAATCGACGAGAGCCTTGTCGATGACATCTATCGCGACGCCCTGATCCAGAAGGATGCCCGCTTCGTTGATGTACGGAGAAAGGATGCGGTTGGCGTAGAAGCCCGGCCCGTCATTCACCACGATGACAGTTTTGCCAAGCTTTTTGCCATAGGCGACGACCGTGGCTATGACCTGCGGATGTGTCTCCGGAGTCGTGATCACCTCGAGCAACGGCATCTTGTGCACGGGAGAGAAGAAATGCATTCCCAGCACGCGCTCCGGCCGACTCGCCACCTGCGCGATTTGCCCGATAGGAATCGTTGAAGTGTTGCTGGCGAAAATCGCGTTGGGCCGAATCGACGCTTCGGTTTCGCGTAACACCTGGTGCTTCACCGCGAGATCCTCGAACACTGCCTCGATCACCAGATCGACGTTTCCGAATCCCGAGTAGTCGACGGTGCCGCCGATCAGCGCCATGTAATCGCTGTATTGAACTTTCGTTATCTGCTTCTTGGTGAGCCGCTCCTTGAGAACCTCACGAACCGCGGCGTAACCTTTGGCAACTCGTGCGTGATCTGCATCTTTGAGTCGCACCAGACTTCCGTGCTGAACCGCGATCGACGCGATACCAGCGCCCATGAAACCCGCACCGATGATCGCGATTTTCTCCACCGGCAGAGGATCGAACGCAGAAACCGGCACATCCGGGTACTGCGATGGCTCGACCCCTGGATCCTTCTTGAGCTCGTTGGTCGCGAAGAAGAGAAAGATCAACTGACGCGAGACGTCGGTCATTGCCAGCTCGCCGAAGTGGCGCGACTCCTCTCGATATCCGTGAGCCACACCCCTATCGTATCCGGCTGCAACTACATCTATCGCGGCGATGAGCGCGGGATAGTGTCCTCGCGATTTGGCCAGTGTTTGCTCGCGCGCCTTGCGGAGCACTATCGCGCGACCGGCCGGGTTCGCGTCCAGAAAAAATCCTTTGACTCCGCCACTGGGTCGCTCGCTCTTGCGCCTTCCTTCCGCGACCTCGCGTGCGCGCTGTATCGCGATGCTGCGGAGAATCGACGGGTGGACCAGCTCATCGATTAGTCCAAGCTGGAGCGCCTTCTTTCCGCGCACGTTCTTCCCGGTGAGAATCAAGTCGAGCGCATTGGTGAGTCCGATTCTTCGGGGAAGCCGTTGCGTGCCGCCACCTCCCGGAATCAGACCGAGCTGTACTTCAGGCAGACCGAGAATTGTCTTGGGATGATCCGTCGCAATTCGATAACGACAGGCCAGAGCGGTCTCGAGTCCGCCGCCGAGGCAAGCGCCATGGATCGCAGCGATGATCGGAATGCGGAGGCGCTCGATTGAATCGAGCAGCATCTGACCGTCGCGGCTCAGTCGCTCGGCGTCGGCCGCCGTCTTGAGCGCGAGAAATTCCTCTATGTCGGCGCCGGCGATCCAGACATCCGGTTTCCCGCTGATGAACACAGCAGCATGAACTGTCGTGTCGCGCTCGAGGCGGCTTACAAGCGCGACCAACTCGTCCTTGACGCCGCGAGTCAGTTTGTTGACCGACTCGTTCGGAAGGTCGAAGGTGATGATCGCGATTCCATCGGTCACCTCGACCGAGAGCGCGGGCCTCCATCGCGTTCCGACCAGACCGCCGATCGTGACTTCCGACGTCGAGCTCATCGTGTTCTCTCTACGACCATGGCGAAGCCCATTCCGCCCGCCGAACAAACTGTCATGAGCCCGAACTGTCCGCCGCGACGCCTCAGCTCGTTGAGCAGCGTCGTCGTGATGCGCGCTCCAGTCGCGCCGAACGGGTGGCCAATCGCGATCGAGCCGCCCATCACGTTGAGCTTTGCTCGATCGACTTCTCCTACAGGCTGTGTTAATCCCGCCCGCTCCGCCCAGAACTTCGATTCGAATCCCTTGAGGTTCGACAACACCTGCGCCGCGAAGGCTTCGTGCATCTCCACCAGGTCGATGTCCTTGAGCGAGAGACCCGCGCGCTTGAGTGCTATAGGCGCGGCAAGCACCGGAGCCTGGAGCAGCTGCTCGCCAGGATCGAGTGCCGCGTATGCGTACGACCGTACGATTCCCAGCGGGGGATAACCGAGCGACCGCGCTTTTTCTTCACTCATGAGGAGGACGCAAGCACCGCCATCGGTGAGCGGCGAGGAGTTCCCTGCTGTCACGCTGCCGTACTTCCTGTCGAACACTGGCTTGAGCGCGGCAAGCTGTTCGTAGCTCGTGTCTTCGCGGATACCGTTGTCGCTCGTCAGCACGCTCTCGAACCTGGGTGGCACGTACACCGGCATGATCTCGGCGGTCAGGCGGCCGTCGGTAGTACCAGCGGCGGCGAGTCGGTGGGAACGCAGCGCGAAATGATCCTGCTCTTCGCGCGCGATCGCGTTGAGCTTTGCCATCTTCTCGGCTGACTGACCCATCGTTTCGCCAGTCGACGGCTCTGCGATCGCCGGCGTTATGGGGACCAGATCTCGTGGACGGATGCGAGCCAGCGCTTTGAGTCGAGCGGGCAATGATTTCGCCTTCGATGCGAGAACCAGCGCGTCAGCAAATCCCTGAGCGTGGAGAATCGGAATGTTGGATAATGATTCAGATCCTCCGGCAATTGCGACGTCCACGTGACCGAGCGCGATCTGGTCCGCCGCATCGGTAATCGCCTGATTCGCGGAGGCGCAGGCGCGGCTCACGCTGAACGACTGGACACCCTTTGGCAGGAGAGGAAGCAGCGAGACTTCGCGCGCTATGTTCGGCGCAAGCACCGATGGTATGACGGTGCCGAACACCAGCGCCTGAACTTCCTTGCCGTCGAGGTTGGTTCGTTGTAGCAGCTCGGCGACGCAGAGCTTGCCCAGGTCGATGGCGGAAATTGATTTGAACGCCGTTCCCGCTTTGGCAAACGGCGTTCGCACGCCAGCGACTATTGCGACGCGTCGTCCGTTCCCGAATGTTGCCATGCACGGAACATAGACGGGCGTCGTTTATCTTTCTAGGACGTACCGCTCTCTCTGCCGCGTCGCTCTTTGTCCAGTAAACGACGCTTGCGCTCGATTCCCCAGCGATAGCCGCCGAGCTCTCCGCTTCGCCGCACGACGCGATGACAAGGAATTACTAACGCGACGTGATTCTTTGCACAGGCGCTGGCTACTGCGCGCACAGCGTTCGGAGCGCCGATTGCATTCGCGACCTCGCTGTAAGTACGAGTCTCGCCGAATGGAATTTTTTGCAGCTCTCTCCAGACTTTCCATTGAAAAGCGGACGCCTGGACATCAATTGGCACATCGGCTCGAGTACCCTCTCCGTCGATTGCGTCGACGATATTCGACACCCACGTCCCCAGCACGCTGGAAGGAAGGTCCGCGCGAGTGCGGGTTGCAGCTGGATATTCCTTCTGCAGAGCTGATTCGAGAAAATCGGGAGTGTCGCCGAGCATTACCGCGCACACGCCGCGCTGAGTTGCCGCGACCATGAGTGTGCCGAGAGATGTCTTGGTGGTCACGTAGTCGATGTGGACGCCTTCGCCGCCGCGACGATAAGTCGCTGGCGTCATGCCGAGCTGCGCTCCGGACTGCTCGTAAACCCTGCTGCTCGAGCCGTAGCCCGCTCCATACGTCGCGCGACTCACCGTCTCGCCGCGCTTGAGCTCGTCCTTCAATCTCTCGCTCTTCCGAGCGCGCACGTATTGCGCCGGCGTGAGCCCGACTGTCGCCTTGAACTTGCGCTGCAGGTGATGAGCGCTCAAACCTGCCTCGGCGCTCAGCACTTCGAGTGTGATGCGCTCATCTCCGAGATCCGCCAATTGGCGGTCGATGAAAGCACGGACGCGCTCGATTGCGGCGGTCGTAGAATCCGAGGCGTCGTTCGGGCGGCAACGCTGGCAGGCCCGGAAGCCAGCGCGCTCCGCCGCTTCAGTCGAGGAAAAGAAGCTTACGTTCTCGCGGTTGGGGCGACGGGATGGGCAGGATGGCCGGCAGTAGATGCCCGTCGTTGTCACTCCGTAAAAGAGCTCGCTGTCGAGACTCGCGTCGCGGGCGAGTACGGAATTCCAGGCCTTTGCTTCGTTGATTGATGGTCTCTTGGTCATGATCATCTTAGCTACCCACAGTGTGCTGTTTGAGTATAGTGTCCCTGACGATCAGTATGGGAGAGGAGCGAGATCGTAGCTATCCGATTCTTGCGCTCAAATTCCGCTCATCGGACTTTAGGGAATGACGGATCTATTCGGACGCGACTTCGACGTGCTCGTGATCGGCGGCGGGATCAACGGCTGCGGCGTGGCACGTGATGCGTCGATGAGGGGTCTCAAGGTCCTGCTGGTCGAGCGGGATGATTTGGCGAGCGGCACTTCGGGACGATCGTCGAGATTGATTCACGGCGGCATTCGATACCTCGAGCAGGGCCGGCTCCATTTGGTCTACGAGTCCATTCGAGAGAGGCAGATACTCCTTCGCATTGCTCCTCATCTCGTCAAACCGCTGGCATTCACCTGGCCCATCTACCGCGGCGCACGCGTCGGTAAGCTCAAGCTGAGCGCCGGTCTTTTCGTGTACCAGCTCATGGCGCGCGGTCGGTCTCGGCCGCACCTCACTCTCGATGCGGCAGAAACTATCGAGCGCGAGCCCTCGCTCAAGAACGCTGGTCTCGCCGGTGGTGCGGTCTATTACGATGCTTGCACCGATGATGCTCGACTGACGGTCGCCAATGCTGTCGCTGCGAAACAGAACGGCGCCGCAGTAACGACCCACACGTCGGTGACTGAGCTGCTCTTTGAGAACGGCAAGGCGATCGGTGCGGTGCTCAAGCCGAAGTACAGCGGTGAGAGATACGAAATTCGAACGCGCGTCGTTGTGAATACGACTGGCGTGTGGGCGAATGCGTTCGGCGGGGGCGCCGGCGGTCGCAGACATCGCGGAAGCAAGGGTGTGCACATCGCGCTGCCCCGTGATCGGGTAGGAAATCGCGACGCTTTGACGCTTATCTCGCCAATCGACGGACGCGTGATGTTCTGTCTGCCAGCAGGGCCGCAGACGATTATCGGCACAACGGACACGTGGACCGAGGAGCCTCCAGAGACTGTTCACGCAGCGCCGAGCGATGTCGATTATCTGCTGGGTTCAGCCAATGCCTACTTCGATCGGGCGCGGCTGACGACGGATGATGTTGTGAGCGCGTGGGCCGGGATCCGTCCGTTGGCGATCGGTACAGGTACGAATCCAAGTGCGGCATCCCGTGAACACAGCATCGTCGCCGACAACTCCGGAGTCATCAACGTCACTGGTGGCAAGCTCACGACGTACAGATCGATGGCGGCCGAAGTAGTTGATCTGGTTCAACGCTCAATGGGTCAGAAGCGGGAGCCCGCGCCAACCGATTCGGTCATGCTCCCGGGATCAGATCGCGCGGACAAGATCGCACAGCTGCAGCTCGAAGATGCGGCTCTTGCCACGCCACTCGTGGAAGGATTGCCCTATACTCGCTCACACCTCGTCTACGGCGTGAGGGAAGAGCTGGCGCTGACGCTCTCGGACCTGTTGATTCGGCGCAGCCACCTCGCGTTCGAGACGCGTGACCATGGAGTGAGCGTGGCAGCTCCAGCCGCCGAGATCGTTGCGCCGCTCCTGGGGTGGACCGCGGAGATGAAAAGCGCCCACATCCAGCAGTATCGACTGGATGTCGAGCGGATGTTCGCTATCGGCTGAACCGACGTGTGGGGGTCATCAAGCCTCTCTTGGCTCCATCGTTAGAGGCGGAGGCGGCTTCAGCACCAGCTCCCTCTCCATCGTAACTTCGGTTTCCAGGCTCTGGCGATCGCGATTGATCGTCGCCGTCGCGCGCCGCTGTCCAGCCACCATGTACGACACTGAGCAGTCCATTTTCATCACGTCGCCGTCGATTTTGGTAGAGTCCCAACGGTCTGCGTGGCCGGTGTAGTGTATAGAGAGCTTGTCGTAATGCGCGCTCCAGAAGAACGGGATGTCGTCGAATCTGTCCCGATAGCCAAGCATGTTGCGCGCGACGACCTGGCCTTGGCGCTCTGCGACCACCCAATGCTCGACCCGAAGACGGACATCGGAGTACGCGTCTGGCCAACGCGCTACATCCCCCGCGGCGAACACTCCACTGATGCTGGTCTCGAGGAATTCGTTTACGGCAACGCCGTTGTCCATGACGACTCCGGCAGTCTCCGCGATCTCGACGTTAGGTCGAACGCCGAGCCCGGCTACGACCACATCGGCATCGAGGCGCGCATCATCATCGAGCACGATTGCGCCTGGCTCGATCGACTTGGCTGTGTGGCCCAGATGGAAGACCACGCCCCGCTCTTCGTGGACCTTCTGGATCAGAGCTCCGAGATCAGCTCCGAGTGTCTTTTCGAGGGGAAGTTTTTCAGGGGCGACGATGTGAACCTGCAGCCCGCGGGTAACGAGTGAAGCCGCGACTTCGAGCCCGATGAAACTTGCGCCAATGACTACGGCGCTCTTTGCGGTGCCGACCTTCTCGATGATCGAGCGGCAATCAGCGAGTGTGCGCAGGTACGAGATTCGATCGCCCCCCGACACGTCGAGGCGATTGGGAGTCGCGCCAGTGGCGAGGAGGAGCATCCCGTAACTGCGTGTGCTGCCATTGCTCAAGAACACTTTCTTCGCCTTCGGGTCGATCCTCTCGGCCTTCACCCCCGTAAGAAGCTCGATGCCCTGCGCTTCGTAGAATTCCTTCGGATGGAGAGGAAGCCAGTCTTCGGGAGCGCTGCCAGCCAGGAAATCTTTCGAGAGGTTGGGCCTGTCATACGGGGTATCCGGGTCGATATCGATCAGCAGGACGGGACCGCGATATCCTTCTCTGCGCAACATCTCAGCGCACGCGTTCCCCGCAGCTCCGGCCCCGATTATCACTACCGAGCTCGGCCCGGTCATTGGACTGGTCTCAACAACCACTCTTTCTGGAACTCTCGAAGAGCGCGGCCGCCGAGTACGCTCGCGGCGATTGACCGTAACGCGCTTTCCAACGACGCGAACCATGTTGTTCTCGAGCGTCACGTCGTAGACGGGCAAATCGTTCAGCGCTGGCGCGTGCGAGGCTGCCCCGTTGTGTAGCTCGAAACACGCATGGTGCCACGGGCAACGAATGGTCTCGCCGACGAGCACGCCTTCCGCCAGCGGTGCGCTGTAATGGGTGCATTTCGCCCCTATCGCGAACCAGTTCGGCTCGACGTGTGCGAGCAGCACCGCCTCTCCAAACGCGTGGCCCGCGATCATTTGGCCAGCGCCAACACTGCTGATCTCGACCCCTTTTTCGAGGTCGGGACCAGTCAGCTCATTGGAGCTCGCGCTCACTTGGCAATCGATCTCATGCTGAGGAAGGCGCGATCGAATTCTCTTCCGCTCAGGCGATTCAACGATCGTATTGCCGCGACATGTGCTTTTGCAAGAGCGAAGTCGCAGAACAGGCCGTCGCAATAAGCGACGGGCGCTGGTCGTTCTACTGTACCGTGATGCTTCCCGACATCGCCGCTCCGTGGATGGAACAGTGATAGTTGTACGTTCCCGCGACGGCGAAAGTCCGGGAAAAGCTCCCCTTATCCTGGGTGGGCGAGGTCACGCCATCGTCAAACGTGACGCTGTGCGATACACAGGTCTCACCGTAGTAGGGATCGCTCGTGCAGCTGTTCCACGACCAGTTCACCGCCGTTCCAACCGCGACGGTTTTCGTCCCGGGCGTGAATTGGTCATTCGACACCGACACTCCATCTGCCGGTGGAGGGGTGTTGCCGGTTGTCGTTACCGGACTCGTCGTATCTCCGCCGGATCCGCCGCAACCAAAAGTGCAAACGATCGCGAGCGTCGTGCAAACCTGCTTCAACATTGTCATCTCCGTGCTGTGTGCTCACGGAGACGCTATTGTGGTGCGCGGCGGCCCTCAAGCAGTTCTCGCGACCCGCGCGGCAGACTACTTCATAGGGACGGCGAGAGCATGGCGATACGCCGCGAATTTTCCGCGGAAAATCTGCGCGCGGCTACGCCGCGTCGTGAATGGTCTTGAGCTCGATGATCTTGAGGCGGCGCGTCGTCGCGGGAAGCTTGAGCACCACGGTTTCGCCGACGCTCCGTCCGACTAGTGTTTTGCCGATCGGCGAGGACATGCTCACGTGGCCTTCCTCGAACTCCACAGAATCGCCGAACACCAGGCTGTAGCTCTCGCGCTGGCCCGTCTGCTCATCCTGCACTACCACCTGCGACCCGAGCCCGACCTTATCGGAAGGGATCTGGGCGATGTCTATCTGCGAGAGCTTGCTCAGCCGCTGCCGGAGCTGCCCGAGCCGCGCCTGCACGAACTGCTGGCGTTCGAGGGCGGCCTTGTACTCACTGTTCTCGCGGAGGTCGCCCAGCTCCACGGCGCGGCGAATTTCCTGCGGCAGCGTGACGTTGAGCTCCCGCTGCAGCTTCTCGACCTCTTCCCCGAGTTTTTTCTTGAGTTGATCGAGCATACAACCTGAGTCTGGCCAAAAAGGGGCGCTTTCGCGAGCCTGAAAAACCGAACGCCCGACCAGGACCGGCCGGGCGCCGCACCTCCAAGCTAGACAGTCTGGAGCGGGGAGGCAATCACTATCGATGCTGGGGCAGCTTGGAGTCCGTGTGGTCGATCGCCGCAGGGGCGCTTGCCGACTTCTCGTATTCGCTCTGCAGGCGCTTCATCATCGCCTCTCGGCGATCGAAGAGCCGCTTGAGCGGTCGAGTCTCGTGCCGTGAAAATGCGTAGGACGTGAGCAGCGGCAGAGCAACGGTCGAATCGAGGTAGCACACGACTGCGTCCGGAAGTCTGTCCGGATCGATCTTTCCCCAGCTCACTGCTTCGGCGGGTGTGGCGCCAGAAAGGCCGCCGGTGTCGGGCCGCGCATCGGTGATCTGAAGGAAATAGTCGTGGCCCTTCTCGTCGATGCCGAGTACTTCCTGGATCTGAGGCTCGGTCTGAAGCATGAAATTCTTGGGGCTGCCACCGCCGAGAATCATCACTGCGCTCTTTCCTCCGCCCCGCTTGGCGTCGAGCACGATCGACGCCGTCTCGTTCACGTCGCGATTTGGGTCGAGCACGAGCTTGTTCCCGTCGAGAGCGACCGCCGCGATGTTCATCCCGATCGAGCTGTCACCCGGCGACGACGTGTAGATTGGGACTCCCGACGAGTACGCTGCTGAAAGCACTGATTTCTGTCCAATGCCGAGCGCCTTCTCGCGCTCACGCACGTACTTCCCGCACAGATTGTGGAATTCAGCGCTTGACATCGGTCGCTGGAATTCCTTGCCCTGGATGATCTTGCGAAAGAACGCGTCCGTCGAGAGCAGCACGTCGTAGTCGAAGAAGATGTCGTAGATGCGAACGACTCCTTCTTGCCTCAGAACAACGTCCGACTCCTGTGCGTTGCCGCGATGCATCGCCAGTCCGAGACCGAAGTGCGTGTCGTGATACAGATTGGCGCCGGTGGAGATGATCCAGTCGACGAAACCAGCCTCGATGAGCGGAATCAGCGCTGACATGCCGAGTCCGGCTGGCGTCAGCGCACCGGTGATCGAGAGACCGACAGTGACGTCGGCATTCAACATCTTGCCGGTGAAGAGCTGGCACGCCTCGCGAAGTCGCGCCGCGTTGTAGGCGAGGTAAGTCCCTTCGATCAGCTCCGCGACAGTCTCCTTGCCGTCGATCCGGCGCGGATCGATGCGCTGCCCCTTGAGAAAGCGGCTCGCCTCGTGTGCGGTATGCTGCACGCCGCGTTGCTCGCGGTCTTCGGCGGCGAGCTTCTGCTGCGCCTTCGGCCCGGCTGCAGATGCCTTTCCGTGTCGCGACGACTTGAAGCCGCCGCGATCGCGACCTTTTCCGTTCCCCTTATTTTCTTTTGGCATCTCGCTTCGTTTCGACTGTCTCCTCGAATTGCTCGCCGCCTGTTTTCCCGAGCGATTTGTATGCGGTCACGATCGCCTGCACTGCCTCGGCCGGGTCGTCCGTCACCAGCATGAGATCGAGATCGCCCTCGGAGATTTTCCCTTCGCTGAGCACTCTGGCCTGAAGCCAGCGCAGCAGCCCTGCCCAGTAGTAGCGTCCGAAAAGAATGACGGGGAATTTGTAGATCTTCCCCGTTTGAATGAGCGC
>Ga0193751_1001202_pt1 | contig 16952 bp, 18 predicted proteins | sample L1c2metaG_FD_143050 | JGI IMG/M metagenome (GOLD analysis project Ga0193751, IMG submission 143050) | Soil microbial communities from a riparian zone of the East river system, Colorado, United States - L1c2 | ecosystem: Environmental > Terrestrial > Soil > Riparian zone | place: USA: East River... | reverse complement strand
GGCGAGACGGCACAGGTCGCCACGCCGCGATTTCGCATCCTGCGCGACTTCTCTCATCCGATCGTCGAGCGCTATCGGCGCTTTATCGCGGACAGCGGGATCGGCATCGCCGGCATCGAGTTCATTGTCGATTCGAGCGGCGATCTCTATACCTACGACGTCAACACCAATACCAACTACAACAGTGCGGCTGAAGATGAAGCCGGCATTTACGGCATGCGCGCGATCGCTGCCTATCTTGCCGGCGAGCTGCACAAGCTCCAGCGCTCGACGTCCGGGACGCCCGTCCCTGCCTGATCAGGCACGACCGCAGGCGCTCGCCAGGCGCCGGCGGCTGCGCGATGCCGTGTCGCCGCGCTATCATCGGCGGCTCCGACGACAAGGAGACAACGATGAAGCTCACTGGCTCGTGCAGTTGCGGCGCTGTGAAGTTCGCGCTCGATTCGCACACGCCGCAGCCGTATATGCGCTGCTACTGCTCGATTTGCCGCAAGACCGCGGGGGGTGGCGGTTACGCCATCAACATCATGGGCGATGCGCCCACGCTGAAAGTGCGCGGCGCCAAGAACGTCGCCACCTACCGTGCGCGCTTCAAGGAGAAAGGCGCCAAGCGAGCGAGCCTCTCGCAGGCGCGCCGCAATTTCTGCGCGAAATGCGCCAGCGCATTGTGGGTTTTCGATCCGCGCTGGCCGGACTGGGTGTATCCCTTCGCGTCCGCGATCGACACCAAGCTGCCCAAGCCCGCCGAGGAAGCGGAGATCATGCTCAACTACGCCGCGCCTTGGGCAGAGATACCGAAAGGCCGCGGGCACACGCATTTCAGCGAATATCCCAAGGAAGGCATCGCCGACTGGCACAAGAAGCGCGGATTGGAAGTGCGGTAGGTGCGCATTCAGCGGAGCGACGCACCGCTGTCCGAATGAATTCGGACCTACCGCCTGAATTCGGACCTACCGCCGCGCCGGGTCGTCTTCCGGTAGCACGTCCGCCGCCCACTCGCTCTTTTTCCAATTGGGAACCGGCGTACTGCAGCCGGATTTTGGAACGAAGCTCGAGCGCTCGACGAGGGCGTGGCGATGGATGTAGCGCGGGCAATTGGGAAATACACGCGCCACGGTCACTCTCACGATGAACTGCGCCTCGGGGTACTCGCCGAGCAGCGGGTCATCGGCAGAGATCCTTGCCTCGCCTGAAATCCGCAGACGCCGCTGCCGTTCGAAGTCGATGAACAGCATCCCGACTCGCGCGTTGCGGACGACATTGCCCATCGACAGGAACATGCCGTTCCCGTCGTAGTTGGGAAAGGCGATCGTGACCGGGTCGACAACCCGCACGAACCCCGGCTCTCCGCCCTTGTAGGAACAACTCGGCTGGCCGTCGTCGTCCGCGGTCGCCAGAAAGAACATGTCGAGTGATTCGATGTACGCCTTGTCGGCTTCACCGATCCGGTCGACCACCAGCCGCTCTTCGATTCGATCCGCCAGACGGCGCGTGTCGAAGCGATCTTGCAGACTCCGATTGCCTTCGTGATAGAAATCACTCATGGGCGCCTTACTCTTGCGCTATGTCCGACTCTTCGCGGTTGCTCCGACACCACGGCGCTGACCGTCAGCTCACGCTTTCGGTGGCGGATGAATGTTGTCGACCCAGTGCACCTGCTCGGGGTTGGGCTCGACCGCGGGGATCTCGAGATTGACCACCACCGGCTTTTGACCGCTGCGCACCAGCACGCACGAGAGCGGCTCTTCGTCGCTGGCGTTGATCTCCTGATGCGGGACGTAGGGCGGTACGTATATGAAATCGCCCGGTCCGGCCTCGGCGGTGTATTCCAGGCGGTCACCCCATTTCATGCGTGCCTTGCCGCTGACGACGTAGATGACGCTTTCGACGGGCCCGTGGTGATGCGCGCCGGTCTTGGCCTTGGGATGGATGACGACCGTGCCGGCCCACAGTTTCTCCGCGCCGGCCGTCGCCGTGGTAATCGCCGCGGCGCGATTCATTCCCGGCGTCTGCGGGGTATTGACGTCGAGCTCGTTGGCGTGCACGACGCGCACGCCGTGCAGGCGCCATTTCGATTTGCCCGGGGACGTCACTTGATCGCTCCAATCGCGGATCGAGCGTCAGCGCCGGGACGTGCTTCGAGCGTCGACGGGTACGGCGCGCCGCGAGTATTACCCATCGATGCGTCCGGGTCGCGCGCTGATGGGACCATCGTTGCCGGCCTGCATTCGAGCGCAACCGGCTAGGGGTGCGCAAGTAGAATCGCCCTGCATTGGCTTGCCTCCATGACCTCTCACGGCGCGATGGCCGCGACTGTTTAGTGTATGTCAAAGCGGGCGCAGCGTGAATCGGCCCGACAGACACGGCTCGCCTCGCGATGCTTGCTACAATGCCGCTCTTTTCAAGGAGGACTTATGGCGATTTCCATGTATCAGGCATCGGTTCCCGTCTTTGTACGCATGCTTACCAATCTCAAGAACATCCTCGGCAAGGGATCGGCGTTTGCGCAGTCCAAAAAGATCGAAGAATCCGTATTGCTCAATGCGCGTCTTTTCCCCGATATGTTTCCGCTCACCAGACAAGTGCACATCGCCACCGACTTCGCGCGCGGCACCGGCGCGCGGCTGGCCGGAAGCGAGCCGCCGACATACGAAGACACCGAGAAGACCTTTGCAGAGCTGATTTCGCGCGTCGACAGGACGATCGAATACCTCGGTACGCTCAAGCCCGGACAGATCGACGGATCGGAGGAACGCGAAATCGTGCGCCCGATTCGCGGCGAGCCGAAAAAATTCAGCGGCATCAACTACCTTCTTCAGTTCGCATTGCCCAATTTCTATTTTCACATGACGGCGGCGTATGCGATCCTGCGCCACAATGGCGTCGAGCTCGGCAAGGCCGATTTTATCGGCTCTCTGGATTAGTTGCTGATCGGCGCCCTGGATTAGTTGCCGCTCCTCGGGGTCGCACGCCGCCAGAGCGGCGGTTGACCTTCATCGGCGCGTGGCCAACGGGAGGTCTTGCGACGAGAGCGCGAGCCCTGCTGCAAGGGAACGTCCTCTCCATGGGATAATTGCGCCCACGATAGGAGCGTTCATGATCGTCCCGGCTCTGGTTGCGTTTTTCGCCCTCGTCGGCCTGCTATTCATGCTCCTGTCGTTGCGTCGGATGCGTCGCCGGCGCTACGGCGCGTGCGCGTTTCATGGGCTCTCCGCGCTGGTGTTCTTCCTTGCCGCGGCCTGCGCCGGCCTGCTGGGTTTTAATCTCCTCAGCTACGAGCGCCTGACGCATGAGCAGCACGCGCTCGAGGCACGCTTTACTCGCGTCGGGGAGCAGCAGTTCGACGCGCTTCTGACCTACCCTTCCGGCGCGACACAGCGCTATGCGCTGCGTGGTGACGAATGGCAAATCGATGCGCGTCTGCTCAAGTGGCGAGGCATCACCAACGTTCTGGGATTCGACACCGCGTACCGCCTGGAACGGATCGCAGGACGCTACAGCGACATCGATCGCGAGCGCGCGTCGCCCCGCACGGTGTACGCGCTGCATCCGCCCGAAGGCGTCGACGTCTGGTCGCTGCTGCGCAGCTACCACGACTACGTCCCTTGGGCCGACGCGTTGTATGGCAGCGCTACTTACGCGCCCATCGCCGATGGCGCAGCCTATGAGGTCAAGGTCTCGCAGGACGGACTCATCGCGAGACCGCTCAATCTCCCTGCCCGCCAGGCCCTGGGCACGTGGCGCTAGCCGAGGTGGCGCTTAAGGGCAGCCGGCAAGCGGCGCGCCGCCTCGGGAGCATCGACGCCACCCGCGGTGCGCGTCGCCATTTCATCGACGAGGCGCGCGACCCTACCCTCCTGCGGCAATGAAACACCGAAGTGCAGCAGCGCGTCCCCGCGGTAGATCCCCAACGTAGGAAAATTCTCGACGTCGATGTCTGCGCATACATCGCTGTCGTCCTCGATGTCCAGCCATGCGAAGACGATGTCCGGCCGCGCCTCGGCAATACGCTCGAAGCTCGCCCGGAACTCGTTGCAGGTGTCGCACCATGCTGCGCACAGCGCTACGACGACGAGCTGCGAGCCTTCGATCCAATGCGTCAGCAATTCACGTACTTCGTCGGGGGCCGTCGTCAATACGCGCATGGTTGTGGTAGGTCTGTCGTGTTATCTGCGATTCAGCGTTCGACTCGGCAGATCGCTCGTCGTGCGCTCCTCGGAATGACAGCCTTATTTAATGCCGTCTGGCAGCTTCGGTGCCCTGCCGGGGATCTCTACAAGTTAGGCGCCAGCTGTCTTCTTGCACTTTCGACACTCAGTCCTGCCCGCCGGGCGAAATCCGCAAGCTGGTCTTCACCGATCTTCCCCACCGCAAAATACGTCGAGTCGGGATGCGTGATATAAAAGCCCGAAACCGATGCCGCCGGAAGCATGGCGTTGCTTTCGGTGACCGACATGCCGATTTTCGTTGCCTCGAGCAGGTCGAAAAGCGGCGCCTTGACCGCATGATCGGGGCACGCGGGATAGCCCGGCGCCGGACGAATGCCGCGGTACTCTTCGCGGATCATCGCTGAGGCATCGAGTTTTTCATCCCGCGCATAACCCCAGAACTCTCGCCTGACTTTCGCATGCAGCCACTCCGCTAACGCCTCTGCCAGGCGATCGGCGAGCGCCTTGAGCATGATCGCGCTGTAATCGTCCTTTTTTGCCTCGAATTCGGTGAGTTTTTTCTCGATCCCCAGCCCGCCGGTCACCGCGAACGCCCCGACGTAATCGGCGACGCCGGAATCCCTGGGTGCGACAAAGTCGGCAAGGCAATAGTTCGGCTTGAGCGAAGGCCGCTCGTTTTGCTGGCGCAGATTGCGCCACGTCAACGCGACACCGGTGCGCGATTCCTCGCCGTAGAGCTCGATGTCGTCACCGACGGAATGCGCCGGCATCAAGGCGATCACTCCATTCGCGGTCAGCCAGCGTCCTTCGATGATACGCGAGAGCATCCCCTTCGCGTCCGCGTACACGCTGCGCGCGGCTTCGCCGACGATCGCGTCGTCGAGAATCGCCGGAAACGGCCCCGACAGTTCCCACGTCTGGAAAAAAGGCGCCCAGTCGATGAATCCTGCGAGCTCTGCCAAGTCGACATGCCTGACTTCCCGTCGGCCGAGAAGCGCGGGTTTTGTCGGCGTGTAGTGTTCCCAATCGGCCTTGAAGGCGTTGGCGCGCGCCGCGGCCAGCGAGACCAGCGCCGGTCCTTTTTTACTCGCGTGCTGTGCACGGATTTTTTCGTAGTCGCTTGCAACTTCTGACACATAGGCGGTCTTGAGACTTTCGGAAAGCAGATTGCTCGCGACGCTCACCGCGCGCGACGCGTCGGGGACGTAAACGGTCGCCCCCTTGTAGTTGGGCGCAATTTTCACCGCCGTGTGCACGCGCGACGTCGTCGCGCCGCCGATCAGAAGCGGCTGCTCCATGCCGAGCCGCTGCATTTCGTGCGCCACGTGTGCCATTTCCTCGAGCGAGGGCGTGATGAGTCCCGAAAGCCCGACGATGTCGGCGTTGCGCTCGCGCGCCGTGTCGAGAATCTTCTGTGCCGGCACCATGACGCCGAGATCGATCACGTCGAAGTTGTTGCACTGAAGCACCACGCCGACGATGTTCTTTCCGATGTCGTGCACGTCACCCTTGACGGTGGCCATGACGATCGTGCCTTTGGGCTTGCCGGCGTCGCCCGATCTCGCCTTTTCGGCCTCGATGAACGGGATCAGATGCGCGACCGCCTGCTTCATCACGCGCGCGCTTTTGACGACCTGCGGAAGGAACATCTTGCCCGCGCCGAAGAGGTCGCCGACGACGTTCATGCCGGCCATCAGCGGTCCCTCGATCACCTCGATGGGCTTGCCGCCGCGCTGCTCGATCGCGCGGCGCGCCTCTTCGGTGTCGTCGACGATGAACGTGGTGATCCCTTTCACCAGTGCGTGCGACAACCGCGCCTCGACCGGGACGTCGCGCCAGGCGAGGTCCTCGGTGACCTGCTTGCCCTTGGACTTGTACGTCTCGGCAAACGTTACAAGATGCTCGGTCGGGCTCTGCCCGTCGTCGCGTTGCCGGTTGAGGACCACGTCTTCCACCAGCCGCTTGAGCGCGGGATCGAGCTCGTCGTACACGCCGAGCTGGCCCGCATTCACGATGCCCATCGACATGCCGGCGCGGATCGCGTAATAGAGAAAAACGGTGTGGATGGCCTCGCGCACCGGATCGTTGCCTCGGAACGAAAAGCTCACGTTCGACACGCCGCCCGACACCTTGGCGTGCGGCAGATGCTGTTTTATCCAACGGGTCGCGTTGATGAAGTCGACCGCGTAATTGTTGTGTTCTTCGATGCCGGTGGCGATGGCGAAGATGTTGGGATCGAAAATGATGTCTTCCGGCGGAAAGCCGACGCCTCGAGTCAAGAGATCGTACGCGCGCCGGCAGATGTCGACCTTGCGCTCGAAGGTGTCGGCCTGCCCCTTTTCGTCGAACGCCATCACCACCGCCGCCGCGCCGTAGCGCCTGACGAGCTTCGCCTGGCGCAGGAATTCGGCCTCGCCTTCCTTCATCGAGATCGAATTGACCACGGGCTTGCCCTGGACGCACTTGAGTCCCGCCTCGATCACGGCCCATTTCGACGAATCGATCATCACTGGGACCCGCGCGATATCGGGCTCGCCGGCGATGAGGTGCAGAAAGCGCACCATCGCCGCCTTGGAGTCGAGCATCGCCTCGTCCATGTTGACGTCGATCATCTGCGCGCCGCTTTGCACCTGCTGCCGCGCGACCTCGACCGCGCCGGCGTAATCTCCGGCGAGAACGAGCTTCGCGAACGCGCGCGAGCCCGTGACGTTGGTTCGCTCGCCGACGTTGACGAAAAGCGAGTCATCGTCGATCGTCAGCGGCTCGAGGCCCGCCAGTCTCATGGGTCTCGACATGCTTTTAGCCGCGGAGTGCTTCTCCTTCCCCTTCAGGGGGAAGGCGGGGATGGGGGTGGGTTGTCTTCCAACGCTTGCCAGATGGCTTCCTTGACAAATTCGAACTCATTCAAAATTTGATTGTTCCAAAAACGAATGACTTTGAAGCCGGCATCTTCCAGCGCACGCGTTCGTCGGTCATCGCTGACGGCTCCCGAGGAGCTCCCATGTTGACCCCCATCGACTTCGATAACCAGAGCTGCATCCAGACGAAGTCGAGAATGCATTTTGTAGGGGTGTTCCGCCGCAACGACTGTTGCAGCCGCAGCTTGCGAATGCGCGCATTTGCCCGTCCTTTCATGTCCTAGACCCCATCCCCACCTACCCTCCCTTTGAAGGGGAGGGTTCATGCAGCTTCCGCCTCCGCGGCCTGTTGCGAAGGGACGCGCCGGCGGTCAGGCCTCAACGCGGGCCGTTTCAGGGACCGGAACCTTGCGCGGCGGGAGGTCCTTTACCGCGTCCGCGATTGCGCGAATGTGCGCCGGCGTTGTCCCGCAGCAGCCGCCGACAATATTCACGAAGCCGTTGCGCGCAAAGTCGTGGAGCAGGCGCGCGGTCGTTTCCGGCGTTTCGTCGTATCCCGTATCGCTCATCGGATTGGGCAGGCCTGCGTTGGGATAGCACGAGACGTACGTATCCGCGATTCGCGCGATCTCTTCGATGTACGGCCTCATCAGCGCCGCGCCCAGCGCGCAATTGAGCCCGACCGCCAAGGGCCTGGCGTGACGCACGGAATCCCAGAAGGCCTCCGGCGTCTGGCCCGACAGCGTGCGGCCCGATGCGTCGGTGATCGTTCCCGAGATAATGATCGGGATCCGCATGTCGTGCGCCTCGAAGTACGCGTCTATCGCGAACAGCGCCGCCTTAGCGTTGAGCGTATCGAACACGGTCTCGACCAATAGCAGGTCGACGCCGCCTTCGACCAGCGCATCGACCGCTTCGGTGTACGCCGCGACCAGCTCGTCGTAACTCACGTTCCGGAACCCCGGATCGTTGACCTCGGGCGAGATCGTTGCGGTTCGATTGGTCGGCCCCAATGCCCCCGCCACGAAGCGCGGCTTGCCCGGCGTCTTCGCGGTCCAGGCATCGGCGCACTCCCGCGCGATCCTCGCCGCCGCGAGGTTGATATCGCGCACCCTGGGCTCCAGGCGATAGTCGGCCTGCGCGATGCGCGTCGCGTTGAACGTGTTGGTCTCGATGATGTCCGCCCCGGCCTCGAGGAACGCATTGTGGATCGACCGCACAACACCCGGCCGCGTCAGAGAAAGGAGATCGTTGTCGCCCTTGAGGTCGGACGTGTGATCGTGCAGGCCGCATTCGGGCGGGCCGCGATACTCGGCCTCGCCCAGCTTGTACGCCTGGATCATCGTGCCCATCGCGCCGTCCAGAATGAGGATGCGCTCGGCAAGCAACCGCTCCAGAACTTCCGTCTTGTCACCGTTCTTGTCCATATCACCATCCAGAAATGCAAAAACCCGTTCAGCTTGCCGCCGAGCGGGTTTCGGGCGAAAGCCGCTTTAGCTGCATTTGTAGAGCGCCCGCAAGCTAGGGGTCAAATCGGCGCTATTGACGGAAGTTAAGGGCTGCGAAGCCGATTGTCAACCCGCCTACTCGATCGGCTAATATCGATGCTTCAGAAAACAACAGTCTCGCGATGGTCGATCCCGACATCCAGCGCCTGCTGGATACGATCTTCAATGCCGATCCCGTTACGCCCGCGCCCAACGTTGCAGAGCTGCGCGCTGCGGCTGAAGAAGCGCCCAGACGGCTCGGTGGCGCGCACGAAGTGCTGGCCTCGGTTCGCGATGTCGACATTCCGGGCCCTGCTGCGCCGATTCCGCTGCGCATCTACCAACCGGAAGGTGACGGGCCGTTCCCGCTGCTGCTGTACGCGCACGGGGGCGGCTGGGTCACGGGCTCGCTCGACTCCCATGACAAGCTGTGCCGCATTCTCGCCAGGCGTTTGCCCGCCGTCGTCGTCGCCATCGGATATCGATGCGCGCCGGAGCACGTCTACCCGGCAGCGCTCGACGACGTCGAAGCCGCGTGGGGATGGGTTCGGACCCACGCGGCCAGCCTGGGCGCGGACGGCGCGCGATTCGGCGTCGCCGGCGACAGCTCGGGCGGCAATCTCGCCGCGGCCTTGACGCTGCGCTTGCGTGAGGCAGGCAAGCCGCAGCCGAATCTACAGCTACTCCTCTATCCAGCGCTCGATTCGACCTGCTCGCGAGCGTCGTATCGGAATTTTTCCATCGGCTTCAATCTGTCGGCGGCGCAGATGACATGGTACTGGGACGCCTATCGCGCAGGGTCGGCGCACGACGCGCCCGAGCTTTCGCCGCTCGCCGCGCCCTCGCTGGCCGGGCTTGCACCTGCGGTGATCGCCGTCGCCGAAAACGACGTGCTGCGCGACGACGCGATCGACTACGCGCACCGCCTTGCCGGCGACGGCGCCGCCGTGACGATCGTTCATTGCGACGGAATGATCCACGGGTTTCTCCGCTGGACCGGTGAAGTGCCGGCCGCGATTCGCTGGATCGACAAGATCGCCGATGCAACCCGCGACACGTTGAAGAGCGGACGTTGACTCCGCCGGCTGCATCCGGCGCGCTGTCCACGCTGTTCCACGACGCCGAGCGGGGTCGCGCGCCTGACCGCGAGGTCGCGTGGTATGCCGCGCGATTGCCGCGCGAGGCGGGCACGCAGCTCGATGCGATGTGCGGGTCCGGACGGCTGCTCGTCCCGCTGTCCGAGGCAGGATTCAGCGTGCACGGCGTCGACAAGTCCGAATCGAGACTCGCAAGCTCTCGCGCGAAGCTCGATGCGGTCTCGCGCAGCACGCAGCTTTTTCGCCAGAACGTAACCGCGCTCAATCTGCCGTTTCGTTATGCCGCAGCGTTCATGGGCGGCGGCGCGTTCCAGCAGCTTGTCGATCGCGTTGCGGCGCTCGACGCCCTGCTGCGCTTGCGCGCTCACCTGGTCGAGCCCGGGATTATTTTGATCGATCTGGTCATCCCCGCGCACGCGGAACATCCACCCGGCGCTCCGGTCATCGAGGTCCGCCAGGCAGTGCTCGACGATGGATCTCGCATCGCGTGCCGGTCGGAAACGACCGTCGACGCGGCGCGGCGGGCGGTACGCACCCAGCGCCGCTTCGAGCGACGCGATGGCGGCAGGATCATCGAGAGAGAGGACGAAATCCGCGCGATGACCTGGTACAGCGAGGATCAGATCGGCACGCTGCTCGGCGATGCGGGATATCGCAACGTCCGTATCGAGCCGTCGGCGTGCGTCGGGGACGACGCGCGATACTTCGCGGTCAGCGCGCGGGCCTGAAGACAACGCCCATCACAACTCCAGCGCCATATAGACGATGCCGGGCAGGGGATTCTCGTAATACTGCGCGCATTCGCGAAAACCGAGGCGCTCGTACAGGCTTCGCGCCGGTTTCATCCATTCGAGCGTATCGAGCTTGAGCTTGCGATAGCCGATCGCACGCGCATCGGAGATGAGCGTTCGCGCCAATCGGTCGCCCCAATGTTTGCCGCGGTGGTCGGGTTGCACATACAAGCGCTTGACCTCGCCCACGGCGGCGTAAGACGAAGCTTCCGCCACCCCGAGCGGCCGCAGCGCGATGCAGGCAAAGGCGCTTCCCGGCGGACCCGCCAGCAATAGGCGCCCGAGGGGCGGCGCATACGCGCCCGGGAGCGTCCTGAGCTCCTCGGCGAATCCCTGAAAACATAAATCGACGCCGAGCCATCGCGCGTATTCTTCGAACAATCCACGCGCGAGATCGAAGTCGACTTCGTCGGCCGCGGGCCGGATGGTGGCGGCGCTGCGCATGGCCGCTGCAGGCGTAACGTTCACCCCGTTTTCTCGCAGGTGCCGATCTTGATCTCGCTGCCCTGAAAGTCGGCTTGCAACTCCTTGAGTCGCGCCACCGCCGGCGCCGGAGGATCGCGGACGACCAGCACCGACTGCTGGACCGACTGCGCACGCGGACCGACCTTGGCCAGCGTGACGCCTTGGGCCTGCAACGCGGCGAGCCGGGATTGCGCCGCTTCTTCGGTGCGAAAAACGCCCAGCGATATCGCAAAACGCTGGGGCCCGCCATCCATCGCGATCACGTCGCGTATGCCTTGCGCCTTGAGCTCCGCGACGCGCGTGTCGGCAGCAGCCTTGTTCGCCAGGGGCGGGATAAACACCCAGTAATTGGTGACGACCTCGATTTTCTTCTGGCTGATGAGCTTGCCGAGATCGAGCGGCTCCAGACTGGCCAGCGCGCGCGCGCGGTCGCCGTCGGAGATCGGGCCCCACTCGACGCACACGTCGGCCAGCGACGCGATTTTGGCGGGCCCGAGCTCGGCAACCTGCTGCCGTCCGAGCAACCTGATCTTGTCGGGCTGGATCTGCTGCCTCAGGCGACCGCCTTCGCCCGTCCCGACGCCGTCGAGCTTGATGTAGGCGAACAACGTGAGGTTCGCGAGCAGCAGCAGAAAGACGAGGGTCTTCACTGGTCGGCCGTGGCGAGCGCGAGGACGCCCTCGAGCACCAGATTATCCACGACCTCCACCGGTGCGGTGAGGTGTGGCGCAATCTCGTCCGCGGCGCCTCCGCTGATGATGCACTTGGGCACGGGATCCGCACTGAGGCGCTGGCGCATCTGCTCGATGGCGCCCGAAACCGCCTGTACCGCCCCCGAGAACACCGCGTCGGCGTTGTTGATGGGAAAGGCGTGATGTTGGCCGGGCGGCATCTTCATCGAGGTGTTGGCCGCAAGCGCCTGCAGCATCAGGTTGAGGCCCGGGAGGATTATGCCGCCGCGAAACGTTCCCTCGGCGTCGAGCGCATCGACGGTAACCGCCGTGCGCGCGTTGACGACGACGCAGGCGGATGGAAAAAGCTCGCTTAGCATGCGCTGTCTCGCCGCGACCAGGGCAGCCCAGCGATCCGCGCCGAGCTGCGACGGACGCGCGTAGTTGTTGACGACCCCGCCGGCGGCCTCGGTTGCGATCAGCCATTCCGGCATGATGCGCCAGCGCACGAGTTGCGCCTCGACGCGCACGCGCGCAGCCTCGCCTGCGACGTTGACTCCAACCGCGCGCATCGGCCGCGGCAGATTCTGCCAGTCACGCAGCGCCAGCGTGCCGATTTCCTGGTTGGGAAGCGAACCCGACGCTTCCCAGCCGCGCTCCCCCACGAGTCCCCAGGCGAGACGGCTGTGGCCGCAATCGAGCACCAGAATCATGCGCTAGCTAGCGTCGGCGCAGCGATACTTCGCCGGTGACGAATCGGCGGCGATGTCGGCCGTCGTCGAGCACCAGCGCGCCGTCGGCGTCGACACCGACAACTTCGCCGCGCGCGCTGGAGCCGTCGGGGAGCACCACGCGGACGGGCTTGCGGTGGAGCGCATGCCGGCGCTGCCATTCGGCCATGAAGGGCGCAAAGCCTTCGCGCGCGTAGCGTTCGAGCAGCTTGGTCAATTCGGCTGCGATGCCGGCAAGCAGCACATTCCTATCGACCTCCCGAGTGCGAGCTATCGACGTCAGGTCCGTCACCGCCTGCGATATGTCGCGACGCGCGCTCGCCGGCAGGCGGACATTGAGCCCCACGCCGATAACGGCAAGCGAGGGACCCAGCGCATCGCCGGATAGTTCGATCAAAATTCCGCCGAGCTTGCGGTTGGCGTAGACCAGATCGTTGGGCCATTTAAGCGCGACGCCGTGGAATCCTTCGGCCTCGAGAGCGCGCGCAAGCGCGACGCCGACAGCGAGCGAGAGGCCGGCGAGATGACCCGCGCCCTGCTCGAAGCGCCAGCCCAGCGAAAATGCAATGCTGCCTCCCGCCACCGAGGTCCATATGCGTCCCCGCCGCCCGCGTCCGGCGGTCTGGCACTCGGCGGCCAGCAGGCGCCGATGAATGTCTTCGCGCGCCGAACGGCGCAGAAGCGCGCTGGAGGTGGAGTCGATCGTGTCGGCAACTTCGATTGCAAGCGTCGTTGCCGCACCCAGCGCCTTGGCAATGCTGTCACGATCCAGAAACCGCACCGGGTCGAGCAGACGATAGCCGCGGCCACGGACCCGTTCCAGCGCGAATCCTGCCGACTCCGCCGCCTTGAGCACTTGCGAGATACGCGCGCGCGACATGCCGACCGTCGCCGCCAGCACTTCGCCGGAGTGGACTTCTCCGTCGGAAAGCTGGCGCAGAAGCGCAAAACCGAGGGGAGGAAGCACGTGCTTGGCCGCGTTATTTCAGCACACCGCGCTGGATCTGATCCTGCTCGATCGATTCGAATAGCGCCTGAAAGTTGCCTTCGCCGAAGCCTTCGTTGCCCTTGCGCTGGATGATCTCGAAAAATATCGGACCGATCATCGTGGTCGTGAAGATCTGCAGCAGCATCTCATCCTTGGCCGGCGCGCCATCGATGAGGATGCGATTTTGACGCAGCCGCGCCGCGTCTTCCTTGTGTCCGGGCAGCCGCGCGGGAAGCGCCTCGTAGTACGCGTCGGGAGTCTCCTGGAACGCCACGCCGCGACGGCGCAGAGTCGCCACCGTGTCGTAGATATCGCCGGCGCCGAGCGCGATATGCTGGATGCCTTCGCCGTGATACGCGACCAGATACTCCTGAATCTGGCTTTTGTCGTCGGAGCTCTCGTTGATGGGGATTCGAATCTTGCCGCACGGGCTGGTCATCGCCTTGCTCTTCAATCCCGTGAGCTTGCCTTCGATGTCGAAGTAGCGGATCTCGCGGAAGTTGAACAGCCGCTCGTAGAAGCTCGCCCACTCCTCCATGCGACCGCGATGGACGTTGTGCGTCAGGTGGTCGATCGTCGAAAGCCCCGCTCCGCGAGGCTGCGGATCGGCGTCGGGCAGCGGCACGAAGTCGATGTCGTAGATCGACACGCCCGACCCGTTGCCGCGATAGCGATCGACCAGATAGATAAGCGAATCCCCGATGCCCTTGATCGCCGGGATGTTGAGCTCCATCGGGGCGGGATGGGCTTCGACACCCCACGCGCCCTGCTCGGTCAGCTTCTGATAAGCGTAGGCGGCATCCTTGACCCGAAACGCCATCGCGCAAATCGAGGGGCCGTGCACACGCGCAAAACCTTGCGCGAAGCTGCCGGGCTCGGCGTTGACGATGAAATTGATGTCACCCTGACGGTAGAGCAGGACGTTTTTTGAGCGATGCCTGGCGATCGCCGTAAAGCCCATCTGCAATCACGCCGAGCGCCGCTCGGAACGCCGGGGCTTAAAGAAGGGCCGATCAGCGCGGAACGATGCTCACGCCGGCAAGCTTCTCCTGCGCTTCGATGAGCGAGGCGACGTACTTGTCGCCGAAGCCCAGCAGATTCGCCGTGACCAGGCTCTGGTGCACCGCCTCGCCCATGATTGCCGGCACCGGCAACGACTCGGCGAAGTGCGTGTAATAGCGCAAGTCCTTCATGGCGTTGACGAGCGTGAACTTGAGCCCGGAAAGATCGCCGCCTTCCAGCATCTTGCCCACCATCATCTGGAAAATGCCCGAATTGACCGCGCCGGCGGAGATGATCTCGTGCAGCTTTTTGATCGAAACCCCCGATTTGGCGCACGCCGCACAGGCCTCGGCGGTTGCCGCAGCAATGGCCTGCGCGATGAAGTTGTTGACGAGCTTGAGCATGTGGCCGTGGCCCGGCGGTCCGACATGGATCACGTTCTCGCAGTACGCCGAGAGCACGGGCTTCAATTGCGCGAACGTTGCGTCGTCGGCGCCGACCATGGTGTTGAGACGCCCTTCCTCCGCCTCCCGCGGCGTACGGGCCAGCGGCGCGTCGACGTATTTCGTTCCTTTTCTGGCGAGATCATCGCGAATTTTGGCGGTCGATGCCGGTTCGGCTGTCGATGTGTCGATGACCACGAGGCCGTCTCGAGCTGCACTCATGATTCCGTTGTCGCCGTAAATGATCTCTTCGATCTGCGGCGAACCGGTGACGCACAGAATGACGATATCGGATGCGCGCGCGAGGTCCGCATTGGTTTGGGCTTCCTTCGCGCCCGCGGCAAGAATATCCTCCGCCGGCTTGCGATTTCTGTGCACGCGCACCGTCAGAGGAAACCCTTTGCCGACAAGGTTTTTCGCCATCCCGTGGCCCATGAGGCCGAGACCGATAAAGCCGACGCGCGGCTTGTCTTTGTTCATGTCTTCTCCGGAGAAAATTTCGGCGCCGACGGGAGTATCCCGTGCATACCGATTTTAACATTTGCTAGTCGACGGCCGCGGGCTCCGAAGCGGGCAGGCTCGCGCGCCAGCGCTCGTACCAGGTGAGCGCCACGCCGCTTCCGGCGATGACGACCATACCGGCAAGTGTCCAGCGATCGGGGAAAGTCCCGAAGACGAGCCATCCCGCAATCGTCGACCAGACAAGCTGCGTGTACGTGAACGGCGCGATCGCCGATGCCGGCGCACGCTGAAGCGCCTGGGTGAAAAGCAGATGACCCAGCGTTCCCATTACGCCGACCGCAACCAGCAATGCGACGTCATAGATGGAAAACGACGGGTGATAATCGAAGAACGGAACCACCGTCGACATCACCGCGGCGCCGATCAGGCTTGGAATGAACATGAGAACGACGAGGTTCTCGCCCGCGAGCCTGCGGGTGAGAATCTGATACACCGCGTACAGCGCCGCTGCGGCAAGCGCAAGCATCGACGCCGGGTGCAGCATGTCGCCGCCCGGCCGCAAGATGAGCAGCATGCCGAGAAACCCGGCGCCGACAACCACCCAGCGGGGCCGCGTCAGGCGCTCGCGCAGAAGCCAGCCGGCCATGAGCGTCACCATGAGCGGCGTGCAGTAATTGAGCGCCGTCGCCTCCGCCAGCGGAAGAAACTTGAGTGCTGAAAAAAAGCAAAACGAGGACGAAATCAACACCAGACCGCGGAATACGTGAAGCGTGGGATTCGAATTCCGCACCAGCCCCCAGCCCATTCTCGGACCCATCACGATCAGCATGAGGAGCGCCTGCAGGCTCCAGCGCATCCACACCAGCAGCGGCACCGGAAAGCGTTCACCGAGGTACTTGACGCTGGTATCGATGGTGGTGAAACACGCGGCGGAAGCAACCACCAGCAGGATGGCCGACAACGGAATCGTCGTCGGATGGCGCAATAATCGAGCGCTGGGCATGCGGGTTTCTATCCGAATCGGCTCGCGACGATCGGTTGCGCGATGATCCACAGGCTGACCATCGTGTAGCCGATCATCAAAGCAAGCATCGGATACTGGCTCAGCATCGCGGTCCTCCTGTCCTTGAAGACCCGCATCGCCGTCACGTGCGCGAGATACACTGCCGCAATGTGCCCCGTTACGATCGCAATCACCGAGGCATACCAGACGAAGCGTGCATCGACGATCGCAATTCTTACGAAGTAACGCGAAGTTCCGAAAAGGTCCCAGCCGAAGCCGAAAGGGTCTGAAGAGAGCGGAATCAGGTATTGCCCCGCCATCAGCAGGAACGACAGGTAGTGGGCCAGGTGGTAGGCGATGGCGATGGGAAGCAGAGTGAGCACGAAAAAGCGCGCGAGCGTGCCCGCCCTGTAAGGCGCGCTCCCGCGCGGCGCGGCCATCTCGGATTGCGCCGTCAGCCGGGCAACCGCAACGCAGAAACCAAGGTAGACCGCCAGGAAAACCGCGGCAAAGCCGACGAGGGCGAGTGTGTAGAGAACGCCGCGCGCTTCGTCGCTCAGAGTCGGCGAGGCGCCGCCGCCGATCCATGCCGTTACACGCTCGACGCTGTTCGCCCAAAGCGGCGTCTCGATAAACCCGTCGAAGGTCACGGTGCCGAGCATCAGGATCACCAGCACCATCACCGATGCATGCACCGGCTCGTCGCCCAACAAGCCCACCGCAAACGGCCGCAGATTCCACTCGCGAGCGTCGCCGGGAGCGCGGCGGAAGCATGCATAGCAGTC
>Ga0193751_1001201_pt1 | contig 16982 bp, 21 predicted proteins | sample L1c2metaG_FD_143050 | JGI IMG/M metagenome (GOLD analysis project Ga0193751, IMG submission 143050) | Soil microbial communities from a riparian zone of the East river system, Colorado, United States - L1c2 | ecosystem: Environmental > Terrestrial > Soil > Riparian zone | place: USA: East River... | reverse complement strand
GGCCTCCGAGATCGAGTGGGTGACGAAGACGACGGTCGAGCCGAGCTTCTCCCAGATGGAGAGCAGCTCGAGGTTGAGCCGCTCGCGCGTCATCTCGTCCAGCGCGCCGAACGGCTCGTCCATGAGCAGGAGTGCCGGCTCGAAGGAGAGCGCACGCGCGATGGAGACGCGCTGCTGCATCCCGCCCGAGAGCTGCCACGGGTGGTGGTCGGCGAACGACCGCAGCTCGACGAGGTCGAGCATCTCGTCGACGCGGGTCTTGCGGCGCTCGCGATCCCAGCCGAGCATCTCGAGCGGCAGCGCGATGTTCTTCGCGACGGTGCGCCAATCGAAGAGAACGGAGTCCTGGAAGACGATGCCGTAGTCGCCGTCCTTGCGGGCCTGGTGCGCCGACTTGCCGTTCACGGTCACCGTGCCGCGCGTGGGTGGAGTGAGGTCGCCGATGACGCGGAGCAGCGTCGACTTTCCGCACCCGGACGGGCCGATGAGCGAGACGAACTCGCCCGGCTGGAGCTCGAGCTCGATGTTCTCGAGTGCGGTGACGTTGCCCTGCGCGAACGTCTTCGTCACGCCCTTGATCTCCACCACACTCATGCGACGTTCTCCGGGGCGCGGCGCACGATCGCCTTCTCGGCCATGACGACCAGCACGAAGAAGGCGATCCCGAGCAATGCGGCGATCACGTCCGTCGCCCACAGCTCCTGCGGCTCGATCGAGTAATACTCGTTGAAGTTGAAGATCGCGCCGCCGAGGCCGTTCTGGAGACCGGTGGGCAGCTCGCCGATGATCGCGCCGACGACGCTTGCCGTCGCCGAGATGCGGAGCGCCGTGAAGAGGTACGGAAGCGACGACGGCACGCGCAGCTTCCAGAGCACGCTCCAGCGGCTCGCGGCGTACGTCCGCATCAACTCCAGCGCGCGATGGTCGGCGGCCTGAAGCCCGCGCAGCGTGTTGATCGTCACGGGGAAGAAGGTGAGATAGGTCGCGATCACGGCGACTGCGCCCCACCCCTGCAGCGGCGCGGGCAGCTTCGGGTTGACCCAGACGACGACCATCGGCGCGATCGCGAGGATCGGCACCGTCTGGCTGGCGACGATGTAGGGCAGGAAGCCGCGCTGGAGCAGGCGCGAGTGGACGATGACGGCGCCAACGCCGAATCCGACCGCCGCCTCCTTCGCGGTGAAGGCCGTCTTGTGCAGGAGCACGTTGATCAGGGACGGCTGGTTGACCTGGGCAGGCTGGCCGAACGCCTTGTAGATCGTCCAAACGTGCGGCATCGAGGTGTCGTTGACGGCGAATGGCCACGTCCACCCGGCTGTCGCCCAGATCCAGTGGTACAGCTCCCAGAGTCCAACGAGGGCGACCACCGCGACGGCGACGACCCCGGCCCGACGGACTTGCGCCAGCATCGCCCGTTCTTATCACGGTTTAGGATCGCCGCGTGGCGCTCAATCCCGGACGCACGGTCGCCGATCTGAAGGAGCTGCGCGAGCTCACCGGCGACGAGAACGGCGCGCAGCGCGTTGCGTGGACCGACACGTGGGAGAGCGCACGCGAGTGGCTGCGCGGCAAGGTGTCCGGCACCGGCGCGGTGGAAGAGATCGACGAGGCGGGCAACCAGTGGTTCACGCTCGCGGGCGACTCGGAGCAGGCCCTGCTGCTCGGCGGGCACATCGACTCGGTGCCGAACGGCGGCTGGCTCGACGGCAGTCTGAACGTCATGGCCGCGGTCGAGGTGCTGCGCCGCATCGCGTCGGCGGGACGGCCGCAGCTGACGGTGCGCGTCGTCAACTGGGCGGACGAGGAGGGCGCGCGCTTCGGCCGCTCGCTCTTCGGCTCGTCGGCGGCCTGCGGGTCGATGCAGGACCAGGACGAGCTGCGGCAGAAGCGGGACGCGAACGGCATCGCGTTGCCGGATGCACTCGCCGAGCACGGGGTCGACCTCGACAACGCGCTCGCGGCGCGGAAGCAGATGGAGAACGCGGCCGCCTACCTGGAGCTGCACATCGAGCAGGGGCCGGTCTTGGAGTCGATGGACCTTCCGCTCGGTGTCGTCCTCGGCACGTTCGGCGTCGAGCGCCACCTCGTGACGTGGAAGGGCCAGGCGGCGCACGCCGGCTCGACGCCGATGGACAAGCGCCACGATGCACTCGCCGGCGCGGCGAAGCTCGCGCTCGAGATCCGGCCGATCGCGGCCGAGGTCGGCGACGGTGCGGTGTGCACGTCGGGCGGCATCGTCTGCAAGCCGGGGATTGTCACGTCGGTGGTCGAGACGGCGGAGCAGCTCTTGGATCAGCGGCACCTCGACGCGGCGAAGCTCGCGCGGCTGCTCGAGCTTGCGCAGGAGGCGAGCAAGCGGTTCGCGCGCGAGGAGAACATCGAGGTCTCGTGGGACCGTATTTGGAACATCCGGCCGATCCTGTTCGACGACGGGCTGATCGAGCTCGCGGACGAGGCCATCCGCGAGGTGAGCGGGACGTCGCACCGCCTGCCGAGCGGCCCGCTGCACGACGCCGCCGAGGTCGCGCGCTTCGGCGTGCCGACGGTGATGGTGTTCGTCCAGTCGCTGCGCGGCCTCTCGCACACGAAGCTCGAGGACACGAAGGAGGAGCACCTCGAGCTTTCGGTCCGCACGCTCGATGCGCTGGCGTCTAAGGTTCTTGCACGATGACCCTCTTCGGACAGGAGCACGTCGAGCGCTACCAGGCCACCGACGGCGAGGAAGGCCATCTCTGGCGTGAGGGCTCGACCATCCTGCTGCTGACGACCTACGGTCGAAGCACGGGGAACCCGACGACGACGCCGCTCATCTACGACCTCGACGGCGACAACCCGGTGATCGTCGCGTCGAAGGGCGGCGCGCCGGAGCATCCCGGCTGGTACCGCAACATCCTCAAGAACCCGCACGTCGACGTGCAGATCATGGGCGAGAAGTTCCACGCTCACCCGCGCACGGCCGAGGGCGAGGAGCGCGAGCGGCTCTGGAAGCAGATGAACAAGATGTGGCCGCACTACGACGAGTACCAGACGAAGACCGAGCGGGAGATTCCGGTCGTCGTGCTCGAGCGCGCGCACCACTGAACCGGTCTAGGCTCGCGCCGTGGACCGGCGCTCTGCGATCGGCGGCTTCGGCGTAGGGCTCGCCGTCGGCTGGAACATCGCGTCGCTCGGCGCGATCGCAACGCGGCTGTCGCACGCGTACGGCGTCGGGCTCGCGACCGTCGGCCTCTTCGTCACGGTGCAGTTCGTCGTGCACATGGCGATGCAGATCCCGGGCGGCCGCCTGGCCGACCGGTTCGGCGCGCAGCGCTCCGCGCTCGTCGGCCTCGTCGTGATCGCGGCCGGCAACGCCGTCTCGCTCATCGAGCCCGCGGTCGCGCTCGCCTTCGTCGGGCGAGCGATCGTCGGCTTCGGCACCGGCATCGCGTTCGTCTCCGGCAGCGACTACATCCGCGCGCGCGGCGGGTCCGGATTCATGCAGGGCGTCTACGGGAGCGGGTCGGTGCTCGCGCCCGGGATCGCGCTCGCCGTCGTCCCCGCGCTCGGCGGCTTTCGTCCGCCGTATTCCACCGCGATCGTCGTCGCGGCACTCGCATTTGCTGCCCTTGCCGTCGCGCCGCACGCACCGCGGACGCTGCGTCACGCGGGGGAGCGAATCCGCGGCGACCTCTTCCGTGACCGGCGCCTCTACCACTTCGGCGCCATCCACGCGCTCTCGTTCGGGTTCAGCGTCGTCGTCGGCAACTGGGTGGTGACGCTGCTCGAGCACCACGGGCAGTCGAAGGGCGTCGCGGCAGCGGTCGGCTCGCTCACGCTCCTGCTCGGCTTCTTCACGCGCATCGCGGGCGGCTCCATCCTCAGTCGACCGAGTGCGTCGCGCTGGGTGGCGGGCAGCCTCGTCGTCGGCGGCGCAGCCGCGATCGCGCTGGCAACGCCGCTTCCGCTGGCGGGGCTCGTCGCGGCCTCGGCGGTCGTCGGGCTCGCGGCCGGCATCCCGTTCGCGATGGCATTCGCGGGCGCGGCGGCTGCGCGCCCCGACGCGCCCGGCGCCGCAGTCGGCTTCGTGAACGCCCTCGCCTCGTTCGTCATCGTCGTCGGTACGCCGCTCGTCGGTCTGACGTTCTCGCTGCCCGGCGACGGTCGCATCGGCTTCGTCGTCATGGGGGTCCTGGCGGCGCTCGCCTCGCTTGCCACGCCGCGGTATGTTGCGACGGCATGATCAGTTTCGGCGTCACCGTCCTTCCCGACCCGCCGTGGACGCGCTGGCTCGAGCTCATCCAGCTCGCCGAGAGCCACGGCTTCGAGTACGCGTGGACGTACGACTCGCACGTCCTGTGGCAGGAGTCTGTCCCGCTGCTCGCAGTTGCGGCGCGTGAGACGTCGAAGATCAAGCTCGGCCACTTCGTGACGAACCCGGCCACGCGCGACCCAACCGTGCTCGCGAGCGCGTACGCGACGCTGCACGATCTCTCGGACGGCCGGATGGCGATGGGGATCGGGCGCGGCGACTCGGCGGTCAGGTACATCGGCAGGCAGCCGATGAAGGTGGCGGAGTTCGAGCAGGCGTGCGGGATGGTTCGCGAGTTCATGAACGGCCGCGAGGTCAACTGGAACGACAAGGACCTGGTGTTGAAATGGGTGCGCGATGAGCTTCCCGAGATTCCGATGTGGGTCGCCGGCTACGGCCCGAAGGCGCTTGCGGTCGCCGGTCGCGTCGCCGACGGCGTCATCATCCAGCTGGCGGATCCGGAGATCATCACGTGGATCATGGATACCGCGCGCAAGGCGGCCGAGGAAGCCGGGCGCGACCCGGCAGCGCTGAAGTGCATCGTCGGCGCGCCGAGTCATGTCACCGACGACCTCGCCGACGCGCGCGAGCAGGTGCGCTGGTTCCCGGCGATGGTGTCGAACCATGTGATGGATCTCATCGAGCGGTACGGCACAGACGGCAGTTCCGTCCCCAAGGCGCTGACCGACTACGTGCAGGCGCGCAAGTTCTACGACTACAACGACCACTCGCGCGTCGGTGCGGCGCACGGCGAGTTCGTCACGGACGAGATCTGCGACCGCTTTTGCGTCATCGGCAACGCGGAGCAGATCAAGGCGAAGCTGAAGGAGCTCGAGGGTGTCGGCGTCGACCAGTTCAACGTCTACCTCATGACGCACGCGCAGGAGGAGACGCTGGCGGCGTACGGCAGCGACATCATCCCGGCGCTCACGGGAGTCGCGGCGTAATCGAGCTACGCGCGTTGCTCGAGATGCGGCAGGCGACGCCGCTCTCCTTCTCGCCTGACGGCAGCGAGCTGCTTGTCGCTTCCAACCTCTCGGGGACGACCCAGCTGTTCGTCGTGCCGGGGATGCGGCAGCTTACGGATTACGAGGACGCCGTCAGCGGTCTGTTCCTGCCGGACGGACGCGTTCTCGTGGAGATGGACTCGGGTGGAAACGAACGCTCGCAGCTGTTCGTCGGGGAAGAGCCGCTCGTCGTGGATGAGCGCTACATCCACGGCACGCCGCACGCCGCCGGCCCCACGCTCGCGTACACAACGAACAGGCGGAACGGCATCGACTTCGACGTGGTCGCGCGCGACCTCGAGAGCGGGGAGGAGCGGACGTTCGATCTCGGCGGCTACATCGGCATTGCCGCGATCTCGCCCGACGGGCGGAAGATCGTCGGCGACCGCTCCGGGATCCGCAGCGGCGACAACGACTTGTTCCTGTGCGACGTCGACACCGGCGAGATCAAGCATTTGACGCCGCATGACGACCCCGCGGAATACGTGACGCCGTGCTTCCGCGGCGACGAGCTCGTGTGGGCGACGAACGAAGGGCGCGACACGTTCATGGCGGGCGGCGTTGCGTCGCAATGGGACGTCACGTGTGCAGCCGGTGGGCCTTCGCTCCTGCTCGTCGCGAACGAAGACGGATACTCGCGGCTGACGCTCGACGGCGTCGACGTCCCGCTGCCGGGACGCGGCGTCGTCGAATCGCCGGTGTTCTCCTCGGACGGCTCGAAACTCGCGTTCGCGTTCTCATCGACGACGCAGCCGTCCGAGGTCTACGTCTACGAGCGCGGCGAGCTGCGGAAGGCGACGTCGGTGTCCGATCCGCCGGGCGGCCTCGTCGAGCCGGCGCTGCACCGCTTCGAGAGCTTCGACGGCGAGTCGGTGCCCGTGTTCCTGTTCACGCCGCCGGGCGAGGGGCCGTTCCCCGTGGTCGTGATGGTGCACGGCGGGCCGGAGGCGCAGTGGGTGCCGCAGTGGCATGTGAACTACGTCCCGCTGGCGCAGTACCTGGTGTCGCGTGGGTACGCAGCGGCGGTGCCGAACGTGCGCGGGTCGACCGGGTACGGGAAGCGGTACGAGCATCTCGACGACGTGCGCTTGCGGCTCGACTCGGTGCGCGATCTCGAATCGCTGCACGCGTGGCTGGCGGTGCGTCCGGAGATCGATGCGTCGCGTGCCGTGCTGTACGGGCGATCGTACGGCGGCTACATGGTGCTCGCGGGGCTGGCGTTCCAGCCGGAGCTGTGGGCGGCCGGGATCGAGTCGGTCGGCATCTCGAGCTTCGTCACGTTCCTCGAAAACACGTCGCCGTATAGGCGCGCAGTGCGCGAGCGGGAGTACGGGTCGCTGGAGAACGACCGCGACTTCCTCGTGGAGGCGTCGCCGATCACGCACGTCGACGCGATCCGCGCGCCGCTCTTCATCCAGCACGGCGCGAACGATCCGCGCGTGCCGCTGGGGGAGTCGGAGGAGATCGCGCGCGTGCTGCAGGAGAAGGGGATCCGGTGCGAGCTCGTCGTCTATTCGGACGAGGGGCACTCGATCGCGAAGCTCTCGAACCGGATCGACTCGTTCACGCGGGCGGTCGCGTTCCTCGACGAAGTCCTGGGATAGCCCTCGGTACGATGGCGCCCTCGGGCGCCTTGGCCGAGTGGTTAGGCAGCGGCCTGCAAAGCCGCGCACGCCGGTTCGACTCCGGCAGGCGCCTTTCTCTCGCGGCTCTTGAAGCGGACGCCGCCCTGCGATAGGACGTATCTGCTGTGGACAGGATTCGCCATCTCGTCGTGCTCCTCGGGCTTCTCGGTGCGCTTGCCGGCGCCGGGAGCGTCGCGCCGACGGCTAGTGCCCGTGCGTTTTGCGGTGCGGGCTACGTGTCCGCGAGCCTTCCCTGGGGCCACAAGTGCCTCCGCGCCGGCGAATTTTGCAAGGTGCGCAACGCCGCCTACGTGAGCTTCGGCTTCACGTGCCCGTCGACGGGTCACCTCCGGCGGCGATGAAGGGGCAAGCGTGGCTGCGGTTGTTCAAGTTCCCGGGCGGGAGCGTGACGCTGTCTCGTCGCGGGCTCGGTGTGACGGGCGGCGTCGGTCGAGTCCGCGCCTCGTCGCGAGGATGGTCATACCTCCGGCTCGGTAAGGGCCTGTACTACCGCCGGCGCCGTTAACTACGAGCGCGTATATGCCGAACGATCCGCACGGAATCGTGTGCGTCGGCAGCAAATGCCGGTACCGGACCGCGAGCCGCATCGTCGCGACGATTGTCAGCACGATCCCGGCCACGACGAAGACGTCGGCCAGGTTGAACGCGACGTTTCCGACGACGAACGGGTTCGCGACCGCGCGGCCGTGCATCGCCGCGGACGCGAGATTCCCCAGCAGCCCACCGGCGAAGACTCCGGCTCCGGTCGCGAGCAACCTCGACGGCGGCCGGGCGAGCAGCAGCGCCAAGAAGAACAGCCCGACCGAGACCTCGACCCACGCGTGCGACCGGTGATGGGCGAACGACGGGTCCGCGGCACGGCCGCCTTCACCACGAGGTCGGCCGCGGCGAGGACCAGCGCCGTGACCAGGACGATTCCGGCGCGCGCCCTCACCCGAGATGCATCGGCGCCGGCAGTCCTCACCTCGACCCCCCTTGTACATGCACCCTCGCAGCGCTACGGTCCGCCCGGGCAGGCGCCCGATCTGAGAGGGGAACCGATGCGCCGCGCGAGAAGGCTCCTGTATGTCACGGTCGTCGTGCTCGTGAGCCTCGCGGCCGGAAGTTCCGTCGCGCTCGCGTCGCCCAGCGCCCGCACGCTGTCGCCCTTCTGCGCGAAGGTGGTCAGCTACGCCAAGAACACCCCCGGCTCGACGCTCTACACCCTCAAGCCGGCGGCGCTCGAAGCCAAGTACAAGGGCTTCAAGTCCGCGACGGTGAAGCTGTTGTCCATGACGCCGAGCTCGATCAAGCCCGACCTGCAGAAGATCTTCACGTTCGACAACGCGCTCTTCGCGGCGCTGCAGAAGGCGGGCTGGAGCTTCGCGAAGATCCCGCCCGCGACGCTAAAGAGCTGGGCGGTCAAGGGCCCCACGCTCAAGCCGGCGAGCGACAAGGTGATCGCGTATTTCGACAAGAGCTGCGGACTGCACTATCCGCTGCCGTAGGCCGCGGCGCGGCACGCGCCGTTTCAGCTCACCCCTCTTCAGCGCCGCCGAAACACGTTCGGCGTTGTCGAGGTATCAGACGTGCGAGGCGATGAACGTCGGATGCATGTCCTCAGTGTGCCTGGACGATGCGGGCCCGAATCACCGAATCGAGCTTCGGGAAGTGCTTCTTCAGAAAAGAATTACCTTGTGACGCGATCTCCGGCTCGTCGTTCGTGACCGTATCGTCGTAGCCGCCGTACAGCTTCTTCACGACGGACATCCCGGTCGTCACCTTCCCGAACGGCGCGAAGCCCTGTTTGTCGAGGTTCCCCGCGTTGTCCCCGAGGTTGATGAAGACCTGCGTCGTCCGCGTGTTCGGCCCCGCGTCCGCGAACGTCATCGTTCCGACCACATTCGACGCCCTCACGGGATCGTCGACGAGGTTCGCGCTCTGCCACGCGCTCGACACCGACGGGAAGCCGCTGATTCCGAACTGGACGACGAAGCCCTTCACGACGCGGAAGAACTCGGTCCCGTCGAAGAAGCGCGCCCTGACGAGGTTGTAGAACCGATCGGCGCCGCGCGGCGCCCAGCTCCGATGCACCGTGACGACGAACGTCCCCTTCGTCGTGGTGAACTTCGCCTCGAAGGTCGCCGGCGCCTTCGCGTGCAGCGCGGAGGGATGAAGGAGCGCAGGTGGGGGAGTGGCGAGGATCACACCCACACCCTAGAAGTTCCGCCGGTAGAACAGGAAGCCCAACGGGAGAATCCCGCCCAGCGCGAACCACGGCGCGAGTGAGATGCGCGCGTACGCGTCGACGTGCGCGACGGAGGAACCGTTCCCGACCGCCCGGTGCGCCGCTGCCTCGAGGGCTCCGAACTTGTTCTCGTCGACCACGGTTCCGCTCGACAGATCGGCCGCATGCTGCAGGAGTTCCGCGCTCGTCGGGTCGGCCACATAGAACGGATCGGCGTGGCCGTGGTGGTAGATGTGCTCGTCAGACGCCCACACGTGCACGAACACCGGCTTGAGCGTGTGGCCGATGCCGAGGCCGAACAGCTCCATGTCGCGCGTCGCCTCCCCGTCGGTGAAGACGACGAGGAGCCGGTGCTTGACCGCGTCGGAGAAGAAGTGCGAGCTGACCACGGGAACGAGCGCCTGGAAGTTGGTGGCGCGGTCGCGGCGGTACGCCTGCGTCGGCGGCGGCTCGTTGATGCCCACGGACTGCACGAGCGTGCGGTCGAAGAGCTCCGGATCGGTCGTCGGCATGAGGTCGGGCAGCACGCGGTCGGTCATCGTTGCGATGCCGACAGGCACGTCGCCGAGTGCCTGCTGCAGCCGGAGTGCGAGACGCTTCGCACGCTGAAGCCGCGTCGGCGCATGCGGCCCCGCCGCGGCTGCCATCGACTCGGACGTGTCGATGACGATGAACGCCTGCGCATCGCCGCGCTCACGCACCTGCTGCTGGCGGACGACGACCGGCTGCGCCGCGGCGACCGCGACCAGCGCGGGCAGAAGGAAGAGCGCACCCGCGACCTGCGCGAACGCGCGGCGGCCCGGCCCGCGCAGCTTCAGCGCTGCCCGAATACGCTCCGACCGGCGCTCCGTCACGAAGAGCGCCGCGAGCGGTGCGGCGGCGGCGAGCGCGAACAGCGCGTCGATCGGCGTGAGGAACGAGATGCCGAAGAGCGCGAGTGGCATCAGTAGCCGTTTCCGACGAGCGTCGCACCGTGCCCGCGGCCGAAGCCGAAGCCCGCATGCGCGTCCTTGCCGATCGGCCCCTTGCCCGGACGCGTGACCCGCAGCACGAGCTCGAGGTTCTGCTTCGCCGCGGTGTCGCCCGGGTCGAGATCGATTGCCTGCTGGAAGTACTCGGTGGACTGCTTGAGGACCTGGATCTGCGCCGTCTGGCTACCGGCCGAGATCGGCGTCGTGATCACGAGCACGCCAAGGAGGTTGGCCGCGATCGACCGCTCCGCGGCAGTCGTCGCCGAGCTCATGAGGTCGAGCAGCTGGCCCTGCGCCTGCGCGCGGAGCTTCGGCAGGTCCTGCTGCGACTGCGGGTTCGCGCCGATGTGCGTGTACCAGAACGACTGCAGCGCGCGGCGCCACGCGATCGTGTCGTTCGTGCCGAGCACCGCGCCCGCTGGATCGCCGGGGAGGATCGTCGCCGGCTTCCATAGGTCGCCGTGGTCGGGCAGCGCGCGGAAGCGCATGTCATCGCGGTGCACCGATGCCTGCCACGCGCGCGTGTCGAGGGCGAACAGCACGAGCAGCGTCGCGAGGCAGGCGAGCACGAACGCGGCGACCCCGAGCCAGTGCCGGCGGACGTGTGTCATGCAGGCTCCACGACGAGGCGCGTGTTCCAGCGCTCGTTGCCGGCGAGCAGCAGCACGAGGACGACGCCGAGGCCGAGCAGCGCCCACGGGGCCGCGGCGGTCACCGGCTGCACGTGCTTGTGCGCGCCGTGCCGGAACGCGGACGGATCGACGAACGAATTGGAGCCGAACAGGGCGGCGAAGTAACTCTTGTTCGACGACTCGGCGAAGAGCGGCACGATGCGGACGGGGACGTGCTCGCGGTGCAGGCGCAGCGCCTCCGCGTCCAGCTGCGGCTGGTCGGCGACCGAGTCGTCGAGGTCGCTGACGATGAGGAGCGCGCCGTGCTTGACCTGCGCACGCTTGAGCGCGGTGTCACCGGCGATGAGCCCGGCTGAGATGCGCGTGCCGCCGCTGAACTGATCCCACGGCGACTGCGCGAACACCGGTGTCCCGCCGTAGAAGCGGGTGGGGACGAAGAACGGGATGAACTGCAGCAGCGCGCCCGGCGGTGAGTTCGGCGGCAGCAGCTCGTACGCCGTGTCGGAGAACATGACGAGGCAGATCGACTGGTTCGCGTTGACGATCCCGCGCAGCGTTGCGGCGACTCGCTCGTACACCGGCCCGGAGATGCTCGCCGACATGTCGAGCACGACACAGCCCGTCGTCGCGCCGGACGGAAGAACTGCGGCGCGGCCCGTGCCGGCCGAGCGGGCGAGGAGGACGATGCCGGCGAGCGTCGCCGCGAGTGCGGCGGCGAGGACGACGCGTCCTGCCGAGGTACGAAGCATCGGCGACCGCAGCTCGTGCAGGTCGGCGAGCTCAACGGGCTCGCGGCGATCGATGGTCGGGAGCCTCACGTGCCCCGCCCCTTTTCGCGCGCCTGCTCGGTGAACGCTTCGACTTCCTCGTCCTCCGGCACGCGCGGCGACCACGCGAGCTCGTGTGCGGCCTGCGACAGCTCGTCGACGGCGGGCACGACCCCGAGCTCGCTCGCGACGCGCTCGAATGCCTTGCGTTGCAGCGTCTCGTCTCCGTGCGCGTGCGCCCACGCGAGCAGCGCGAGCGCACGCTCGAGCGTCGATCCCTCGAGCGACGCGGCGCTCGCGACGTGCGGCCGCAGCACGCGGTACCAGCGCGCCAGTGCTCCGAGCGCGACGGCCACCGCAAGGCCGGCGAGCCCGAGCGCGAGCCAGAAGAGGAGCGGGGGGGAGACGCGGAACGTCGGCGCGGCGACCGGTGCGAGCCGGTACTGCCAGTCGTACTTGCGGGTGTCCACGAGCGCCGTCGCGACCGCCGGACTGACCTGCGAGAGCACCTTCACCGCCGGCCAGGTGGCGTTGACCCCGAACTCGTGCTTGCCGTTCGGCCGCAGATAGTCGATGTGCGCGGCCGGGAAGCGGAACACGTGGTACGTCTCGCTCGGCGGCGCGACCGGAACGCACCTCGTGGTGAGGCAGCGGAGCTGCCACGTCCACGTGAGCTGCTCGAAGCGGCCGACGTGCAGGCGCAGCAGCGTCGGCGCGCCCACCATGGTGTACGGCGCGAAGCCGACCTGCACGCGCAGTCGCGTCGGATCGACCCAGCGCGTGTCGGCGACGACGGCGAGCTTCGCGGAGAGCGTGTCCCCGAAGAGATGGACCGTTGGCTCGATGTTCGCGTACGCCTTCAGCGGCTCCCCTTCACCGATTACGGAGCCGGAGGAGTGGAACGGCATCCCGGGGTGCACCTGGAAGGCCGGCGGGATGACCTTGCCCGGCCCGTTCGCCGCCGTCGCGGCACCGGCGAGGACGAGCGCCGCTCCGACCCCCGCGAGCACGATCTTCATACGATCGCTCCGCGCCACATCTGGCGCAGGTCGGCCCAGCGCAGGAACGAAGAGAGCAGGTCGGCGTACTCGTGAGAGCGCGCCTCGACGGGCTCGATCCCGAGCGAGCGGAAGTCGCGCACGAGGCTCGCCCAGCGCGACTCGTGCTCCTCGCGCAGGCGCGCCGCTTCGCGCTCCGTCACGTAGACGGGGACGACCCTGCCGGTGCCCGGCTGCGCGTATGGGATCGTGATCCCGCCGACGTCGGGGAACGTGCGCTCCCACACCGGGTCCTGAATGACGACGGGGACGATCTCCCACTGGTGCTCGAGCGCGCGCTGCCACGCGTCGAGATCGGGCGGCACGGCGAAGTCGGAGAGGACGAACACGAACGCCTGCGTCGGCAGGTCGCGGCGGTGCTCGCCGAGGAAGAAGAGCCCGCGCGCGACGGTGTCGACCGGCGCGCCGAAAGGCCGGTCGAACGTTCCCGGCTCGGCGACGCGCTCGCTGCGCGGAGGACTCCAGTACGGATCGCCGAGCGCGTAGTCGAGGTAGCCGGTGAGGCTGCGGGCGGCGTGCGCGCTCGTGCCGATGAGGTCGAGCGTGGCGAGGATCGCGCGCGGCTTGTCCAGGCTGCGAAAGGTCGACGCACCGATCCCCATCGACGGCCGCCGGTCGCACAGGACGACGACGCGTGGAGCTTCGTCGGCAAAACGCTCGCGGACGATGAACTCGTCGTCGCCGCGCGCGGCCGACAGCTTCGCGGACGCGGCCCAGTCCATCCACCCGACGTCGTCGCCAGGGTGGTACTCGCGCGTGCTCGCGACGTCGGAGCCGATGCCGCGGCGGACGCTGCGCACGCCGCCGAACGCGAGGCCGATCACGCGTCGCCGCGGGATGAGCGGGAAGACCGCTGCGGTCACGCCGAGACGGCCGCCGGCACGTCGAGGTCGATGTCGAAGCCCGGCTTCGGGGCAACCTCGATGCAGCGCCGGCGAACGTCCAAGCTCGCGGCCTCCAAGCCGTGATCCCGGATCTCGGCCAGGAAGCTCGGACGGAACAGGAGCCTGTGCATGAGCACGGGCACGAAGAGGCGCTCGACGTCGTCAGGCGTCACATACCGGCGCGAGTGCAACACCGCCCACGCGCGCGCCGCGCGGTTGAGCGCGAGCGTGCCGCGCACGGAGCTGCCGATCGCGACGACCTCGATCTCGCGCGTTGCGCGGACGAGGTCGACGATCCAGCGCGCGACCGCCTCGTGCAGGAATACGTGGCCGACCGCTGCGCGAAGCGTCGCGATCTCCTCGAGGCCGACGACAGGCGTGAGCCGGCCGAGCGGATGGCCGCCGAGCTGCTCGTCCACGATCTGGCCTTCGGCCTCCGCGTCGGGGTAGCCGAGCGCCGTCTTGACGAAGAAGCGGTCGAGCTGCGCCTCCGGCAGCGGGAACGTCCCCTCGTACTCGATCGGGTTCTGCGTCGCCATGACGAGGAACGGATCGCCGAGCGGTCGCGTCTCGCCGTCCACGGTCACCTGCTGCTCGGCCATCGCCTCGAGCAGCGCCGACTGCGTCTTCGGCATCGCGCGGTTGATCTCGTCCACGAGGACGACGTTCGCGAACACCGGGCCCGGCCGGAACTCGAAGTCGCGCTCGCGCTGGTTGAAGATCGAGAGGCCGGTGACGTCGGTCGGCTGAAGGTCCGGCGTGCACTGGATGCGCGACGCCTGGGCGCCGCTGATCGATCCGGCGATCGCGCGCGCGAGCACCGTCTTCGCCGTCCCGGGAACGTCCTCCAGCAGGGCGTGCCCGCTGCACATGAGCGCGGCCACGACGAGCTTGATCTGCTCCCGCTTGCCGTGCACCACCGTCTCGATGTTGTCCAGCAGGCGTTCGGCGATCTCGTTCGCCGCAGCCAGATCGTCAGCAGCCAAGGAAAAACCTCCCGTCGGAAGCCTACTCTGGCTACTTAGACGGATTCCGGCGGGATTTGTTCTACGGCGCCGAGACGACCGCTGCGGGGCAGTGCCAGTACACGAGGCCGGCGAAGAGCCCGGCATCGGTGCAGCCGTTCCGGGAGAGGTCGGGCGCGCCCTCGAGCTTCCCCGAGCTGCAGGCCTCCACCTGCTCCCCGTTCGTCTGGGTCTGGACGACGGTGCACGTGCCCGTCAGCCCGGCGGCGTGCAGGACACGGCCGTCCTTCACCGCCACCATGCCGGCGGCGAGAAGCGCTCCGATGACGACGATCCTCTTGACCATGCGGCTAGCTCCCTGCCGCAGATCGGGTTCAGCCCGATGATCGGCCTCGCGCGATGGGCGCTCTATCCCTCGGTCGAGTCGTTCCAGACGGTCTGGAACGACCCGAAGCGGAGCTCCTGCGCATAGTAGAAGCGCGTGTCGTCCACCCGCCGCATGTACTCGTCGCGGTGCTTGGCGGCGAAGGCGTTGTACGCCTCCGCGTTCTCCCAGCGGTCGACGACGAGGTAGCGGCCCGGCGTCTCGACGTCGCGGAGCAGCTCCGTGCCGATGAATCCGGGCCCCTGCCGGAAGAACTGCGCCCACTCGCCTTCGGCCCCGTACGCGCGCTCGAACCCCTCGGGCTCGCGTACCTCGTAGCTGAAGACGAGAGCGATCACGGCCCGATTGTGCCGTTATGGTCCCTCTCGTGAGCGCCGAACCGATCGTGGAGGAGGGCGAGGACCGGAGCGCGTACGCGGGCGTCCTCCGCTTCTACGAGCTCGCGAAGCACCAGGAATGGCAGGTGCGCGACGTGCCCTGGGACGCGCTCCCGCCGGTGCCCGAGGGCAAGGGCTCGCCGGAGCGGCTGGCACGGCGGCGCGATGTGTGGCGCTCGGTCGTCATGCAGCAGCTGCAGGCGGACGTCATCGCCTGCGAGATGGCGGCGCAGCTTCTGAATGCCGCCCCCGATCCCGAAGCGCGCCTCTACTACTCGACGATGGTGCAGGACGAGTCCCGCCACACCGAGGCGTGGCTCAAGCTCATCGGGCAGGTCGGCGGGGAGGGCGAACGCGACCCGCATCTCGACCGGCTGGGCCACATGTTCCTCGAAGCGGACACGCTCGAGGAGAAGGTCTTCCTCATGCAGGTCTTCTTCGAGCGGCTGATCATCCCGCGCTTCCGGCTGATCGCGCGCTCGTCGCGGGGAACGATCCTCGAAGACATCTGCAACCGGCTCGCGGTCGACGACGGGATCCACCACGGGTCGGGCATGGCGTACGAGCGGATCCTGCTCGAACGCGCGCCGAGCGGGGTCAAGCAGCAGCTGATCGACGGCGCCAATCGCATGCTGCCGGAGTTCGCGGCGCACGCTCTTTGGCGGCCGAAGGCGCGCGAAATGATCGGGCACCTGATGGAGGCGCGCGACCGCGAGCGCCTGAAGATGGAGCTCAATCACGGCGTCCGGCTGGCGGCGAGTCTTGGGCTCGACGTCTCCGACGTCGTGGTCTCCGTCTAGGTCGACATCTTCGTCAGCGAGACAGTGCCCGCCGGCGTGCAGCGGTCGGCGACGATTCCGGCGTCTGTCTTGTGCACGCGCGCGCACACGCGACGGTTGAGGACGCGCGGCTGTTGCGGGACGACGCGGAAGGTCTCGGTGATGTAGACGGCGCAGCCGTTGCCGCGGACGGCCGTGCGGAACGAGAACGTGCGGACGGTGTCGACGCCGAACGACGAGAGGGTGTACCCGGCGGGACGGCAGTGGTCGTCGAAAGCGGCGAGCATGCAGGAGGCGCCGGCCGTGCCGCCGCGGCGGAGCGACCCCGGGCCCATGGTGCGGGCCTGGCATTGCGTGGCGGCGGCGACTGCGAGGAGGGCGATCATGTACTGCGTACGTTCCCACGTAGGCGATTTGTCACACGGCCTGTAACGCCCGCCGGGCTCGCGACATAGACGGGGTGAGATGCAGCGGTTCGAGCAGATCTATGCGGAGCACCACGAGGCCGTGCGGGCGTACGTCCGGCGGCGGGCCGCGGAGGACGTCGTCGACGACATCGTCGCGGAGACGTTCCTCGTCTGCTGGCGGAAGCTCGACCGGGTGCCGGGCGAGGCTCTCCCATGGCTCTACGCGGTGGCGCGGAAGACGCTTGCGAATCACCGCCGGAAACTCGCTCGCCAAGCGCCGCTACGAGCGGCGACCGCGGGTGAGCCGGAGCCGATCGGGGACGGAGCGCTCGCGCAGGCGTTCGGCGCGTTGAGCGAACGCGACCGAGAGGTGCTGCGGCTTGTGGCGTGGGAGGGACTGTCGCTGCGCGACGCCTCCGTCGTCCTCGGCTGCTCCGCGGTCGCTTGCCGCGTCCGCTACCACCGGGCGAAGACGCGGCTCGCGTCGCGTCTCGCCGCCGCTGCGTCCTTTCGACCCGAGCCGGAAGGAGTGACCCGATGAGCACCAACGATGTCGTCGCCCGTCTCGCGGCGGCGAATCCGATTCCTA
>Ga0193751_1001200_pt1 | contig 16985 bp, 10 predicted proteins | sample L1c2metaG_FD_143050 | JGI IMG/M metagenome (GOLD analysis project Ga0193751, IMG submission 143050) | Soil microbial communities from a riparian zone of the East river system, Colorado, United States - L1c2 | ecosystem: Environmental > Terrestrial > Soil > Riparian zone | place: USA: East River... | reverse complement strand
CTGCGCCATACGTCCATTCGTAGGCCGTTTCGGGTTGCAAACTCGGGTTACCGCTAAAATGCGTCTCAACCAGATTTTCCGTGGCGGGACTGCGGCTGTCGCGCACATTCTCGAATGATTGAAAAACTCCGCCGAATAGATCGCTCAAGGTGGGAGCGTGAAAAGCCTCACTATAAGTGGCACGAAGAGTCAGCCCCGAATCGATTGGCTGCCAGCGTACTGAAAATTTAGGTCTCTCCGTCCCACCGAAATCGCTGAAATTCTCAAACCGTTCCTGATAATCCAATTCCAGACTATAGAATCCGGGAATCTTCCAGGAAGGACTGGTTACGGGCACGCGAACCTCCCAAAAGATCGACCAGACATCGCGGCTCCCTGCGGTGGGCGCGAAGTTCGTTGCGCCAATGGTTTGTCCGGATGCGGTCAATGCATCGGGCCGATCATCCGCATGCTCCGTCCTGTGTTCGGCACCCATGGCAAACGAGACCGGGCCCGCCGGTAAACTAAAGAGATCCCCTGTCACTTTGAAGTCTTCCAGCGTCAGAGTGGTGGTTCCCAGGTGAATGGTCGTGGTAAATATCTGGCGGAGGACGGTGTTTGAATTCTGATTAATCCCAAAAGGGTTGAAGGCGGTAGCCGGATTCGTGTCGAGCAGGGCGAGACGCAGTGCGGTTGTATTGGCGATGTGACTAAACTTCTCTCTCCTGCTGTCCTCACTGTAGCGAAAGGCACTCTCCCAATCCCAGGTCTTGAAGTAGTCACCGAACTGGCCCGCGTTCCCGCGCAGTCCACCCGTAAATTCGTAATTGTTGGTCGTGATCTTGTCTGTCCGAAGTCCGGTTTCCAAGGCGCGATAGTGAACGCCGGTCGTAAACCCGGTGCCCGGCGGAGGGGCGCTGATCTGGTTTTGCGGGAAGGTCGGATCGAATCCGCCGGCAGAAGTGTAGTCGGCAACAGTAAAGGGGTTGAACGCATTTTGAATCGGAACGCTGAAACCAGCGTTGGTGATGCCAAAAGGCTTGGCCGCATCAGTGAAGACATCTGGTTGGAAGGGCGACGGCGCCAAACCGCTATCCCAGGCCGTGCGCGCGAATTTGAAGTCGGCGAATAGCGCCAGGTATTTGTCACAAATCCGGTGATCGAAGGAGCCGTAGAAATATTGACGATCGACCGCGGAAAGCGCGGGTGTGGTGTCGGAAAAATTGAAACCTTGTTGCTCTCGCGGCAGAACGAAAAAAGGAACATATTCCGGATCGCTTCGGACGTTGGGAAACGCATGCGGCGTGGGCGTCCGCGCTCCGCCATTGAGGAAGGGTTTGAAAACGAGACGGCTGACCCCACCAGCAAAGCTTCTGCTTCGACCATCGCCGCCCCCGAAGGTTACGACATCCGCATCGTGCGACAGATCCATATCCCGGGAATAAATGGCCGCGCGATTGTAAATTTCCGCGTAAACAACGATGTCGCTTTTATCGTCCCCTGTGCCCGCAAGAAGATATGCTCTCTCCTCCGCCGAATCGTTGGCGAAGCCGAGATTGGTGTTGCCCGTGCTCGCGTAGAGCGCAAGGCCGCGGAAGCGGTGTATCAAAAATACGTTGAACACGCCGGAGACGGCGTCAGCGCCGTAAATTCCGGAGGCCCCATCTTTCAGAATGTCGATATGATCGATGAGTCCGATGGGAAAGGTGTTAATGTCCACCGCATTACCGGCAAACCCGACCGGCGCCAGCCTCCGGCCGTCCTGCAGCACGAGCGTCTCCTTCGCGAAAATCCCGCGTAGATTCACCTCGGTCCGCCCGTCTCCTCCGTTGTTGTTATTTTCGTTGAGCGCTGATCCGGTCGCAGCAGGTATCTTCTGGATCAGATCCGTGGCGGAACGAACTCCCATACGCGTGATATCGTCCTGGCGCAGAGTGTCCACCGGATGCGGACCAACTTCTTCCGCCGTTGGAATGTTCGAGCCGGTCACGATGACTCTCTCCGTTTCAGCTTGGCTGACCGCAGCGGTGGCCTGCGACTGGGGCGCAGTCACCGTTTCGGAAAGTGGTGGCGGCACTGGGCTTTGGGCCTTCACGCCGGGAATGGCGCAAACAATCCCGCTACTCACGACGCCCGCTATCGCGCAACTGGTTCTAAATCGCGCAAAGCTGCAATCGATGCTTTGTCGTCGGTTAACCCTGCCGGTATGACAGGCGCCTTACGCTGAGACAAGGCCAAATATTACCCTCCGGAGCGGCGCGGCCCTTCATTGATCGAAGCTCGTTGCTCATCGGGTCCGAAGGGGCCGTTGACCGGCTTGTCATAAGGATCGACTCGACAGACTCTCGCCACGCGGGATAAATCGACTGGGTCAGGACCGAAGCATGAACAGTCCGAGCGAGCCGGCATCGTCCCTTGAGATAGGGCATGTCTTGTTCATCGACATCGTGGGCTATTCCAGACTGCTGTCCGACGACCAGCGCCAAAAGGTGCAAAGGCTTAACGAAATTGTGCGTCAGACAGAACAATTCCGCGTAGCCGAGACTGCCGGCAAACTCCTGCGTCTGCCCACGGGCGATGGCGTCATTCTTGTCTTTTTCACAAGTCCCGATGCGCCCGCGCGCTGCGCCATGGAGATCGACCAGGCCACACGCGACCGCTCTTTGCCCCTGCGCATGGGAATTCACAGTGGCCCGGTCGACCAAGTCAGGGACCTGAGCGACCGGGCCAACCTGACCGGAACCGGTATCAATGTGGCGCAACGAGTGATGGATTGCGGTGACGCCGGCCACATTTTGCTTTCCATTCGCGCCGCCGATGACCTCTCGCAGTACAACGAATGGAAATTGCAGCTGCACGACCTGGGAGAAGTGGAGGTGAAGCATGGGGTTCGTGTCCGAATAGCGAGTCTCCACTCTGACGGTGTTGGTAACCCGGGCATTCCCCAGAAGCTACGTAGGCAACGTCTCGTTAGGAGACGGCGCCTGCTCGCGGTTTTGGCTACGATTGTAGTATTGGTTGCCGGAATCGCAGCCGGTATGCTGGCGTGGCAGCGCCACGCGGGGTTGCAGGCGGAAGCGACCGCGGAATCTACAAAGGCGCGCGAGAAAAGCGTAGCGGTCCTGCCGTTCGAGAACCTGAGCTCTGGAGAAGATAATGCTGTCTTCGCTGGCGGCGTGCATCGCGAAGTGCTGCTTAACCTGGCCAAGCTGGCCGACCTAAAGGTTATCAGCCGGGATAGCGTGATGCGTTACAAGGCCGGCGCGGAACGCAACCTCAAGCAGATCAGCGATGACCTGGGCGCGAACTATATTGTAGAAGGAAGCGTACAACGTGCGGCCAACCGTATTCACGTTACGGTGGAGTTAATCAATGCGCGCAGCGACACGCATGCCTGGGCTGAGACTTACGACGGTAACCTGGCCGAAGTCCTTACCTTCCAAAGCGAGATCGCGCAACGAATCAGCAATCAGTTGGGAGCAAAGCTATCGCCGCGTGAAAGTACGGAGCTAGCCAGCCGGCCTACTCAGGATATTGCAGCCTTTGAGAGCTACATCCGGGCCCGGGCCTTGATGGAAACGCCGGACCTCGAAGATGACAACGCGAAATTTGTCGAGGATAACACGCGGGCGGTCCAGTTGTTGGAACAGGCGGTAGCGCGCGATCGGAAGTTCACCGCAGCTTACTGGGCGCTGACGGAGGCTAATATTCAGCTTTTTCGCTCGAGCGACCCGCCCAATATCGATTATCGCACACGCGCTGAAGCAGCTCTGCGCGAAGCGCAGCGGCTCGCGCCCGACGCCGGCGAAACCTACTACGCACAATCCCGTGTAACTTATTATGGCTACAACGATTTCAAGGGCGCCCTCGCCAACCTCGAACAGGCCGCAAAGTCGCTGCCGAACCGCGCCGAAGTTGCTTTAACGCGCGGACTGCTCTACCGGCGCTTTGGCCGATGGCAGGAAGCCTACGCTCAGTTCGTGCGGTCGAGCGAACTCAATCCACAAGACCTCCTCTCTTACATCAGTGCTGGCGGAGCGGCCCTAGGACTTCGTTGGTGGGACGAACTGGATCAAATGGTCGCGCGGATCATGAAACATTGGCCGAGACGCTCCATCGCCTTGATGGAGCACGCCATAACGTTGCGGTTACGCGGAGACGTCGCCGCCGGCAACAAGCAACTGGAAAACGGGAAGCTTCAGATGCCTGGGGACTTTGACCCGCTTTTCTACATTCCCTTTTGGAAACGCGACTTTGAGCAATGCCGCGGCGTGGTCACTGACGCAGCGAAATATTCCGAGCTCCAGGATGAGCGATGGGACAAGCAGCTCCAGCTGACATTCGTGACGAAATTCCCGTTCGACGAAAATGCTGCACGTGACGCCGAGAAGCGATTGGAGGAGCGCCTCGCCGCCCCCACTCACCGGGAACAGCAAGGCGATCTAATCATTGCTCTTAGCAACGTGAAAATGCTTCTCGGAAAGAAGGAAGAGGCGCTTCAGATTGCAGAGGAGTCTGTTCAGCAACATCCAATTTCGGAAGACGCGTTCGCGAATGTCCAGCGGCTCAAGCGGCTCGCGTTTATGTACCTTTATGCAGGCCAAAATGATCGTGCCCTGCAAACCTTCGCAAAGCTGGTGCAGCTCCCAGGCGGCGAAGCATACGGAGAGCTCAAGTATAATCCCGTCCTGGATCCTTTACGCAAAAATCCGCGCTTCGATGAAATCTTGAAGGAGTCCGCACGCCCCTTTCCCAGGATGTAGAACCGGTGCGGAATGCGGCTATTCCGGGAGGCTTGTTTCGCGGAGAGAAATGTCTGCCGGAGACCAAAAGGCGGCTCGACAGAGTCTCGCCCTGCCAGCTAACTCAAACCCTGATATGAAATGGCCCGTCACCCTCAGCCTCGTCTTTATTGCACTGAATTCGATCGCCCAGGCTGCCCCGAGCGCGCAGACCACGACCCTGCAAAAACTCAGTGCTGATTTCTGGACGTGGCGCGCGCGGACCGCGCCGTTCACCGGCGATGATGTCAATCGCATCGAACGGCCCGGCGGCCCACGCGACTGGTCGGCGGCGGCCATCGAGCAACGGCGTACGCAGCTCGCTGAATTTGAAACCCGCTGGAAGAACCTGGACACAACTGGTTGGACGATTCCCGACCAGGTGGATTACCGCCTGATCGGTTCAGCTCTCGCCCGGGTTCATTGGGAACTGGAGATCAATCCGCGCTGGAAGCGCGACCCCACCTTCTACATCGAGCAAACCCTGACTCCCATCGTCGAAGCTCTCACCATTCCCGGCCCTTATAACGAACCACGCAGCCGCGAGATTCTTGCCCGAATCCAGAATATTCCGAATATCCTGCAGGCCGCGCAGGCCAATCTCGTTAGTCCACCGGCCCCTTTCGCTTCGGTCGCCATCCAGGCTTTGAAGGATGTCGGCGATCACCTGCACAAAATGGCGACCGTTTTACAGCCGGAGACAACTCTGAAGCCAACCGACCTTGCCGGCGCAGTCAATCTCGCTACGGAGGCGCTCGATAAATATCGCGCGGCGCTCGAAACAATGCTGCCTTCGCTTCCGGCTCAGACCGCTCTGGGGCGCGAAGCTTATGAGTTTTTTCTACGCAATGTGGCGCTTCTTCCCTACTCGCCCGAGCAATTGCTCGCCATGGGCCGGCAGGAATGGGATCGCGCGGTCACATTCGAAGCGTTCGAAAGGCAGCGGAACAGCGCGCTGCCTTCGCTCTCGTTAGCCAAGGATATCGTTGGCTGGCAAAAGGACGCAGCCGCCAAAGAACTGGCTATCCGGGAGTTTCTGGAGAAGCACGGCATCCTGACTGTTCCGGCCTGGGTCCAACATTACACGCTTCGGCCGATGCCCGAATATCTGCACGCCCTCGAAGGCTTCGGCGAAATGGACGACTTCACTTCGCCCACCCGTTTACAGGACGATTGCGTTCGCTACATGAATCCCCCTTCACCGCAGTCCGGTTACTTCGATCGCGCGACCGCGGCCGATCCGCGCCCGCTTACAATCCACGAGGGAATTCCGGGACATTACTTCCAACTTTGCCTGTCGTGGAAGCAGGAGAATCCGATCCGTCGACATTATTATGATTCCGGCGCAAACGAAGGCATCGGGTTTTACGCGGAGGAAATGATGTTGCAGGCCGGCTTGTTCGATGACAGCCCGCGCACCCGCGAGATCATTTATAATTTTATGCGGCTGCGCGCGCTCCGCGTGGAAGTCGACGTGCGGCTCGCGCTCGGCGAGTTTACTCTCGATCAGGCCGCCAAATATCTTGAGCAACGAGTGCCGATGGATCCAGGCACCGCCCGCCAGGAAGCCATTTCCTTTTCGACCGGTCCGGGTCAAGCCATCACCTATCAAATTGGCAAACTCCAGATCATCCGGTTTCTGGCCGAGGCCCGCATGCGTGACGGAGAAAAATTTAATCTGCGCGCCTTCCACGATTTCGTGTGGAGAAACGGGAATGTCCCCATCGCCTTGCAACGTTGGGAATATCTGGGCAAGAGCGATGTCCCGCCTTTGCCGCCGCGTTGAAACTTTACTAAAACCCAACCCGCTGCAGGATCCGCTTGAAGCGCGGATCGGTCCGGAGGGAATCCCATCTTGGATCCACCCGCATTTGCGTTACGCGCACATCCCGTTCATCACACGCCCTGTCCAGCCAGGTCAGGGCTTCGTCAGCACGGCCCAGCCCCGCGTAGACCATGGCAACGTTGTATGGGGGGATGTAATGTTGCCCGGACAACGTTCTTAATTCCTCCAGAATTGCTTCGGCCTTCGCGGAATCGCCTCGTAGGCCAGCCACGTATCCGATGGACCCAATCGCTTCCGAATTCCCGTGAGAGAATTCCTTTGCCTTCGTTAACTCAGCGACCGCTTCCGGATACCTTTTCAAGGCGGCGTCGACTTTTCCAAGAGTAAGATGCGCAATCCAAAAATTAGGATCGATTTCCAGCGTCCTTTGCAGACTAACGACCGCTTCCAGATCGCGCCGGGCATGATGCAGAAACATTCCTTCAAGCGCGCGTGGCAGCAGAAAGAGCGGCTCCAATTCATGGGCACGGGCACTTTCGGCCAGCGCCTCGTCGTGACGCGCCAGGTCGGAAAGAACATGTGCACGCGCCGCGTTGCCTCTTTTTCAGCGCGGACCCAGTCCCAATCGTACCAAATCAAGGTGAATGAAAGGGAAGCATGCGCTTCCGCCAGCGAATCGTCGATTTGCAACGCCTTGGTCGCCGCCGCCTTTGCCTGAGGGAGCGAATCCTTCGACGGAACATCACTCGTGATGGCGAGCGATCGATAACATTCGGCCAGTCCGACATAGGCCAGGGCATAGGTCGGATCCAGTTCGATCGCTTTTGAAAGAAATCCAATCCCACTTCTGATTTCCGGCGGGGTCAGCTTGCTCCAATGATACCGGCCCGTTAGATAAAGCTGATATGCCTCCACGTTTTCCGTGTAGCGCCGGGTGAAACGCTCCTTCTCTTCTCCGCTCAATCGCAGCGCGAGAGCGGCCGCAACCTTTTGTGAGATCGCATCCTGGACCGCGAAAACATCGGTGAATTTTTCGTCGAAAGTGTTTCCCCAAAGGGTCGAGCCGTCGGCCACGTTGATCAGCCGCGTCGTCACCCGAATGCGGTCGCCCACCTTTTGCACATGGCCCTCCAAGACTGAGTCGACCTGCAGGGCGCGCCCCGCCTCTACGGAATCCTGCTCAAGACCGTTGTACTTCCGAACGGAATTAAGTGAGCAAACGATCATTTCACGACTGTTACTCAACTTGGCGATCAATGTATCGGCCATGCCCATTTCGAGAATTTCGTCGCCGTTGTCCGCATTGACGGGTTTGAAAGGCAGGACAGCCATCCGTTTGGCCTGATTTGCCACGACGCCCTCTGTCTTCGTTGGTTTTTGCCATTCGCGTCGCGAGATAAACAAGGCTGCGCCAGCCAAAATTAACAAAATGCAGAAACCGGCGATTACGGTCGGGAGTCGTCCTCTTAGCGGGCCCGCGTTCGGTCGCCCGTGCTTCAGCTTTTCGGGCATTGCCGCATTGCCCACTCCGTCGCCATGCAGATTAACGATCCTCAGCACGGTTCCGTGTTTGACTTCCACCTCGCCGAGATCATGCAGATGCGGTCGCCATTGTGAGTATTGCGCCAGATCATCGGCAATGCGCTTCGACAAAAGAATGTGGCCCGCGTCGCCGCAATCCATCACCCGTTGTGCGATAGTTATCCCCGCGCCAGCCACGTTCGACCTTTCATTCACGTCTACGACTTCATCGACCGGTCCGCTGTGAATTCCCATTCGGAGCGGAAGACGAGGATGATTTTTCAGAGCACGGTCGATCTCCATGGCACAACGGACGGGCGCGTCGGGCGTCGTGAAAAAGGCGAGCGCCATGCCGTCCCCCGTGGGCAGTCGGATCAGCTTTCCGGCGGCTTCCGCCGTGCGCACCTGATCGGTCGCGCGAACGATCTGGTTGAGGTCGCGGAGCACATCGCTCTGCTCGTTCGTCAGGAGTTTCGACGACCCCACGATGTCGATGAACAAGACATGCGCAATCTCAAGACGCAGATCGGGATTTAGGTCTGCCATAGGCCAAAGGCCGCACAACCGGAATAGACACGAACTCGGACGATTCGTCGAACATTCAGGCGCATTGCCTGGTCACTATCGGAAAGGACCGGCCCAGGCAACGATGTGTGCGGCCATTTAAACATTTCCTCGCGAATCTATCTTGGGGAATTGATCGATTCCTTTTCCCTGGGGCGACCGCAAGAATGAAGATCAATCGAAGCACAGCCAGCGACCAAAAACTGCTCTGGTTTGCGATTGCGCTCGGGAGCGCTGTCGCGTTCTCTGTTGCAGCCTACGCACTCCGACGGTCGCGACGTCTTCCCATGGAGCCCATCTTTCCGAATGGGATTCCGCCAGGTGCGCAGCGCCGCCCCGTGCCTTTATTCGCAGAGCTACCGACACTGCCCGTTTCCATCGAAGAGCAATTGCCGGGCACGGTTTCGCCCTTGATACCTTCCTCATCGGCGGCCGACTTGGGCCACTCTTCTTCCGTTGCCCTCCACCGGGAGGGGCACCGTTTCCTCGCCGTGGACGAACCTCGACCTCCTGCCACCACCTGGCCCCGCGCGATCTCTGGAACGCCAACCCACCGGAAGACGTTTGGAAAGCGGGCCGGACGCCATGACCGTCTCAGCTCTCGAGCCATCGCCACAGGAATTGCTGGACTCGTCACCACCGCTGCCCTCTGCTTCGCCGCACTGGGAAAATTGCACTCTCCCCTTCAAAACTCCGCTCCCGCTCCGACCAGGATGGAAACAACAGAAACCTTTTTGGCCGATCAGCCTAACCGGACGCCGCTCTCCCGCGCGGGAGGCGCAGACACTGAAGCCATGAAACAGATGACGCCGACCGACAATCAAGGCAGCGTTGTCACTACCGAAGGTCAGGCGACATCATCCGAAAATGTTGCGCCTGCGAAACATCATTCGTCGCACCGTCGCCGCTTTCACCGAACGCCGACCTTCGCGCAGAAGACCCGCGCATTCTTGCGCAAGATTTTCTAAGGCGTACCAGCCCCTTCGCGTCGCCGAATAGGATCCCCCGAGGGAAGTCAATCGACGATTTCGAGGCCCATCTGACGGGCCGTGCCGGCGATGACGCGGAAAGCGGCTTCCTCATTGCGCGTATTCAGGTCTTTCGCCTTCGTCTTGACGATTTCCATGACCTGCTTGCGCGTCACCTTGCCGACCTTGGTCTTGTTAGGCTCTTTCGAGCCGGCCGCGATGTTGGCCGCTTTTTTCAGGAGAATGGCCGCCGGCGGACTTTTCGTAATGAAAGTGAACGACTTGTCTTTGAAGACAGTAATAACAACCGGCAAAATATCGCCGGCCTGCTTCTGAGTCGTCGCGTTAAATTCCTTGCAGAAGGCCATGATATTGACGCCGCGTGGTCCGAGAGCCGTGCCGACCGGAGGCGCCGGGTTGGCCTGACCAGCCGGGATCTGCAATTTGATGTGAGCGATGATTTCCTTAGCCATAAGTTTTAAGCTTTAAGTGTTAAGTTTTAAGTAAGAGGCCGGGTGTGAACGTTCTGGGTTTAAAAACTTAAAACTTCACACTTAAAACTCGCGACCTTAGCCCCGTTCCACCTGCCAGTATTCCAGTTCCACCGGTGTGGCGCGACCGAAGATGGTGACCGAAACACGCAGCTTGCCGCGTTCCGGATCGATCTCTTCGACGATGCCGTTTTGATTCTGGAAGGGGCCGTCCGCCACCTTCACCGTCTCACCCACTTCAAAGCTGACTTTCGGTTTGACCTTTTCCTCACGCTCTTTCATCTGCGCAAGCATGCTGTCGACTTCCGACTGCCGCATCGGAATCGGCTTATCCTTGGTCCCGGCAAAACCAATTACCCCGGGCGTGTCGCGAATAAAATACCAGGTCCGTCCGACCAGCTGATTGTTCTCATCGAGCAGGTGCATGTTGGCGATCAGGTAACCGGGGAAAAATTTGCGCGTCGTTTCGCTCTTTTTCCCCTTCTTGATCTCAGAAACGCGTTCCGTCGGCACGAGTACCTCGTAAACGAGGTCGCCCATTTCTTCCGTCTTTACCCGTTTGGCAATGTTATCGCGCACCTTGTTTTCCTGCCCGGAAAGCACGTGAACGACGAACCATTGATCTTTGCCTGCGATTGATTGTGCCATGGGGATCAGTGCAGTTTAGTAAAATAATGGACCACATTAACGAGAACGAAATCGAAAAGAGCCACGTAACCGCCGAGCAAAAGCATGGCAATAATAACGACGAGCGTGGAATCAGTCAGCTCCTTGTAACGGCGAAAACCTTTTTCCTTCGGTTCCCACGGCCACGAAGCTTTCTGCAGCTCGACCTTCACTTCGCTGAAGAAGTTTTTCGTTTTGGTTAACATGTTACTTTCGAAACAACGTCCAACATCCAACGCCGAACGTCCAACCCAATTAGCCGATTCTGAATTCGATATTCAGCGTTCGACGTTGCGCGTTCGATGTTTGCTGCGTTTCTACACGCCAGGAGGGACTCGAACCCCCAACCGACGGTTTTGGAGACCGCTACTCTACCAATTGAGCTACTGGCGTAAGCTTCCTGACTAACTTAGTCGAGAATATCGGCCACGCGACCCGCCCCGACGGTTTTTCCGCCCTCGCGAATAGCAAAGCGAATCGTCTTCTCCATCGCGATCGGTGTGATCAATTCCACTTCGACCGAGACATTGTCGCCAGGCATAACCATTTCCACGCCGTCCGGCAGTTTGACCTGGCCGGTCACGTCCGTGGTGCGGAAATAAAACTGAGGCCGATAATTCGTGAAGAATGGCGTGTGACGGCCCCCTTCCTCCTTGCTCAGCACGTAGACTTCCGCCTTGAATTTCTTGTGCGGCTTGATCGAGCCGGGCTTGGCAATGACCTGGCCACGCTCGACGTCTTCCTTCTTGGTGCCGCGCAGCAGCACGCCCACGTTGTCGCCCGCGCGCGCTTCGTCGAGAAGCTTGCGGAACATTTCAATATCGGTCGCGGTCGTCTTGGCCGTGTCCCGGATACCGACAATTTCCACTTCTTCCATCTTCTTGAGAATGCCACGCTCGACACGACCGGTCGCGACCGTGCCGCGGCCTTCAATGTTGAACACGTCTTCCACCGGCATGAGGAACGGCTGATCGATCGGCCGCTCCGGCACGGGGATGTAATCGTCCACCGCCGAGACGAGCGCGAGAATCTGCTTCTCCTGCTCGGCGTCGCCCTGCAAGGCCTTGAGCGCGCTGCCTTTGACGATCGGGATTTTGTCTCCCGGAAATTCGTATTGGGTGAGGAGATCGCGCACTTCCATCTCAACGAGATCGAGAAGTTCCGGATCGTCCACCATGTCGACTTTGTTTAGGAAAACGACGATGGCTGGAACACCGACCTGACGAGCGAGCAGAATATGCTCACGGGTCTGTGGCATCGGGCCGTCGGCCGCGCTCACCACCAGGATGGCGCCGTCCATTTGCGCCGCACCCGTGATCATGTTCTTCACATAATCGGCGTGGCCGGGGCAATCGACGTGCGCATAGTGCCGCTTCTCGCTCTGATATTCCACATGCGCAGTGTTGATCGTGATGCCGCGCTCTTTTTCTTCCGGCGCGTTATCGATCGAATCGTAGGCACGCGCTTCCGCGAAACCCTTCTTCGCCAGCACGCTCGTGATAGCGGCGGTCAAAGTCGTTTTACCGTGGTCCACGTGACCGATTGTGCCGACGTTTAGGTGCGGCTTATCGCGTTTGAATGCTTCCTTAGCCATTTCGATTCTCCTGTTTAACTAAACTGCGTCTTTTTGTTTAAACTGTCGTTCCGGTCGCGAGCCCGCTCTGGAGCCCATGACCGGGTTTGAACCGGTGACCTCGTCCTTACCAAGGACGTGCTCTACCAACTGAGCTACATGGGCCGCTCTGTCTTCTGCTCGGCACGCGCCTCTAAAAAGCTCGCGACGAACCGGTTTCGCCCCTCGCTAAAGAGCTAAAAGTCCCAAAGCCGCGTCAAACCTTGCAATTTGAACGACCATGGGACCGCCCCGTCCTGCGAAAAGCGTCCGAAAGCTATCAGCCCCCTCTGGAGTGTCAAAGAAATTTGTTGAGGCTCTTTGGCCTTGGGAGCGCACGCGACTCGCGTGCCGCGGACGGCGACTCGCCGTCCGCAATGCTGGCTGATTCCAGGGAAATTCCGGCGAGTCGCCGGAAACTCCACACGAGTCGCGTGCGCCCCTACCGAATCCGCATGCTGCTTGTCGGCTCCGACTTGCCACGCGTCACCAGCTTTACCACCACCGCGATGATCAAAATAGCCGCCAGGGCAATTCCGATGTTGACAGGGGTGAGCAATCCCGCCGGTGTCGGCGTGGGCGCCGGAGTCTCTGCGGGTGGCGGCGCGTTCTTGGCCGCCAGCATGCCGCGCGCGTACTGCAGACGCTGCACCGTTTCGTAATCGTCGGGCTTTATTTTCAGAGCGCCTTCATAGTCCGGAATGGCCTTCTCGTAATTTTCAGCCGACGCGTAGGTGAATCCGCGTCTCACCATCGTCTCAGCGTCGTTTGGGTTCTTCGACAGGATCACGCTGTAATCGGTAATGGCCGCGTCGTATTGTTTTAGGGCGCGGTTGGCCTGCGCTCGCTTGTCGTAATTCTGCAGATCATCCGGCTTCTTTGTGATCGCCATACTGAAGTCCGCCACCGCTTTGTCCCACTGATTCAACCCAATTTCTGCAAAACCGCGGAACTTGTACCCGAACGCCTCTTCCGGTTTGAGCTCAACCACCTTGTTTGCGTCCGTCAAAGCCGCGTCGAACTGATTTTGATTCAGAAAAGTTTGGCTGCGATCCAGGTAACCCGCCGGATCCTTGGGCGCCAGCTCGATCTCTTTCGTGAAGTCAGCGATCGCCTCCGGCAGCTTGCCCATGGCCCGAAAAGCCGTCCCGCGATCATGATAGCTGCTCGGATTTCCCGGCTCGATTTCAATGGCCTTATTGAACTCGACGATGGCCGCGTCGAACTGTTTGGCCGTCGCCAGGTCAACGCCTTTGTTGCGATGTTCCGAAGCGTCCCCGCCGCCGCCTTTTTTCTTCGCCATGGCCGGACTGGCCAGGGTTCCCAGCAACAGTACAACGACAAATAGTCTTCTCATTAGGTCTGTCCTCATCTTCATCTCTGTTCCTCCGCTGTTACTTTTCTGCGCGATTGTTATCCGGCAAGCCAGCAAATTAAAGTGCCGAACCGAAAAAGAGAGAAATGAAAGCCTCCGGACCCTCCTTGCCCACCACCCCAGTCGGGGCGCGCCCGCCAGACATCTCCAAGGGTTACGCCGCGGTCTTCGCCACGATCGCCATCTGGTCGATGCCCTCCCTTTTCCAGTTCTATCTAAACCAATATTACGATCCCTGGTCCCAGAACTTTTACCGTTATTCCATCGCCTGTCTCGCCATTGCGCCGTTCCTGCTTCATCGCCTCCGACGCGGTGAGGACCGTATCGATCGAACCGCCTTGATCGCCTGTCTTTGGCCCTCCCTGCCTAACGTCGTCCATCAGATCACGCAGGTCATGGCCCTCTTTTATATGGGCCCGGGCGTTTTTGCCATCTTCGCGCGCTCTTCCGTTATTTTCACCGCTTTGCTCGCGCTCATCTTTTTTCCGGAAGAACGCCACGTCATTCGCCAGTGGCAATTTCTTGTTGGCACGCTCCTTGGGTTGATCGGCGCTTTTGGCGTTATTTGGTTTCAAGCCGGCCTGGAAACCACCGGCCATATCCCCTTACGCGGTCTGGCCATCGCCTTCACCGCCACGTTTTGCTGGGCGCTCTACGGCATTTTTGTGAAACGACCATCGGCTCAGTTGGGCCCCATCCGCAGTTTCGGATTGATCAGCCTGATCACTTCCACCCTTCTCCTGCCCTTGATGCTCCTTTTCGGGAAAATCGGCACTCCTCTGCATGTCACGGCGCCGACGAACCTGATCCTGATCGTCTCAGCCATCAGCTGCATTACCGCCGCGCATGTCCTCTATTATATAGCGATCCGCGAAATCGGCGTCGCCCTCGCCCAAACCTTGCAGCTCCTTTGCCCGGCCGGTGCGTTGGCGCTGTCCGCCTGGATTTTCCATGAGCGCCTTAGTCCAGCCCAGCTTTGGAGCGCCGGCATCCTGCTTATCGGCGCCTTTCTCGCCATGCGCACAAAACCCCAAGCGGCCATCGAATCCGCAGAAAACATATAGCGTCGCGCGTCCTGCGGTGGCAAGGCCATCCCACTCCATCACTCCATCACTCCATCACTCCATCACTCCATCACTCCATCACTCCATCAACCATCACCCTCAGCCCTTGCTGAGCCCCTGCGCCTTGCGCACCAATTCAATAAACCCCGCGCGATACCCGTTCGGATCGCTCCCTTTCCCTTCCTGCGCCCATTCCAACACCGCCGCGAACGTTCCACTCCCCTTGTGCTCGGAATCGCGCAGCAGCATCCCGAACTCCGCCACCGCCGCCGCGAACTTCAGATCGGGTGCGGCGTTCGCAAAACTTCCGCCGTTATCCACCATGGCGCGTTCCGTCAGTTCGCTCTTCTCTCCCTCCGGCGCCTTGTACCGCAGCTTCACCGTCAGCATTTCATTGGAGTCGGACGTCTCCGCAGCAGTGCCGCTTGCCACGCCATAGCCTTGGCGAAGGCGGGAGTATTTGAGCGGATCGACTTCCGGGTTGGAACCCGCTCCCGCCGGCACCACTTCATACAACGCGGTCACGGTATGGCCCGCGCCAATTTCTCCTGCATCAATCTTGTCGTTGTTGAAATCTTCCTTCCGCAGTATCCGCTTCTCGTATCCAACCAGGCGATACGAAGCCACTCGAGCCGGGTTGAATTCCACCTGAATTTTCACATCCTTGGCGATGGTCACGAGCGTGCCGTTCATCTGTTCCACCAAAACCTTGCGACCTTCATCGAGCGAATCGAGATACGCGTAGTTGCCGTTCCCTTTGTCGGCCAGCTTTTGCATGGTCGAATCCTTCAGATTATCTGTTCCAACCCCGAGCACGCTGAGGAACACGCCGCTCTTCGCTTTCTCTTCGATCAATCGGATCAGGTCGCCCTGGTTTGTCACACCCACGTTAAAGTCGCCATCGGTCGCAAGGATGACGCGATTCACGCCGCCCTTAATGTAATTGTCGGCCGCAATCTTGTAGGCCAACTCAATTCCCTGCGCGCCGTTGGTGGAACCGCCTGCCTGTAAATGATCAAGCGCTTCCAGGATCTGGTCCTTGTGATCACCCGTTATCGAGGGTAATGCCAAACCGGATGCCCCCGCGTAAACCACGATCGCGACCCGATCGTTTTCCGTCAGCTTCTCCACGAGCAGGCGCATCGACGCCTTAACCAATGGCAACCGCTCCGCCGGCGTCATCGAACCGGAAACATCGAGCAGAAAGACAAGGTTGCTGGAACCACGCTTGTCGACCGCAATTTCGCGGCCCTTCAATCCAACCCGGACCAGCCGGTGCGACAATTCCCATGGGCAACCGGCCACGTCGACGTTGATCGAGAACGGCTTGCCATCGTTAGGCTGCGGATAATCATAGGTGAAATAATTGATCATCTCCTCGAGGCGGACCGCATCTCTTGGAGGGACCTGTCCCTGGTTAATAAAGCGCCGGATGTTTGCATAGGATGCGGTATCGACATCAATCGAAAAAGTCGAAAGCGGATTGGATTTCGCATCAAGGAAGGGATTCTCGACGATGTGATCGTAAGCAGCCGTGTTGAATTGATCGTCTGCGCGACGGCTCCCGCCGTAGCTTTCATAGGGCGAGCGCTCTGGTTGCGCGGAAGACGGGAGCGCGAGATTCAACTGCGACGAGGGCGGTGTTGTGGCGGGCATCGTTGATGGCTGCATCTGCGCCACGGTTTGACCGGCCTTCTCGGCGCCAGCTGCAAAACTGAGTGCCCTTGCCGGCGCGTTGGAAGATTTAGTTTGAGCCAGGCCGCCAAAACTTTTCGTCTTCGACGAATCCGCGAACGCCGGTTCAACGTTTCGCCAGACACTGCCTCCAGCTTGCCGGCCAGACACCTTTCCGGGCTCCTCTTTCTCCTTCAAAAGCCTGTCTAAAGGTTGGACGCCCCCGGCCGTTTGGCCGTTCGCGGCGACGGCATCTCCTTTACGAAATGTTTCGACGACATTGGGCGCGGGCCCGCTTGGCGCCCCGGCCGATGGCGTCTGATCCTTCTCGAAGACCGCTTCGACATCGGCGAATTGTTTTTCCTCTGTTTGTTCAGACGCCCCCAGACTTATCGTTGGGCGCCCTTCGGTCGATGGCGAATAAGCCAGCGCTCGGGCCGATTGACGCTTATAAGTCCCGACGCCGAGAGCAGCGATCACAGCAGCTACCGCGATCAAGGCCGC
>Ga0193751_1001199_pt1 | contig 16985 bp, 17 predicted proteins | sample L1c2metaG_FD_143050 | JGI IMG/M metagenome (GOLD analysis project Ga0193751, IMG submission 143050) | Soil microbial communities from a riparian zone of the East river system, Colorado, United States - L1c2 | ecosystem: Environmental > Terrestrial > Soil > Riparian zone | place: USA: East River... | reverse complement strand
CAAAGAGCGCCTTCGGAGACGACGCGATCTATCTCGAGAAGTTCGTGGAGCGACCGAGGCACGTCGAGATCCAGATTCTTGCCGATTCACACGGGACGGTGCTCTCACTCGGCGAGCGCGAATGCTCGGTGCAGCGGCGTCATCAGAAGATGATCGAAGAAGCACCCAGCGTGGCCGTGACTCCCGAGCTGCGGAAAAAGATGGGAGAGACGGCAGTACGCGCCGCGAGAGCGGCCGGTTATGTGAACGCCGGAACGTGCGAGTTTCTGCTCGACCAGAACGGAGACTTCTATTTCCTCGAGATGAACACGAGGCTTCAGGTGGAGCACCCTGTGACCGAGCTGGTCACGGGAATCGACCTGGTGCAATGGCAGCTCCGCGTCGCCGCGGGTGAGAAGCTTCCTTTCCGACAGGAAGAGATCGCGCCGCGCGGCTGGGCAATCGAGTGCCGCATCACGAGCGAGGATGCCGCGAACAACTTCCTCCCTTCGACGGGGCGCATTGAGCATTTGCATTTGCCTAGCGGCCCGGGAGTCCGGTGGGATGGAGGGATCGAGTCAGGGAGCGAGATCGGACTCTATTACGATCCAATGCTCGGCAAGCTCATTGTCTGGGGCGCGGATCGCGCGCAGGCCATCACGCGAATGCGACGTGCACTGGTCGATCTCACCATACTCGGCATCGATACCTCGCGCGATTTTCACGTCCGCATGATGGACGACGAAGAGTTCCGGAGCGGAGCGATCGACATTCAGTGGCTGGAGAGACGCCTTGAATCCATCCTTGCTCGTCGTCCCGCCGAATCTACGATTCGAGTGGCGGCGATCGCGGGGGCACTTCTGGCCGAGCGCGATCGCTCGGCGCGCAGCGGATCGGGTACTTCTCCGGGTCAGGCCAGTTCAGGTGGTAGCGCCCCCGATTCGTGGAAGCAGGCGGCACGGCTCGACGCGCTTCGCGACTGATGGCGACTGTGAGCGTTGCAATCGAATCGATCGCCGCCGGCGGCGATGGAGTTGGCCGGAAGGACGGACTCGTGGTATTCGTGCCGCGCACGGCGCCGGGCGACGTCGTAACTGCGCAGATTGCGGGACGGGGACATTTTGCGCGCGGAGCTTTGCGAAATGTCGTGACGGCTTCTCCGAGCAGAATTGCACCGCCTTGTCCGCACTACACCAGAGATCGGTGCGGCGGCTGTCAGCTTCAGCACATGACTTACGAGTCGCAGCTGTCCGCGAAGCAGCTGATCATCCGCGATTCGCTGCAGCGCATTGGGAAGCGCGCGGTGGATGTACCACAGATCGAGCGCAGCCCCAAGGATTGGCGTTATCGCACTAAGCTCACGCTGGCCCTGCGCCGTAATGGAGTGCGCTGGATCGCGGGCCTGCATCCGTATGACGATCCCGCGCGTGTCTTTCCTCTCTCGGACTGTCCGATCACCGATCGACGCGTGGTGTCGGCCTGGCACGAAGTGATGCAGGCGGACGCGTACTTCCCCGACGCGGCGGAGCTGCGCGGAAGTGTTCGTATAACCAGCGGTGGTCCCACGCTAGTGATGATGGGAGGGCAGAGCTGGGCCGCTCGCGACCAATTCTCGGCGGCGGTGCCTTCTCTCTCTGCCGTGTGGTGGGAGCCGGCCGACGACAAACCTCGCCGCCTGTTGTACGACAAGCGCGCCGACAGATCCCCGAGCGCTTCTTTTGCGCAGGTGAATGCCGAGATGGCGGAAGTGCTGAGTGATTACGTGCTGGCGCGCGCGAGCGAGCATAATCCGCGCACTGCGATCGACGCATACGCGGGTGCAGGTCAGGCCGCGCTCGCCCTGAGCAACGAAGGCGTTCAAGTGACGGCGATCGAGCTCGACCCGGAAGCCTCGGAGTGGTCGGCATCGAGGCTTCGTGCGCCGTCGGTGGCCATGCAAGGCAGAGTAGAAGATCTGTTGCCGACTGTGCTTCCAGCGGACGTGGTGCTTCTCAATCCTCCGCGCGCAGGAGTCGACGCGATCGTGCCGGACGCACTCGAGAAAAGTGTGGATCACATCAGGTCTCTGATCTACGTCAGCTGCAATCCCGCCACGCTCGCGCGCGATCTGTCGAGGCTTCCGAGCTACGCAATCGAGAGTGTTCGCGCCTTTGACATGTTTCCGCAGACCGCGCACGTCGAAACGGTTTGCGTGCTGCGACCCGTCAATGTGGGTGGCGCGCAGTGAAGTACATCGTGCAGCTCAACGACCTACAGAAGACGGTGGGTCTCGATCAGAGCACTGTTGCCTATGAGAACGATGAGGCGGTGCATGCGGAGCTCGCCGACATTCCGGGAAGTCCTGTGCGCATGGTAAAGATCGGCAGCTACGTCTACCGGGTGGTAGTCGAGAGGCGTGAGGGTCGCGGGCGTTACACGCTGTGGGTCGACGGATATCGCTTCGATACCGAGGCGCTCGATGAGCGGACGCGCACAATTCGGGAGTTGTCCGGTGCCGCCGCAGCGCCGTCCGGGCCAGCGCCGATCAAAGCGCCAATGCCTGGCCTCATCGTTCGCGTCAACGTAAAGGTCGGCGACGCGGTTGAGGCGGGCCAGGGCGTCGTCGTGATGGAAGCAATGAAAATGGAAAACGAGCTGCGAGCTACTGCAGCAGGTACCGTCAAGAGCGTCGAAGTCGCGCCGGGCGCCGCGGTTGAGAAAGGAGCCCTACTCGTCGCGCTCGAGTAATCCTTTCTCCGCGGGCATGAGCGTTGCGCTTCACCTCATCCTCACCGGTCACGTATCGAGGAGGTAGTGTGATCTCACCCAGGAATTGGATTCTCACCACTGCGATCGTCGCCGCAGTGAGCGCGATGCCCTTGGCATCCATGCGAGCCCAGGCGGTTGCGACGACATGCAAAGACGGAACGACAGCGACGGCGTCGGGACGCGGAGCTTGCTCCCGTCACGGTGGCGTCAACAAGGCTGCCGTGAAGCAGCAGAAAAAGGTCGTAACGACTGAGGTCAAGGCTGCCAAGTCGGTAGCCAATCGAACCTCGGGTGCTCAAGTCACAAGGCTTTGTGCCGACGGGACGACGTCCAACTCTACCGGACGTGGAACCTGCTCCGGACACGGCGGAGTGAAGGGAGCCGAAGTCACGTCCAAGACAACGGGCGCAACCATACCCGCGCCCTCGACCGCAGTCGCGCCCCGAAATTCGACACCGGTGCCGCGTGCCTCAGCCACAGCACGGACCCGGGCCAACGCGAATTCGGCGGTGGTCGCGGGCTCGGGCGCGGCCGATGACAACAACCCCGTTGGAGCCATAGCGCGCTGCAAGGACGGCCTCTACTCGCATGCCGTGCATCGACGCGGTGCGTGTGGCCATCATCGCGGCGTGGCAACCTGGATGTAGAGCCCTCAGCAGATTTTCCGAAGGGCCGAGCGCTATGCTCGGCCCTTTGCTTTTTAGGAGTGGCGCGGTTGACACGCCCCCTATGGGCGGATAGCTTAAGAGGCTGTCGTAAAACCACTTAGTCGCAATCAACCGCTCGGAACCCATCACGAACGAAAGGGGGCCGGCTCTTACATAACGTTCCGCTTCATATGAAGACCTACTCCGCGACCCCGCGGGATATCGAGCACCAGTGGTACATCGTCGACGCCGAGGGCATGGTTCTGGGCCGTCTGGCGACCGAGGTCGCGAAGATCATCCGTGGCAAGCACAAGCCGATGTACACGCCACACATGGATACCGGTGACAACGTCATCGTCATCAACGCGGCGAAGGTTCGCGTCACCGGCAAGAAAGCGGAACAGAAACTGTACTTCAGGCACACCGGCTACATGGGTCACGAGCGGTTCACCCCGTTCGCGGCTATGCTCGAGAAGCATCCCGAGCGCGTAGTCGAAAAAGCTGTCTATGGCATGCTCCCAAAGACTGCCCTCGGACGCCAGAAGCTCCGCAACAAGCTTCGCGTTTTCGCCGATGCCAAGCACACCCACGCTGCTCAGCAGCCCAAGGTGCTCGAACTCAACAAGAAGAGTGAGAAGTAATGCCTGATACCACCACGCACACGATCGGACGGCGGAAGGAAGCCGTCTGCCGTCTCTATATCAAGCCTGGCTCCGGCAAGTGGTCGGTGAACGGGCGCACGCTGGGAGACTATTTCCCACGTCCAGCACACGTCTCCGCCATCCAGCAGCCGTTCACGATCACGGATACGCTCGGCCGCTACGACGTGAAGGCCAAGGTCGAAGGCGGCGGTCTGACCGGTCAGGCTGGCGCACTGCGCCTTGCTGTTGCCAGAGCGCTGGTCAAGCTCGATGAGTCGCACCGCAGGAAGCTGCGCGATCTCGCGCTGCTGACCCGTGATGCGAGAGCGGTCGAGCGCAAGAAGCCCGGCCGTCCGAAAGCACGAAAGAAGTTCCAGTTCTCGAAGCGTTAAACCCCGAAGGAACCCTTACTTAATGGCTCAGCCAAACCTGGAGCAGTTGCTCGAAGCCGGTGTCCACTTCGGACACCAGACCCGCCGCTGGAACCCGAAGATGCGTCGTTTCATCTTCGCGGAGCGCAACGGCATTCACATCATCGATCTGCAGAAGACGCTGCGTCAGCTCGAGCTGGCTCAGAAGCTCGCCCGCGATGTCATCCTTCGCGGCGACAACGTCCTCTTCGTCTGCACCAAGCGTCAGCTCGTCAACATTGTGAAGAGCGAAGCCGAGCGTTGCGGGGCGATGTACGTGACCGAGAGGTGGCTGGGCGGACTGCTCACGAACTTCCAGACGGTGAAGAAGCAGGTTCGCCGGCTGAAGGAGCTCGAAGCGGGCAGCGAGGCCGGTGGTGACTTCGAGAACTATACCAAGAAAGAGCAGCTGATGATGAGTCGTCAGCGCGACAAGCTTTCGAAGAACCTTAGTGGCATCAAGAACCTTACGCGTCTTCCCGGTCTCATGTTCGTGATCGACTCCAAGAAGGAGCGGATCGCGGTCAACGAGGCGAACAAGCTGAACATTCCGATCATTGCGCTGGTCGATACGAATGCGGATCCGGATTTGATCACCGTGCCGATCGCTGGCAACGATGATGCAATTCGTTCGGTGGAGCTGATGACCAAGTCAATCTCCGACGCGATTGTCGAGGCGCGGCGTGAAGCGCCGGTGCGCGAGGAAGTCGAAGAGACCGAATCGTACACCTACAGCTCGGACCGCGGTGCGGAGCCAGAGGGAGAAGGGGACAAGAAGAGGAAGAGAAGGCCGCGCAGACGACGGGCTAAGCCCGAAGCGATTGCCGCGCGGCTCAAGACAGGCGGCGAAGAAGGTGGCGGAGCAGAGGAAGCCACCGAGACCGAGCAGGAAGGTTAACTTTCGCGCCGCCGGAGAATTCCGGCGGCGTTTTAACGAGACACATTATGACGACTACAAAAGAGAAATTCACAGCCAAGGACGTTCAGACTCTGCGCCAGCGTACCGGCGCGGGTATGATGGAATCGAAGAAGGCGCTGGAAGAGAACAACGGCGACATGGAGAAGGCGATCGAGTACCTGCGCACGAAGGGAATCGCCAAGGCCGAGAAGCGCGTCGGGAAGCAGACCAGCGAAGGCGTCATAGGCAGCTACATCCACCACAACGGCAAGGTCGGCGTGATGGTGGAAGTGAACTGCGAGACCGACTTCGTCGCGCGCACCGATGACTTCAAACAGTTGGTTAAATACATCGCCGAGCACATTGCGGCAGCCGCGCCGATCGCGGTCGACAAGGACCAAGTCCCACAGGACAAGGTCGAGAAAGAGAAGCGAATCTTTGTCGAGCAGGTGAAGGAGAGTGGCAAGCCGGATCACCTGATCGAGAAGATCGTCTCGGGCAAGATCGAGGCGTTCTACAAGGATGTCGCTCTCGTGCATCAGGCGTGGGTACGCGAGCCGAAGAAGACGATCGGCGAGCTGATAAAGGAAGCGTCGGCGAAGGTCGGTGAGAACATTCAGGTTCGCCGCTTTGTTCGCTTTCAGATGGGCGAGGACTAAAAGGGCTCGTACGTTAGTCGAGATTGAAGCAACTGAACGGGCGAGAGTTGTCAGTAGGTAAAGATTGTAGTTGCGAGTTTACGACGTCGGGACTCCAGTAAGCGCCATTCGGGGCACGGACAGTTGCTGTGGCACCACAGAGGTAGGTCCGGGCGTAGTGAGCTGAAAACTGACATCTACGCTACTGACAACTCCCGCCCGTTCCGTTGCAGTTACCGGCTTTAAGAGACGTAGTTGCCAGAAAGCTTAAGAGGCCTAGTTGCCAGACTTAAAGTACAAGCGCGTTTTGCTCAAGCTGTCCGGCGAGGCTCTCGCCGGACAGAAGGGCACCGGTTTCGATTTCAAGATTCTGGAGCGGCTCGCCACCGAAGTGTCCGACATCGTTAAGATGGGTGCCGCCGTCGGTCTCGTGATTGGTGGCGGCAACATAGTTCGCGGCGCGCAGCTCTCCAAAATGGGAATGGACCGCGTCGGCGCCGACTACATGGGAATGCTCGGCACGGTCATCAATGCGCTCGCCTTGCAGGACGTGCTGGAGAAGGCCGAGCTCGAAACGCGCGTCATGACTGCGATCGCAATGGAATCGATCGCCGAGCCATTCATCAGGCGGAGAGCGATGCGCCACTTCGAGAAAGGGCGAGTCGTGATCTTCGCGGCGGGAACGGGCAATCCGTATTTCTCGACCGACACCGCGGCGGCGCTGCGTGCGATTCAGATCCACGCCGACGTCATCATCAAGGCGACGAGCGTCGATGGCGTGTACAGCGCCGATCCAAAGCGCGACCCGGACGCAACGCGCTACCACGAGATCAGCTACAGAGACGTGATGGTCAACGAGCTCGGCGTCATGGACCAGACTGCGATCACGTTGTGCAAGGAAAACAAGCTCCCGATAATCGTCCTGAACATTCACCGTCACGGAGAAGTTGCCCGCGCGCTCACGGGTGAGCGAGTCGGAACGATCGTACAATGACGACAATTCCTCAGATCACGAAGGACTGCCGTACGGCGATGGAGAAATCGTTCGAGGCGTCGAAGCGCGAGCTCTCTTCGATTCGCACCGGCAAGGCCACCGCGAGCCTGCTGGACACCGTTCGCGTCGACGCTTACGGACAATCGATGCCGCTCAATCAGGTCGCCGGCGTATCCGCGCCGGAGCCGCGCCTGCTCACGGTCACACCCTGGGACAAGGGCCTGATCTCCGCGATCGAGAAAGCGCTGCGCGAGTCCGACCTTGGGCTCAATCCGCAGACGCAATCCGGCGTTATTCGCGTTCCTCTCCCGTCTCTCAACGAGCAGCGCCGGAAGGAGCTCGTGAAAGTCGTGCACAAGCTGGCTGAAGAGGCGCGCATCGGAATCAGGCACGCGCGAACAGCGGCGCGCGACCAGCTCAAGCGCCTGGAGAAGACGTCCGAAGACGACCAGAAAAAGGCGGAAAAAGAGCTTCAGAAGCTTCACGATGACTACATCGGCAAGATCGATGAGTTGTTGAAGGGGAAAGAAGCAGAAATCATGGAAGTCTAGCCCGTGTCCGAGCTGACACGGCGCATCATCTTCGCGGTGATTGCCGCGCCCTTGAGTATTGCGGTCGTCTACTTCGGCGATTGGGCTCTCGCGATAGTTCTTTCCGTTCTCGCCGCGCTGGCGGCGTGGGAGTTTTTTCGCATGGCGCGCGAGACGGGCGCATTCCCGCTCGAGCTCGCCGGAATCGCGATCGCGGCACTTTTGCCGATCGCAGTCCACGCGCAAAGACTCGGCGTTTACACGTTGTCGCTGACGGCGATCGTCGCAATGATCCTGGTCCTGTTCGCGAGCACGATCTGGTTGCGGGGGCCGTCCGGCAAGCCGCTGACGTCCGTCGCTGCAACGACGTTCGGAGTGCTGTACGCCGGCTTGTTCGCATATATCTACGCGCTCCGCTATCACGACTACGCGGTTGGGGCGGGGGCAGGAACGGCGCTCGTATTCCTTCCTATCCTGCTCACCTGGGCGACCGACATTGGAGCGTACGCTGTAGGTCGTTCGATTGGCAGGAGGAAGCTGATGCCCGCTGTGAGCCCCGGAAAGACTGTCGAAGGCGCCGCCGGCGGACTGGTGATCACTGTGCTGGTGTGCCTTCTCTATGTCCGCTTCATTCTGATGCCTTTTGCGCTGCTCGGCATGACGATCCAGGGTGCGGTGCTGTTTGCCATCGTCGTGAGCATCGCCGCGCAGACGGGAGATCTCGCGGAGTCGCTTCTGAAGCGTGAAGCCGGAGTGAAAGACAGCTCTCGCATCCTTCCAGGCCACGGCGGAATACTCGACCGGTTCGACGGGCTGCTGTTCGTGATGCCGATCGCGTTCCTGCTCCTCGGCCGTTTGCTCCTCCCAGTACCGCAATGACATCCGCGTCCGCCATGGCGCCGAAAGGGGTGGCGGTTCTGGGTTCGACGGGCTCTATCGGCACGACAGCTTTACGGGTGCTGGACCGTCAGCGCAATCGCTTCGAGGTGAGAGCACTGACCGCCAACAGCAACGGAGCGTTGCTCAGGGAGCAGGTTCGGCAGTTCGCGCCCGCGTTCGTCGGGATGGTCGAGCCCAACTCGAATGGCGACGATGCATGGAGGACCGGTACCGACGCGCTCGTTGGCGCGGCCACTCGTGACGATGTCGATATAGTGCTCAACGCGATCGTCGGTGCTGCGGGTCTCGACGCGACGCTAGCAGCGCTCGAGCAAGGAAAGCGCGTGGCGCTCGCGAACAAAGAGACGCTAGTGATAGCGGGCGATCTCGTGCAACAAGCATGTTCGTCTGGCTCGGGCGAGGTCATCCCCGTCGACAGCGAGCACAGCGCGATACTCCAGTGCATAACCGGCCACCCAGCATCGCAGGTGCGTCGCGTGGTGCTGACGGCTTCAGGAGGTCCATTCCGCGACTGGACGCCGGAGCGTCTCGCAAAGGCCACGGTCGAGGATGCTCTCAGACATCCCACCTGGCGAATGGGGCGCAAGGTCACAATCGACAGCGCCACGTTGGCGAACAAGGCGCTCGAGGTCATCGAAGCGCATTTTCTCTTTGGGCTTCCGTACGACCGCATTGAGGTCGTGGTGCATCCTCAGAGCGTTGTTCACTCGTTCGTCGAGTTCATCGATGGAAGCGTCGTAGCTCAAATGAGTGTCCCGACTATGGAGCTTCCGATCCTCTATTCACTCACGCATCCAGACAGGGTGGAGTATGATGGGGTACCGCCGTTTGATCCGGTTAAACTTTCTCCCATGACATACGAGCCGGTGAACCACGAGCGCTTTCCGGCGCTCCGCCTTGGAATCGCAGCGGGCAAAAAGGGCGGCGCGGCGCCGGCTGTCTTCAATGCAGCCAACGAATGCGCCGTCGCAGCGTTTCTCGCCGGAAAGATCACGTTTGCCGACATTCCGCGGGCCATCTCGTCGGCGCTCGACAAGCTCGCCGACCTTCCGTCCGGCGATCGCGAGCAGCTGCTCGCGGCGGACGCCGCGGCGCGTCGTCACGTCCAGCAGATGCTAAAATGCTGAGTTGGCTCGCTCCGATCATCGTCTTCGGTCTCGTCGTGTTCGTGCACGAGCTCGGGCATTTCATCGCCGCGAAAATCACCGGCGTTTACGCGCCGCGGTTCTCGATAGGATTTGGGCCTTCTCTGTGGAAGAGGCGATTCGGGGAAACCGAATACGTCCTGGCCGCGCTGCCGCTCGGCGGTTACGTGCGTATGGCGTCCCAGGAGGACGAAGTCACTGCTTTTCTCGAGGGTGGCGCCGAGAACTCGGCGACCGCACCCGACGATCCGAAAAAGGGATACGATCCGAACGCGATGATCCCGTTTGGGCCGAAGCCGATTCCAGAGTCCCGCTGGTTCGAGTCGAAGCCGCTGCCCGCCCGCCTCTTCATCATGCTCGCCGGCGTGACGATGAACGCCGTTCTCGCCTACGTGATCTACGTTGGACTGTTGGTGCACTCGGGAATTCCGACTCTCATTCCGGTTGCGGCAGGAGTCCTTCCCGGCAAACCGGCCGCGGCGGCGGGAATTCAGGTTGGTGACAGCATTGTCGCACTCAACGGAGCTCCGCTCCAGAGCTGGGAAGTGCTGCTCGACCGGATCGGAGCGTCGGCCGGAACGCCAATGACCATCCAGGTCATGCGAAAGGGCCAACGCGTCGATATCCACGTGACTCCCGTAGCGGAGACAGTTCCGGATCCGAATACCGGCCAGAGGAAATTGCTCGGACGGATCGGGATGAGTGCGAGCGTCGCATTTCGACCCGTGCCAATCGGTAGCGCTTTTGGCGAAGCCTGGCGTCTGACCGTGGACGACGGCGGCAAGATCTTTTCGACGTTGCGGGTTCTCATCTCGAGTGGTGCTGGCGTATCCGACCTCGGCGGTCCGATCGCAATCGCTCAGGTCTCAGTGCAGGCGGCTCGCGGGGGTATAGAGAGTCTGCTCGGACTTATTGCGCTCATCAGCATCAACGTCGCGGTTTTCAACCTGCTGCCCATCCCCATCCTCGACGGTGGCCAGATCGTGTTGAACGTCGCTGAAACCATCAAGGGACGCGCGTTCAGCGCGCGGACACGGGACAGGATTCTGAAGGGTGGCCTGCTCCTCATCGGACTGCTGTTCGTGACGGTTATGTTCAACGACATCAGCCGGAACATGCAAAGCATTCTGCACCTCGTCGGACGCATCTTTGGTCGGTCGGCGTGAACCAAATGGCGATCCGATGTCGGGTATGGTTGGGTGCATCACTATCATCGTAAAGCCGCCGAAGTGAATTGAACAGGCGGGCATGCGCGGCTAAATTCAACAGCTATGGCTTTTCCCGGCCTGGCTGATCGTGTGGCCGATGTGCGAGCCAAAATAGAAGCCGCTAGGCAGCGCGGTGGTCACGGCCAGAAGGTCACGATCGTGGCGGTGACGAAAACGCATGGGCCCGACGCCCCCAGAGCGGCGTACGAAGCCGGCCTGCACGACGTTGGTGAAAACAAGGTGCAGGAAGCGCTGAAGAAGATGAGCGAGGTTGTGGTGCCCGTGCGTTGGCATCTGATCGGTCATCTCCAGCGGAACAAAGTGAAGGCGGTGGAGCAGTTCGTACTCTTGCACTCGCTCGACAGCTCGCGGTTGGCGGATGCAGTTTGCGCGTTTGGACTCGCTCGGGGACGCGCGGTGGACGCGTTGGTGGAGCTGAACATCTCCGGCGAAAAGACGAAGAAAGGCTTCAGCTCGACGGAGCTGCTCCCCGAGGCGGAAAGACTCGCGTCGCTGGCTGGAATTCGAATCCGCGGCGTGATGACAATGGCTAGCTTTACTGCAAAGGAAAACGAGCTCCATCGGACTTTCGCGGAAGCGCGCGAGGCGCGTCACGTATTGGTCGAGGCCGGACACCCGGCCGAGGAGCTATCGATGGGGATGTCGAACGACTACGAGATCGCGGTAGAGGAAGGCGCGACGATGGTGCGGCTGGGCACAACCCTCTTCGGAGCGAGGGATAAATGATCGACGAAGCGTTTCATCTTACACCTCTGGACGTGCGTCGCTACGACTTCGGTCGGGCGCTGCGCGGCTACAACCCCGCGCGCGTGGATCAGTTCAGAGACCAGGTGGCCGAGGAGATGGAGCGGCTCACGCGCATCAATCAGGATCTGGATTCGAAAGCGCGGAGCTTCCACGAGCAGCTGCGCGCCTTTCGCGAGCGAGACAAAGCTCTGAACGACGCGCTGATTTCGGCGCAACAGCTTCGCGGCGAGGTCCGCGAGCAGGCGGAGAGAGAGGCGCAATTGATCATCCGCGAAGCGCAGGCCGAGGGCGAGCGCATCATAGAGGGCGCGAAAGCCGACGTTCGAAGAATGGAAGAGGTGCTCGACAATCTCGATCGCTCGCGTCGCACGTATCTGGCGCAAATGAGAACGCTGATCGCGCGGCAGCTGTCCGAGGTGGAAGCTTCGGATTCGCACGTGATCACCAGCACTCTGAGAGGAGCGGGCGCCAACTCGTCGGGGCCCAACCAAGAATGACCGCAGTCCGCCCCGCGACGTTGGCGGGGGGAGACGAGAAGGGCAGGCGGTTCCGTCTGCTTCCGACCGATCGCTCGCCCGACGACCTCGAAACGGAAATCCTTGCGCTCTGGAGAGAGGAAAAACTCTTCGAGCAGACTTTGGCGCGCGCGGAAGGGAAGCCGGAGTTCGTTTTCTTCGAGGGACCACCCACCGCTAACGGACGCCCAGGCATCCACCACGTCTTCTCGCGGACGGTAAAGGATCTCTTCTGCAGGCATCGCGCGATGCGCGGGTTCCACGTGGCGCGGAAGGCTGGCTGGGACACGCACGGACTCCCGGTAGAGATCGAGGTGGAGAAGCGGATCGAGACAGAATTCGGGGTGCGTACCGCGAAGCAGCAGATCGAGACGATCGGCGTCGAGCGCTTCAACGAGATGTGCCGCGAGAGCGTCTGGCGCTATCGGGCCGATTGGGAGCAGATGAGCGAGCGGATCGGGTTCTGGCTCGACTACAGCGATCCGTATGTCACCTACTCCAATAACTACATCGAGAGCGTGTGGTGGGCGCTCACAACGCTCTTCCGGCGCGGACGCCTGTACCGCGGGCACAAGGTTCTACCGTATTGCGCGCGCTGCGGAACTACGTTGTCGAGCCACGAAGTGGCACAGGGCTACAAGGATGTAAAAGATCCCAGCGCGTTCGTGGCGCTCGACCTGGTTGGAGAAAAAGGGGCGAAGGCTGGGACGAGGCGGCGGATACTCGTTTGGACCACGACACCGTGGACCCTTGTGTCCAACGTTGCGCTGGCGGTCAGTCCCAAGCTCGAGTACGTCGAGCTGCGAAAAAAGAAATCTGATGTCGATGAAACCGTCATCATGGCGCTCGCGCGTGTTCCAGCCGTCCTCGGCGACGACTTTGCCGGCCGCTGGGACACTGTGGGCAGCTTTCGCGGAACGGAGCTGGTGGGGAAGACTTACAAGCGTCCGCTCGACTGGGTTCCGTACAAGGAGGGCAAGCACGAGATAATCGTCGGCGAGGATTTCGTGTCGGCCGAGGAGGGAACCGGCGTGGTGCACATGGCGCCGGCCTTTGGGGCGGACGATTACGCCGCGGGGAAGCGGAGCGGACTCGCGTTTCTCCAACCCGTCGATTTGCGCGGAGAATTTCCGGCGGGCATGCCGCTCGTGGGCGGGATGTTCGTCAAGGACGCCGATCCCGTAATCCTCGAGGAGCTGAAGCGACGCGGCGTGCTCTGGAAGACGTCACTGTTCGAGCATGCGTACCCGCATTGCTGGCGTTGCGATACGCCGCTGCTCTATTACGCGCGCACTTCCTGGTTCATTCGCACCACCGAATTCAAGGACGCGATGCTGGTTCGCAACTCGCGCGTCGATTGGCACCCGCCCGAGACGGGATCCGGGCGCTTCGGGGAGTGGCTGACCAACAACATCGACTGGGCAGTTTCGCGGGATCGCTATTGGGGAACGCCGCTACCCATTTGGGTCTGCGACAAGGATGAAACGCACGCCGAAGCAGTCGCTGGATACGACGAGCTGGCAAAGCGGTCCGGCGTGAAGCTTCCCGAGAGCTTCGACCCGCACAAGCCATTCATCGACCGTTACAGCTGGAAGTGTGAGTGCGGCGGCACCATGACGCGGACTCCGGAGGTCATCGATGCATGGTTCGATTCCGGGTCGATGCCGTTTGCGCAGTGGCATTTTCCGTTCGAAAACCGCGAGACGTTCGAGCGCTACTATCCAGCTGACTTCATTGCCGAGGGAGTAGATCAAACGCGCGGATGGTTCTATTCGCTGCTGGCGATTGCGAGTGGGCTCGGCGACGCGCTGCCAAATAATCTTCTCGCTCACGAAAGCCACTCCCCGGGGCTCGGAGAGACGGCGCCTTATCGCGCGGTGGTAGTGAACGATCTCGTGCAGGACGCCAATGGGCAGAAGATGTCCAAGCGTCTCGGCAATATCGTGGATCCGTCGACGGTGATCCCGCGTCATGGCGCGGATGCGGTTCGGCTGTTCCTCACGACGTCGAGTCAGGTGTGGATGCCGCGTCGATTCGACGAGGCCGGAATTCGCGACACGGCCGGCCGATTCCTGCTGACGCTGAAAAACGTTTACACCGGTATTTTCGCTGAGTACGCCAATTTCGGGTGGTCGCCTTCGGACGAAGATCCGGCGGTCGCCGATCGCCCAGCTCTGGACCGCTGGGTGCTCTCGCGGCTCGCGATCGTGGAGCGCGAGGCCGACGAGCTTCTGACTCGATACGAAGCGACCAACGCGGCAAAAGCGGTGATGACATTCTTCGACGAGGAAGTGTCGAAGTGGTATGTGCGTCAAAGCCGCCATCGCTTTTACGATGTGGAGGAGCCGGACAATCGCGCCGCATTCGCCACGCTCCATGAAGTGCTCACTGTCACGTGCCGATTACTGGCGCCCTTCGCCCCTTTCATCACCGATTGGATGCACCGCGAGCTCACCGGCAGCTCGGTCCATCTCGCGCCCTACACGAGATTGAACGCTGACGGCATCGACGTAGACCTCGAGCGAGCGATGTCGCACGTGCGCACGCTCGCAACGCTTGGTCGCGCGGCGCGGGAAGAGGCCGGGGTAAAGGTTCGGCAGCCGCTAGCGAGACTGGTCTGTGTGGTGCCTTTGCCCGGGGTGGTATTTCGCGGCGCGGCGGCGAGGGCCGAGGGCATGCTGGAGGAGTTAAGCCCCCTTTTGGCGGGGGAGCTCAACATTAAAAAAATCGAGTTCATCTCCAGCGCCGACGATCTAGTAACTTTAGAGGCTAAGCCGAATTTCCGTTCCCTGGGTAAGAAGTTTGGCAGCAACACGCCTCTTGCCAGCCAAGCCGTACAGGCTCTCAGCAATGCTGCGCTTCGCGAGTTCGAGGCTGGCAAGTCGGTGTACGTGTCGGTCGGCAACGAGTCTCGAGAGCTTGGCGCGGAAGACCTGACGGTCGTTCGTCGCGCTTCGGGCGAGCTCGTGGTCAAGGAAGAGGGAGGGTATTTCGCTGCGCTGGATCCGGTCGTCACGCGCGAGCTGCGTCTGGAGGGACTGGCGCGTGAGCTGGTGAGCAGGATCCAGAGATTGAGAAAGGAGATGGGTTTCGCGGTGAGTGATCGGATTGCCCTCACAGTAGTGGCGGGCGCCGAGCTCCACGAAGCGGGAAGGGTGTTTGAGAAATGGATTGCCGACGAGGTACTCGCTCTGCGAGTGAACTTTAGCGATACGGATATTCAAGACACAGACGCGACGCGCACGTTTGACCTCGATGGTCAGAAAGTCCAAGTCGCCTTGGAGAGGGTAGGTTAGCAATGGCAACAGCAGCGAGCGGCAAAAAGCCAAAACCGATGGCGAAGAAAAGCCTGCAACATTTTGAGAAGCGCCTCATGGAAGAGCGCAAGCGCGTGCTCAAGGAGCTCGGCCACTACGACGAGACGTTCGGCTCTACACCGCAGGGTGCGGACGGCGATCTGAGCGCTTACTCGTTCCACATGGCGGATCAGGGTACCGACGCAATGGAGCGCGAGAAGGCGTTTCTTTTCGCGAGCCAGGAAGGTCGCTTTCTCTGGCACATCGACGAGGCGCTCCGGCGTCTGTACAGAAATCCGGAACAGTTCGGCAAGTGCCACAACTGCGGAAAAGAAATCACCTTCGAGCGCCTCGACGCGCTGCCTCACGCCAGATACTGCATCGAGTGCAAGCAGCGCGAAGAAGATGGAAAGCGCCAAGCCTAATCCGCCCCTCTTTTGGGGCACGCTGGTAGCCGTAGTCGCGCTTGATCTGGTAACGAAGCTGATTGCTGCGGCGACGTTGTCGCCGCAGCACATTCCGCATGAGATCCTTGGGAATCATCTCCGGCTAACGCTGGTCTACAACCCGGGCGCGGCCTTTGGGCTGAATCTCGGCATGTACTCGCGGTGGATTTTCATGGCGCTCACCGCTGGTGCGCTCGTCATTCTCGGGCGACTCTATCAGGCCACCCGTCAGGGCGACTTTCTGAGAGCGTTCGCACTCGGTCTGGTTTGCGGTGGCGCGGTCGGGAATCTCATCGACCGGGTTCGCTCGGCGACTGGAGTGGTCGATTTTATCGACGTCGGCGTAGGCGATCTTCGCTGGCCAACCTTCAACGTGGCCGACATGGCAGTTAGCGTGGGCGCGTTTCTTCTGGCCTGGGTTCTTTGGGGCGAGGAGCGATCTTCTGCACCGGTCGTAGCTCCGGCTTCGGTATCGGATACGCCGACGGAGATCTAGCCCCTGAGCGACATTAGCGAGTTTTCCGTCGAGGCGGACAGCGATGTCCGCCTCGATCTGTTTGTGGCCCAGCGGGCAGGCCTGTCAAGAACGCAGTCCGCTACCCTGATCGCCCAAGGACACGTGCTGGTGGGCGGCCGGCGAGAGAAGGCGAGCTATCGGACGGAACCGGGGGACGTCGTGCGCGTCGAGATTCCTGCGGTCGAGAAGCGGGCGATCAGCGGTGAGGACATCCCGGTGAGCGTCGTCTATGAGGACGATGCCCTTCTGGTGGTCGATAAGCCGGCCGGAATGGTCGTCCACCCCGCTCCGGGCAACTGGACTGGCACTCTTGTGAACGCGCTGCTAGGCCGTGGTGGGGCGCTGTCCAGCGAAGGCGAGCCGGAGCGTGCCGGGATGGTGCACCGGCTCGACAAGGAGACGTCCGGGCTTCTCGTCGTGGCGAAAACAGATCGCGCGCACCGCCTTTTGAGCAAGGCGATCGCCGATCGGAGGGTGGTCCGCCGGTACGCGGTCATGACGTGGGGTCATATCTCGAGCGACGCCCTCACGATCGACAAGCCGATAGCCCGTGATCCGCGAGACCGGAAGCGCATGGCAATCGTCAATAAAGGTCGGCCGGCCAAGACCGACCTCATACGCCTTGCCCGGTTCGACGCGGGGGACCTTCTTCGTGCGCATCTCCATTCCGGACGGACTCACCAAATCCGCGTTCATCTCGCGTCT
>Ga0193751_1001198_pt1 | contig 16992 bp, 12 predicted proteins | sample L1c2metaG_FD_143050 | JGI IMG/M metagenome (GOLD analysis project Ga0193751, IMG submission 143050) | Soil microbial communities from a riparian zone of the East river system, Colorado, United States - L1c2 | ecosystem: Environmental > Terrestrial > Soil > Riparian zone | place: USA: East River... | reverse complement strand
CAAACAGAGGACGCGACATCACAATTTATCGATAAAAAGCCCGACGACCGACTTCGGAACACGACTTGTGGAATGCCGCTTTTGGCGGCTGTGAACGCCGGGTAACCGACGAGAGGGAACGACGATTACCTGAATCTATCGGTCAACTTGTGCGACGGCTCGCTCGCCGGGTAGTGGCGGCTGGTATATGTCGCACGGTTTTTAACCGGGATTTCCCATTCGGTCCGATCCGCTCCCTCTTGATGGGACGTAGGATGAGCTACGCGGTTTTGACGCGTGGATGGAGCTGGACTGAATCGCTGCGGCGGGTCCGGCGCGTGGCAGCCTCCGGCTGCCGTAGAATCTGCAGGCCGCGCTCGTCCTCAAATGCTTCGGGCGCAGCGCGGAGTGCGGCGATCAGGACCCCCAGGGCCGCGGCCGCGAGACTGACACAAGCGCCAAGAACGAACATGCAGAAAACTTGAGCATAAAATATGCCTCCGTTCGGATACAGGGGTTTTCCCTCGACGAAGGGGCTAGCTCGCGAGCGAGAGCAAAAAGAAACGCCAAAAATTTGAAACAGTTTGTTCGATTTCGATACACTCCGTCCCCGAGACATGGGAGCGTCGAATCGAAGTGCTAGCCTCGAATGGGAAGAACGTTGGGCGCCGCCACCTCCGCTTCGATCTGCCCGCCCAGCAGTTCCAGCAAAACGCGGATCCGCTCCTTGGCCGGAAGGATTTGGGTGACGACCGCTTCCAGTCCGCGTAGTGGCCCCTCCGCAATCTCGACCGCCTGGCCTACCTTTAGCGACGTGTCAATCGTGACGATCTCTTCGTCACCGGCGTGCTGACGCAAGGCGTCAATGATGCCTTCGTCGACCGTGGCTATGTAATCACCAAAATGGACGACGCCTTGAATTCCTGAGAAATGTTCAACCCGGCGATGGAATTGCGAATAGACAAATTCGGCAAACAGGTATCCGGGGAACATGGCTTCGACGAACCAAACCGGGCCTCGGCGGGTTGCTTTGCGATAACGTACGCGAGGGGAGAAGCAGGCTATGTTTAGCTGCCGGCGTAAAGTGGTCGCGGCGAGATGTTCGTGTTTTGGTTGTGACCTTAGACAGAACCAAAGCGGCATCTCAGACAACGCGAGCTGGGCGCGTGACTGCGTCATGATTAGCTCAAAGCAAGACGATCTTACTTGGGTTCGGCACCCTTTCAACAGGGAAAGCGTATTTTCGCTCGGGCTCGTGGAAGTATCCATAAATGAGCGATGCGCAGGAGCGACGAAGGCGCCCCGACTCGGAGGCCTACATCCTCAGGCCGTGGCCAGCCTGCGGCGAAGAACTTCTAATCCTAAGAACGCCAGTCCTAGGAATGCCAAGGTTGAGCCTGTTTCTGGAACCGGCGCGACGAGGGCGCCGGAAGGCGGATCCGTTATCGTCGCGCTGAAGTGGGTGCTTCCACCCTTGGTCAGTTGAATGACGAATGTCTCGGTAAGGGAGAAAGGGTTGTTGGCCTTTAAGACAGCTGAGCCAGCGCCATTAAAGTTTCCGTTTAACCCCCCTTTGCTACTCAAGAGGATACCATTTCCAAAAAGCCGGTTACTGGTGTCCCCAAAAGTGGAGTATGAAATCGTCCCGCTGGTCTGGCCGCTGATCTGAGAAGCGATGGAACCGTCGTTGGGATGGACCGAGGTGTCGGAAAGAGAAATCGTCAGGGTGCCGCCTTTGTTCCCCGGGCTATTATAGTTCAGCGAGGTGAGACTAAAGGAGGGCAGCATCTGCAAACCGCTCGCCGCGGACGTGCTGAGCGACAGGCTAAACTTACCCACGGACCCATTGAACGAAATCAGGCCGGACGCGTTGTTCAGGGTCACGGTGCCCTTCTTCGAGCCATCACTGATGGTCATTGTTGGAACGGCTCGGGCTGAAGGCGCCGATGTGAGGGCTAAGACTCCAACCAAAAGAGCCGCTAAAGTTCCGCTGCTCACTCGAACCGCAATTCCGCTCATAAGCTTTCCATTCATCTTATTCCGTCCCTTCCCTTTTCCCAAAATTGTTTCCCAGCCGCCATCGTCCAACCGGGCAGAGGTCTTTCCTCTGCCCGGCTAAAACGAAACCTTACGCTTTGCGCGAGCGCACCAAACGGCGCGCGCCTTCAATGCCCGCCAGGGCAATTCCGAGAAGGGCGACTGCCGAGCCACCATCCGGAACCGAGTTCGGAACCAGGATCACATCCGTGTGGACTGTTCCGACATTGCCGTTCGGCTCGTGATCCCTCGACACCCAGCCGTCCAGGGTCGTGGAGCGGTTCACGGTTGTGGCACCGAAACCAGTAAAGGTCGTGGCTCCGATGGTTTGAGTGATCGTAGGACCGGTGTAGGTGAATAGCAGGTTGAATTCAAAGGGGTTATCACCCGTAATATCAGTACCTCCAGCGACATTGTTGCCCAACAATTGCGCCGTAGCCGTCCAGTTCACTGGGGCCACGATCGACCCGGGGACATAGCCACCGAAATCGAAGATCGTGAAGCCATCACCAGCCACAAGCTGTCCGCTTGTGAGGTCGGCATTATAGCTCCAAGCGCCGGGAGAATTTACGACTTGGACCGAAGGAGTGATTGTATTCGCCTGAACCGCACAGGTCAGGAGACCTACAGTTAAAAACGTTAGGGTTGTTTTCGATAGAGTTTTCATGATTTCGGTTACTACGTTAGCATGCCACATGCCACCCACGGAGAGTTGTATATAACATCCTATTAATTAGCCACTTATAGTTGATGTTCTCATTCATGGGGGCTTCGCAACCCCAAGACATTCGTAAGAATTTCCGACAGGTCGTTTCAGCCGAGTCTTTACGAGTTATGCACGCAAGTGGTTTGAAATCAGGTATATCCGTGCCAACCCTCTTCACAAAAAACAGGGGTAGTCTTTCCGACACTTCTTTACCCCTGAGGCGAGGCTCGATGTGGGCCAGAACGTTGCGTGGAAACGGCCACAAGAAGCCACGAAAACCCTACTTGGCTTTCGATTCCGCCAGCAACCGCCTGGCCTCAGAAGCAAGAGGCTCAGAAAGCCCCGTGGCCAAGGATTTTTCTAAAGCTTCCTGGGCTTGGATTTTCTGCTTATTCTGCATCTGAGAGGCCCCCAGGTAGTAGAGCCCTTTGGCGTCCAAAGGCGTGGCACGGCCGCTTTCTTGCAACAATTGGACGGCCCGAGAGTATTCTTTTCGCTGATAACTGATTTCGCCCAGCGTTCGCGTGAGCTCAGGATCGTTAGGCAGCGTTTTGCGCGCTTTTACCGCAAGCCCGTATGCTTTGTCCAACGTGGCTGGATCTTCCATATACAAAACCGCCAATTGTTTCTCAGCCGGCGCGAAGTCCGGGAAACGCTGCAGGATTTCGCCATATCTGCCGATAGCGCGTTTCGAATCCCCTCGCTGAATCTCGAGAGAGGCCTGGGCCATTAGCGCTGGGACATAGCGCGGGTCCGCCTGCAGAAGCTTCTGAATCTGCGGCTCAGCGGCGGCGGCGTCTTTTGGATTCTGATCCAGCGCTGTCATACTCAAGAACGATTCACCGTCGCCGGAAATCTCGGCAGGTAGAGTTGCTTGACGCGCGCGCTGCATGGCCTCGCGCGCCTGGGCCACATTTCCCAGGCTGTAGGTGGCCCAGGCATAGTCGTGAAGTACGATCGGGTCACTTCCTAATTGGCGGGCGCTTTCCTGCAAAAGACTTTGCGCCCACGTGAAATTACCGGCGCGGTACGCGATGGCCCCGAGGACGCCGGCGACTTTGGCATCCACGGGAGCTAATTCACGCGCCTTCTTCGCATACTCAAGAGCCCTGGCGTTATTTTGCATCGGACCAGCGTTGAATTGCGCGAGCTTGATGAGGGGCGACAGCAACTTCGGATTCATCTGCAAGGCCTTTTCATATTCAGCCGCCGCTTTCGGAAAATCCTTCTCTTTTTCGTAGGCGTCCCCCAGCCGTACGCGCGCCATGGGGTCATTCGGTTGTTCCTTCAACATGGTGGCGAGCTGCTCGCGAGACAGTTGAACCGACCCGTCATCGGCGAGTAGCGCGAGACGGCGTTGAGCCTCTTGCTTGCCTTGGAAATCGGTCGATCCCTTAAGAGCTTCTTGAAATGCGGCCCGCGCCTTTTCCTTTTGTCCCATCATATAACTCGCCATGCCCAGGTGAAACTGGATTTCGGAATTCTCGGGCTGCTTGCCGGCACTCTCCTGAAATAGGACCTGCGCCTCTTGATAATTTCCTTTTTTGTAGAGAACCCAACCCAGCGTGTCAGCGACGCTCGCGTCCCCAGGCTCAATTTGCCGCGCCTTGCTCGCCAAGTCGTAAGCCTTGGCAGGCTCGTTCAACTCCTCGACATAGAGATACGCAAGATTATTCAAGGCGGGAAGGAAGTCGGGATGCTTGGCCAGAAGTCTTTCATAGGCATCGCGCGCCTTCGTCGCTTCCTTTTGTTTGTCGTAGATGACGGCCAATGTCATTAAGGCCCGTGCGTCCTCCGGTTTTTTTGACAAATAGGTTTCCAACTGGCTAGCCGCCTGGGGCAGCTTGTTGTTGGCCATGTAGGTGGAGATCAATAATTCATAGGCACTCGCGTAGTTCGGCTCGAGTTCGAGCGCCTTTTGAAGTGCGGTCTCCGCGTGGTCCCAATCCCTTTGCGCGATGTAAATTTTTGATTCGATCAAATATAAACCCGGGGATTTTGGCGCTCTGGGTATCTCTGCCTGCACCAGCTGCATCGCGTTCTCAAACTTCCTGTCTGTGATGTCCTGGGAGACAAGCTGATCGATGGAGAGGAGGTTGCCGGGAGAAAGTTCGAGAGTTTTCTGGAAGGCTTCGCGCGCTTCGCCGGCCTTGTTCTGCTGGCGCAGGACCAGCCCCAGCATAAAGTAAGCGTCTGGATTTTTTGGCTGGCTTTTAATCTGTTCTCGCAGCACGACAGCCGCGTCATCCAAGCGGCCCAGGGAACGGTATGCTTCCGCGAGGAACGATTGCGCCGGGGCCAGACCAGGGCGCTTCTTCAACAAGTCAACCAGCGAAGCAACGACCGCCGGCGCGTCGCCCGCTCGAAGATTTGCCTGAGCCAGTAATAAGACTGCCTCGACGTAGTCCGGCTGTGCCGCGACAGCCTTTTTCAATTCTCCGATCGCTGGAGTGAGATCATTATTCTGAAGATAAGCGCGCGCCAGTTGGAATTCGATTCCTGGAACGTTTGGGTAGGTCTTGCTTAAGGCTTGCAGCACTTGGACAGCCTTCTTGCTTTCGCCTTTCACCATTTGCGTCTGAGCCTGCAGGAGACGAGCGCCAATATTCTCGGAATCACGGCTAAAAATATTTTCGAGCAAGGCGAGCGCTTCATCGAATTTCTTTTCACTGACGGACATTTGAGCCCAGAGAAGCCACGCCGGCAGGTAATCGGGTGCTTGTCGCGTAATCTCCTTCAAATTGGCGCGCGCGTCGTTAGCCGCGCCGGTGGTAGCCTGAAACTCCGCATATTTGAGTCGCTCGATCGATCTGACCGGCGAAAGGTCCGCCGCCATTTTGAATTCCGTGCCGGCCTGCTTTAGATCCTTCTGCAAAGTCCGAAAATTCCCCATCGCCATGTGGGCGATAGCGGATTTTGGTTCCAGCGTGACGGCTTGCTGGACTTCCTTTTCGGCCGTGGCCAGATCGCCTTTCCTCAGGGCCAGGGTGGCCAGGGCAAGATGGAGCGATGCGCTTTCGGGTATCCGAAGTTCCCCCAACTGTTTTTCCACCTCGTCCATCTCCTGCTTCGATCGAACGGAATCCGCCATAATGAGAACGGCGTCGCTATTGCCCGGAGACTGCTGGAGAAGGGACACCGCCTGTTTTCGTGCTTCCGCTATTTCTCCGAGGGTGAGAAGAGAAGAGGCCAGTTTCGCCCTGATGCCAAAATCATTCGGATCCAGGGACGACGCCGCCTTCAGAAACGGAAACGCTCGCACCGGCGCGCCCCCTTCGAAATAGATGATACCTATCTGCTTGATCGCCGTGCGGTTCATGCGATCGAGTTTGAGGACGTTCAAATATTCTATCTTCGCCTTGTCGTAATTTCCCTCCTTAAAGTCGCGGTCAGCCCGCTCCATGGCGCGGCTTTTTTTGTACCCGGCAGAGCAGCTGCAAAGATTCGCTGCCGTCAGCACAAAGGCCACGATCATCAAGGCACGCGACCAGGATTCCGGGATGACCCTGCGCGAGTGCGGGACGTGAAATGTTTTGTTTTCCTCGAGCTGCAATTTCGATTTCTGCGGAAACTCAAATGCCCGGGATCTAAATGTGTTCATTGGTAACTGCTGTTTGCTTGCCGTATCTAAATTCGCACAACGCGGCAGAAGTCATGCGTACGCTTACAGACTGCAGAACCATGCCCTGATGCGCAAGGCGAAGAGCAGAATTCCGTCGGATTTGTCTGCCGCAGACCGGATCAGCTCTCGAAAATCACGGAAGAGCACGCCCCATCACATGCAGGACGGGGAAGGTTAAACTAACTACGCCGATCTAAGCCGCCGCGCACGACTGTGAAGCGTGAACGAGTAGAACGCCGCCATACCACTCAGCGCAATAACGCCTAGGCCGAAGGTAGAAGCACCGTCGGGCACGGTGACCGGTCCCTGCTGGACAATCGCGCCCGAAACAATGGAAATGTCTTGACCGCTGATAATTTCTCCGACCACGAGCCCCGGAGACAAATTAACCTTCGCGTTCAAGGCGAGAAGAATGCCATGCAGCACCGACTCATCCTGCCCCCCGGGAACAGTCCCACCCGTGCCACCGGAGAACGCAACCGCGCTTGTTCCGGTGTAATTGAAAAGAATATTCGATTCGGTCGCACCATTTGCCAGCAGCACTTTTCCCGAGTTGAGCACAAAGCTGCTGGTAATGTTGAAGATGTAATAGCCTGATCCGGACAAGGTCAAAGTGGAGTGATCCAGGTTAAATGATGACAGACTATAAACGCCTGAGCCGAGAGTCAGCGAGGTGTGTCCCAGGTTGATGCTTGTGAGCGACGACGTACTTGCTACTGAGCTGGCCATCGACGATGCCGCAATGGCATCGGTACGCGCCTGGTTCAGTTTCGTCTGGGTCGAGGAATCATTCATCGTTGTTAACGTCGCAGGCGAGGCGACCGCGGCGGTGCCCAGGTGAACTGTTCCGGTCACGGTGCTGCTGCCGCTGAACGCCGCCGAGGAGTTGTTTCCCAAATAAAGGTCGCCATAAATCATCGGGCCGCTGCCTTGCAGCTTGCCTTTCTGTTGAATACCGACGTTGCCGTAAATGGCGCCCTGCGGATTGGATAGATCGACCTGCTGGGTAACGGTTCCCGCGCCGACCTCCAAAACTGTCCATTGGCTGGGTCCGGCCGACCCTAATGTCGTAAAAACGCTAGCGGCCGTGGGCACCACCGCAGGTGACGACGAACGGCCCCCGTGATGTTTTCCATGGTGACCACCCTGTCCACTAGCCCTGGTCAGCAGCATGCGATTCCGATGCCCACCGTTTTGGCCATCCCCTGTGGGGACTGCCATCCCGCTCGGCCCGACGGACAGAAGGATGCCCAAGATGACCAGAGAGAGTAACGTCGGCGATTTGCTTTTTATGGTCATTTCAAAAGATAACTTTCGGCCCTTTCTTCGATAAGACAATGCCTCTTCTATTGCAACAGCGGATACCGTGCCAGAGCAAGCCCTGGTGCCTTCCTCCTAGGTCTAAGATCCTTTTCGCAAGTCGCTTATGAAACATGCCTTTTCATGCTCGGACTCTTCACGTTCGATAAAAATGTAAACAATGCCGACACATTGCCTGGCGTTGTCTCTCCTGGCGACGTCTCCATTCTGCATTCTCCATGAGGAAGGACGCCAACGAAATGCTGGCCAGCCTCTTCATATGCTGGCCAGCCTCTTATCTCTTATAAGAGACCCTGGCGCCGGCGTAATTCGCTCAGGACAGCCTTAGCCTCCGCGGACATGGGTCCGGGCAGCCCCGCGGCCAACGCATCTTGAAGCGACTTGCTACTTTCAGCATCCCGGCTCATTCGCAATTGCGACATGCCTAAATAGTAGAGGTCCGTGCCGCGCAGAGGTTTCTTGCGGGCGCTTTCCTGGAACCATTGAATAGCTTGGGTGAATTCGTTTTTCTTGTAACTGATTTCGCCCAGGGTTTGCGCCAATTCCGGATCTTCCGGAAGTGCATTGGTGGCCTTCAGCGCCAGCCCATACGCCTCCTCAAGTCGCGACGGATCCCGCACATAAACCGCGGCAAGACCTTTTTGCGCCGGCGCAAAGTCGGGATATCGATGCAGAATATCGCCGAGAATGGCTTCCGCGGATTTTGTCTGGCCTCTTCCAATCTGAAGATCGGCCCTGGCCATTAAAGCGGGAACATAGTGATCGTCAGCCGCGAGAATCTTCTGAATGCGGGGCTCTTCCGCTTCGAGGTTCTCTCGATGCCGATCAAGCTCGGTCATGGCCAGAAACGATTTCGCATCCTGAGCTGCGGTCGAAGCAGGCTGCGCCTCGATCACTCGACGCATGATCTGTTGCGCCTCACTGATTCGGCCAAGGCTGTAAGCGGCCCAGGCGCAATCGTGCAGCACATTCGGGTCACGGTCTAATTGGCGCGAGCTTTCCTGCAACAGGCTGTAAGCCCAGGAGAAATTGTCGAGCTCGTAAGCGATATGGCCGAGGAGCCCAGCCACATGCGCGTCGTTCGGAGCGAGGTCGCGTGCCCGCTTGGCAAACGCGAATGCCATATTGTTATTTTGTAACGGACCCGTATAAAGTTCCGCCAACTTTACCGCAGCAGGAAGAAGCTCGGCGTTAACTTTGAGCGCCTGTTCGTACGCTCCCGCGGCTTTCGCAAACAGTCCGTCACTCGTATAGGCCTCGCCCAGACGCATGCACACCGCCACGTCGTCGGTCTGCTGCCGTAACGCCGCTTCCAACTCGGCCGTTGAAAACTCCTGCTTTTCCGCGCGTTCCAGAAATGCGAGCCGACGCTGCGCCTCGCTTCTTCCGTCGAATTCACCTTCCATCTTGAGAGCCTTTTCAAAAGCCTTCCGGGCCGCACTCGTTTCGGCCATCATGTAACTCGCCATCCCAAAATGAAATTGCACGTCGGGACTGTCTGCAAGTTTCTGCACGCTTTCGCGCAGCAAGGTCAGCGCCTCCTGATAGTCGGCATTCTTGTAAAGCGTCCAGCCCAGCGTATCGGCAATGTCGGGATCATTCGGCTTTAGCGCGCGCGCCTTACGCGCTATTTCGTAGGCTTTGTCTATCTGATTCAGATGCTCCGCGTAGATGTAGGCAAGATTGTTCATTGCCTCTGCTGAGCCCGGGCTGATTGCCAGAAGATTTTCATACGCGTCCCTGGCTTTCGGATAATCCTTCGCCTGTTCGTAGTAAATCAGAGCCAGATTAGTTAGGGCGCCCGTGTTCGTAGGATCCTTTGCCAGCCACGCACGCAGCTCGCCGATCGCCCGGTCGAGCTGGTTGGTCGAGATAAAAGTAGAGATCAATAAGTCGAAGGCGCTGGAAAGATCCGGATCGAGATCGAGTGCCTTGCGCAGAGCTGCCTCCGCATCATTCCATTTCCCTTCGGCGTTGTAGACTTTGCCGGCCAGGGCATACCCACCGGCAGAATCAGGCTCTTTTGCCAACAGCTCCTGAACCTTCTTCATCGCTTCTTCAAAATGCTTTTCCGAAAGATCCATGTCCACCAGTTCCTCCAGCGGCTGCAGATCGTCCGGAGCGAGTTCGCGCGCATGTTCGAAAGCCTGACGTGCCGCCACCGCTTCTTTTTGCTCGCGAAGAATAACTCCGAGACGCAAGTAGGCGTCGGCTGATCCTGAGGAGGCGCGGATCTCCTCGATAATGCTGGCGAGCGCATCCTGCGGTCGCCCCGAAGCGCGATAAGCCTGCTCGAGAAGTCGCCAGGCAGGAGCCAGCCGCGGCCTTTGTTTAAGCAACCCCAACATCGCGGGGACGACCAGGGGAGCGTTCCCGTTCGCCAGATTAAGCTCGCCTAACAACAAGATCGCTTCGGCGTAATCGGGTTTTGCCGCGACAGCTTCATTGGCCGCGGCCGCGGCGGCGGTGGAATTGCCGTCATCCAGGTACGCTCGCGCGAGGTGATAATTGATCAACGGAACGTGGGGATAGTTCGCGCTCAAACTTTCCAGTTCTCCTACGGCTTTCTTCGTTTCCCCCTGGGCAAGCCAATCTTCTGCCCGCAGGATCAGCGCCTCCAGGTTTTGCGGATCGCGCGCAAAGACGTTTTCCAGCAGAGACAAGGATTCACCGGGTTTGTCCTGCGAAAGTGCGATCTCGGCCAACAGACACCAGGCCGGCAAATAATCCGGCACCTGTCGCGTGAGTTCCGTGAGAAGGAGGTTGGCTTGTTCGAGTCTTCCGATCTCTCTTTCGAACTGCGCGTACTGAAGGCGCGCCGCGGATCGCTCCGGCGAAAGTTGCGCCGCGACTTTGAACTCTTCTTCCGCTTGCTCCACCTCCCTTCGCAGGGAGTGGAGCTTGGCCATGGCCAGATGAATGCGGGCTGACTGCGGTTGTAGCTTGAGTGCCTCGTCTACTTCCGTCTGTGCGTAGGCAAGATTTCCTTCATGGACGGCGAGATTGGCCCATCCCAAATGGTAGGCCACGCTGCTCTCCTCCGGAGTTTTGCGAAGTCGTTCCTTCGCCTCTTCGATTTCCTGTTCGCTTCCAACGGTGTCAGTCAAAACAAGCAACGCTTCCTCATCTCCCGGTGATTCCTGAAGAATGGCGGCCGCTTCTTCCCTGGCCGCGGCAGGATCGCCGAGGAAAGCAAAGACAGCAGCCAGCTTGGTTCGGATCACGAGATCCTGGGGAACGAGTTCGCGTGCCTTCAACAGATAAGGGTAGGCCCGAAGCGGTGCTCCTTCCTCAAACCAGATGAAGCCGAGTTGCCGAATCGCTTTCGGATTCTTTCGATCGATCCGCAGCAGATTCAGATACTCGATCTTGGCCTTGTCATATTCCCCGGCTTTGAAATAACGCTCGGCTCGCTCAAGAGTGCGCTGACTCTTGGCGCCTTTCCCGTACTCCACCACAGCCGCGGCAAGGAGCAGTGCGGCCACCATGCACAAACCAAGTTTCCGGAGAGTTGCCACTGTTTCGTTTCGCTACTAACCCCCAGGAAAAGCATCGCCGCCATTTTCGGGGCAGCTTGAAGACCGATCCGGGAGGTTTTGGTAGAGTTACATCTTGTGGGGCTCGGAAGAGCCTTCGCTCGCTACCTGAATCGATTTTTTGTCGTTAGCCGAATCGCCCCTGCCAATCCCGAGCTTCTCCATGAGTTCGTACAGAGTCGGCCGGCTGATGCCGAGTTCGGTCGCGGCGGAGCTAATTCGACCTGAATATTTCTTTAGCGCCTGCTCAACCAATTCACGCTCGACGTTTTCGCGCGCCTGCTTGAGCGTGGCCGCGGGCACCAGTTCCCCAACCTCGACCAGCTCGAGGTCACTGGCCGTGACTCTTTTGCCATCGGCCATCACCACTGCTCGTTTCACCCGGTTCTGCAGTTCGCGAACATTTCCCGGCCACCGGTGCCGCCTGATCGCCTGGACTGCATCGACGGAAAAAGTGAAAGATTTCTTATCGCATTGCACGGCGAATTGCTGCAGGAAGATTCGCGCCAGCAACTCGACATCGGCGCCGCGTTCTCGCAGGGGGGGCAATTTCAGGACGATCACGGCAAGGCGAAAATACAAATCCTCCCGGAAGTTGCCCTTCGCTACGGCGCCCTTCAGGTCAACATTGGTCGCGGCAATCACCCGCGTGTCGACTTGAATCTCCTGGCGGCCCCCAACTCGCTGAAATCTTTGCTCTTGCAGAAAGCGCAATAGTTTTACCTGGATCGGCAGAGGCAGTTCGCCGATTTCATCCAGGAAAAGGGTGCCACTTTCCGCGCTTTCGATCAAACCTTTGCGCTGGGCATGAGCACCTGTAAATGACCCTTTTTCGTGACCGAACAATTCGCTTTCCAATAGATTCTCCGGAATCGCGTTACAGTTGATCGGGATAAAAGGTTTATCCTTGCGAGCGCTGCGGCGGTGAATGGCCAGGGCCGCCATTTCCTTGCCCGTGCCGCTTTCACCGAGCAACAGAACGGGAGCGTCGGTGGTGGCGACCTTGCGAATAAACGCGAAGACGCCCTGCATTTGCGGGCTCGTTCCGAGCATGTCCTCAAACACGTCGGGCCGCAGTTTCCCCTGCATCTCCCGATGTTCGTTTTCCAAGTCTGCCACGTAGATACAGCGACGCAGAATCAACTTCAGCTCATCCATGTCCACCGGTTTGCAGAGAAAATCGTAAGCTCCCTCGCCGACTGCCCGGATGGCGTTTTGCTTGTCCGCCTGTCCGGAAATAATGATAATCTTGGCCCGCTGGTCGATCGCCAATAGATCTGAGAGTGTGGCCAATCCTTCTTCGCAGTCGTTAGGTCGAGGCGGCAGACCCAAATCGAGCAGGCTCACTACCGGTTTTTCCTTCCGGAAAGTAGAGACCGCGGCCTCCCGGTCCTCCGCCAGCACCAGATCGTAATCCGAACTCAAGGCCCATTTCATCTGGGTCCCGATTTCCTGGTCATCATCAATGATGAGGATCTTTCGCTTCATTTTTTATCCACGCCGCAGCGGCAACGTGACTTCAAAGGTTGTGCCCGAGCCGGCCACGCTTTGCACCTGGATCCGCCCGTGATGCGCTTCGACGATCATCTTCGAATGAAACATTCCGATACCGAGGCCCTTTTTCTTTGTCGTTTGAAATGGGCGAAAGAGAGAGTCTTTCACAAATCTCTCGCTCATGCCGCAGCCGTTGTCGACCACGGAGAGGGTGGCCCATCCGTCGCCGTGGCCCGTGCGCACGGTGATCTGGCCCTCGGAACCCACCGCGTCTCGGGCATTTTGGAGTAGATTTGTAATCACGCTTTGGAGCTGTTCCTGATCGGCGATTAATTTTGGAATATCACCAAGCTCCTGCCTGAACTTCACTTCGGAAACGCTGCGCCACGGCTCGAGCGCGTCTCTCACGAGTTGGTTGAGATCGCATTCGCTCGGGTTGAGTTCGAGCTTCTGCCGTAACGCGCTCAAGCGGCCAATGAGCTGATTAATGCGCTCCGCGGTCTTGCCAATGCCTTGCAAGGTATCCTGACGAAACGCTGGATTGTCGAAATGAACCGGCAGATTTTGCAACATGAGGTTGAGCGTCGAGGCCGTGTTCTTCAGGTCATGCACGAAGAAGGCCGAGATGTTTTGAAAGGCTTCCCGCTCCTTCCCTAACATCAGCTCCCCGGTCAGGCGAAGATTGAGCAGATTAGCGGCCACCTGATCGCCAATGCATTTGAGAAGATCGAGTTCTTCAAAACTGTAGCGAAAGCCGCCGACGCGATCGGCCAAAATGGCCAAACCAAGCCAGCGGTCTCCTGCCGCCAGCGGAACACCGATGCGATCTCCTCCTTCGCGAAACTGACTGAAGCTGACTTGTTTCAATCGCTCTGCCCAGGGCTGTTTCGCTTCTTCCAGGTTAAAGGGTTGCAAGACATGGCGCAGACTGGCCAGATCCGGACCGAAGGTCGATTCACGCAGATCGTGCTCAGACTTCGAAGTCGAGGCGGCAAAGACAAGACAGTCCGTCGATTCATCGTAAAGCCAGATGGTGACGGATAAAACATGGAAGGTGCTCGAAATTAATCCCGCCGCCTCATGGCACAAGGTCGGCGCATCGAGCGCACTGGACATGGATTGCGTAAAACGGCCCCATATTTTTCGGAAATCATATTGTGGCCTCTGAAAATGCCGGCTCAGCAAATGTTGCACGCTTTGCCGGAAACGGTCCGAGAGCAGCAAGACCGCCAGAAGAACGATCCCCAGGAGGACCAGAAATGCCTGCACTTGCAAATTCCCCGAGCCGCCCATCCGTGCGACGACCTGAGCCAGCACGCCGACAATGAAGAGATACCCGCCTGCGATAAGAACCGTCAGCGAGGTGTGTAGCGCAGCACGCGAGGGATAAACATCGACGTCGTCGAGGTCGCTTCTGAAATAAGCGATTCCCATCAGGGTGCAGCCAATCAGGAGCGAACTCGTTTCGATGTCAGCGAGCGCCAGGCTTTGTCCGGAAAAAAGGAGCACCTGGCTGCGGGTGTAGATTCTGGCACCAAACACCACCCCCAAACCAAGAATCAAAAACTTGATCCGCCACCGCATCGTACCGACAGCGGATCGAAAGGTCCGTTCCAGATTCATCAAAATCAAGACCGTCCCGACGAGAATCAGGGCGTTTAAAATTTTCGCGGCTCCGCCAAATCCGAGCCACCAGCCTTGAGCCGGTGGGGTCAGGGAGAGAACTCGGATGAGGGGGGCGTGCAGCGCGGGCAGGAGGAACAGCGGCAGCAGGAAGGCCGCCACCAGAACCGGTCGCGCACGGGCGAGGAATTCCCGATAATTTCCGCGTGAATAGGTGAGGCTAAAACAGAGCCAGACTCCAAACAAAAGTGACTTGGCAAATAAAGCCAGGGTCTACCAAACCGCTATTTATTCCCAACGCTGATGCCCGTCAGCGCGCTTTCAAAAGCGAAAAGCAGCATACCGGCAGCGAAACAAATGCGCGCCACCGAAGGAGATCGTCGAACTGCGACCGCCACGGCCAACCCGCCACAAAAAAGCGCTGCCCCAAAAGCGAGCGCGGAACTCGAGTTCAACATGGGATTCTACCGGCTTCCGAGATCAGGTTTGTTAATTAGCACACTGACAGTCATCCGGTCCCTTTTCCACAAGGCCAATCGTTCGAAGCAAAAAGCGTAACTAGGCTGACCCCGCGGAGTCGGGAGCCGCTCAAAGCGGGTCTCCGGGCTGGGAGGGGGTTTCGACCAGAAGGGGCATGCCGCCTGCTATAATGACCATATCAACTATAATAGCCATAGTTTTGCCCTTCGGTCGGTTCCCCGATGGGTCGCTCTCTTCGCTCTGGCCTGGGTTTGTCGAGCAGACGCGGTCCAACGCGTCATTGCGGCACGGCTAGTGGCGTCTATACCCAGACTATCGAAGTAGGGCCGGCTACCACGACTCTCGTTTCCAATCTCATAGACGGCTTGACCTATTATTTCGCTGTAACGGACTACGATAGCAGTGCCCTCGAAAGTCCCCCCTCCAACGAAGTTTCGTTCGCAGCCCCGGGTATCCCTCCGCCGCCGACCCCAACCCCGATCCCCACGGCAACCCCAACTCCCCCGCCCCCGCCTCCGCCCTCGTCAACTCCGGTTCTTGCGCAAATAATTAGCCTCGGCGCTTCAACGACGCTCATTCAAGAAGGCGATACCGCGACCTTTACCTTCACGGCCTCGACCGTAAACCCAAACGCGCCGACCACAGTCAATTATTCGATGAACGGAAAGGCCATTATGGGAACCCACTACACCTTGAGCGGGAACTATGGCCAGGTCGTTATTCCCGCGGGAGCTCCTTCGGCGACGGTCATTATGACTGCCCTGACCTCCAGCCTGCCTCAGCGAGCCCAAAAAACAACGATGTCGATCATGTCGGGAACAGGTTACAAGGCGTCTCGAAGTAAAAAAGCGACAATTACAATCAGCGTTCCACCTACCGCGCCAACCCCAAAGCCCACGGCAACTCCAGCCGCCACTCCCACACCTACCCCAAATGCAGGTAACGTCGCGTTGGCTCTTAACGGTGCTGTCGCAACAGCCTCCTCCACACTAAACACCAGCTTTCCTGTCTACGCCGTCAATAACGGCGACAGGAAGGGGATTTCTTGGGGCGCCGGTGGAGGATGGAATGATGGGACAAGCAGCGTCTATCCAGACTGGGTTCAGATTGATTTCAGCGGTAGCAAAACGATTAATGAAATCGATGTCTTTACGATTCAGGACAACTACGCCGCGCCGATAACTCCAACTCTGAGCACGGTATTTAGCTTATACGGCATAACCGATTTTGACGTTCAGTATTGGACTGGCTCCACATGGACCGATGTGCCCGGTGGAAATGTGACTCGAAACAATAAGGTGTGGCGGCAGTTTACCTTCCACGACATCACTACAACGAAGATCAGAGTCCTGGTTAATGCCTCTTTGAACAACTACAGCCGCATAACGGAAGTGGAAGCGTACGGGGCATCAGCACCGACTCCGACTCCAACGCCAACACCGACTCCGTCACCGACGCCTAATCCAACTCCAACGCCAACACCGGCTCCAACGCCAACACCGACTCCGTCACCAACGCCCAATCCAACTCCAACGCCAACACCGACTCCGTCGCCGACGCCTGATCCAACCCCGACTCCTACTCCAACGCCTGATCCGATCCCGACTCCCTCGCCAACCCCTGATCCGATCCCAACTCCGTCACCCACCCCTGATCCAATCCCGACTCCGTCACCGACGCCTGATCCAATCCCGACTCCGTTACCAACCCCTGATCCAACCCCGACGCCTACTCCAACCCCTGATCCGATCCCGACTCCCTCGCCAACCCCTGATCCGATCCCAACTCCGTCACCCACCCCTGATCCAATCCCGACTCCGTCACCGACGCCTGATCCAATCCCGACTCCGTTACCAACCCCTGATCCGATCCCAACTCCATCACCGACGCCTGATCCAATCCCGACTCCATCACCAACACCTGATCCGATCCCGACTCCGTTACCAACGCCTGATCCAATCCCGACTCCATAACAGAGTCCGACGCCCGAGCCTGACTTCTCGCTTTCGGTCTTATCCTCGGCGAACAGCGTCGGCCGCAATGGCGGCAACGCTGTCTACACGGTCACGATCCATCCATCTAACGAGTTTGGCTTTGCCGTGACATCGTCGCTTAGCGGCCAGCCAGATGTTTCGACTGTGAGCTTCGATGTTAGGCAAAATCCGAACTCCGAACGCACCGTTTAGCGAGCCTAA
>Ga0193751_1001197_pt1 | contig 17002 bp, 15 predicted proteins | sample L1c2metaG_FD_143050 | JGI IMG/M metagenome (GOLD analysis project Ga0193751, IMG submission 143050) | Soil microbial communities from a riparian zone of the East river system, Colorado, United States - L1c2 | ecosystem: Environmental > Terrestrial > Soil > Riparian zone | place: USA: East River... | reverse complement strand
TTCCGCAGCGTGCCCGAACTGGTCGAGGCCATCGAGGACTATCTGTCCCATCACAACCGCCAACCAAAGCCCTTCATCTGGACGGCGAAAGCCGCCGACATCCTGGAGAAGGTCAAACGCGCGCGAGCCGCCTCGCCGCCAAAGATAACTTCTACTTCCTATGACGCACTACACTAGAGCCCCTCGAGCAGGAACGGCCGCACAGCGGCCAGCCAGCCGACGGGGTTATCGAGTGGAATCGAGTGTCCCGCGCGCGCTACCTCTATTAGGCGGCAGTCGGGGATGACCTCGAGCATGCGCTCGGCTGTCGCGCGTTGGAGCGTGTCCGACTCCGCGCCGCGGACGATAAGGGTCGGGCAGGCGATCCGCGCGATCATCTGCCACTGCTCCTCACGCGATGGCATGCGATCGACCGGCGCGTGCGCCGCCAGCCCGGCGCCGTCATAGCGCCAGACCCAGCGGCCGTCATCGCGCTGCTTGAGGTTCGCGGATACCCGGTGCCGCACGTCCGCCTCGGCGGCGCGCGGATTCTGCGCGACGGCCGATCGGACGGCCTCCTCGGCATCAGCGAACGACGCGGTCGCCGCGGCCTGTATGCGCGCGGCCACCTGGCCACCGGCGGTGCTGCCAACCACATCTGGGCCGAAGTCGCCAATCACCAGGCGATCGACGGCCTTCGGGTTCTGCGCCGCGACGTAATACGCGTTGCAGGCGCCCATCGAATGTCCCACCAGCGCGAATCGCCCCAGCCCCAGCGCGGCCGCGAAAGCTGCGAGGTCCTCAGCCATGAGCTTCGTCGAGTAGCGCGGCGCCCAATCCGTCTCGCCGTGGCCGCGCTGATCCAGCGCCAGCACGCGGAAGCGATCTGTCATCGTCGAAGCGAAGCGGTCCCAGGTTCGCGAATGGCTGGTAATGCCGTGCAGCAGAACGAGCGGCGGCGCGGTCTCACTGCCCCAGTCGCGATAGTGAAAGCTGAGGCCGTTGAGCGAGACGTTCTTGTCCTGCACCTTGGCTACAGTCGTCATGATCTTCGTCCTAACTCATGGGTGTCAAACCGGCGAACCGGCTCCACGCCGTCCGATGATGATACATGCAGCCATTATGGAGCGCGTCGATCGGCCGGCCCAGCCTCGCCCAGAGTGTGGCCCTCAAGCCGAACGCGGAAGCGGTAGCGGTCGCCGCGAATGACGCTGCGCCGCAGCTCTACCGGCTGCGAACCGGCGTAGCCGGTACGCTCCACCAGGAACACCGGCTCACCAACCTGCAGTCCCAGCAGCGATGCCTCAGGCTGCTCCACCGTCACCGGCCGCAACGTCTCCTCCGCGTGCGTAACCTCGACGCCGCAGCACTCGCGCAGGAGGTCGTACAACACCTCACGTGTGAGGCGCTCGCGCGGGAGGGCCTCGCCACAGCCCACTCCGAGATAGACGGTCTCGACCACGAACGGCTCACCGTCCACCAGCCGCAGCCGGCTGATCTCGTACACGAGGCCGTCGGGCCCGCCGGTGAGCAACGGCGAGGCGCGTGAATCGACCGTGATTCGATTGCCTAGCAGGCGCGTCGCCGGAAGGCGTCCCTGCGCAAGCAGCGTGCGAAGAAAGCTGTACAGTCCGTCAAGCGGCTGCTCTACGAACGGTCGCGCGACAAATGTGCCCACTCCACGACGCCGCGTCACGGCGCCGCGGCGGGCCAGATTGGTCAGCGCCTGGTTCACCGTCTGACGGCTCACGCCAAGCCGCTCAGCGAGCTCCGGCTCCGGAGGCAGTACAGCGCCAGCGGCCAGCCGGCCGTCGTCGATCCGCGTACGAAGGGCATCCTCGAGCTGCGTGTAGAGCGGAACCCGAAGTGTCGGGTCCAGCAAACCCGAAAGCTCTTCGACGGCTCCGTCACTTACCAAGACCATCCGACAACCCCAAGCAAGTATGCTGTATGTCCGCTACTTCCAGCTTAGCGGGTACAATTCAGCCGGACACACGTCGTCATCGTAGCGTTCCGGCTGGTGAGCAACACGTAACCCCAGGGAGGGCACTGTCCATGCCACCACTGCTCCTTGTGCCACTGGGGCTGGTCGTCGGCGCCTATGGCACGCTCATCGGCGCCGGGGGCGGATTTCTGCTCGTCCCCGCACTCCTATTTCTGTACCCGCATGAGCGTCCGGCAACCATCACCTCGGTCTCGCTGGCCGTTGTGTTCTTCAATGCAACGTCAGGGTCGTTGGCCTACGCCCGCCAGGGCCGGATCGATTATCGGACCGGAATACGCTTCGCCCTCGCCACTGCACCAGGAGCACTTCTTGGCGCTCGGGTAGCCACCCATCTCTCCCGTGGCGTGTTCGATGTGCTGTTCGGGGCGGCCATGGTGGCCGTCGCGGGCTTCGTGGTCATCCGCAGCCAATCGCAGCGGGTGAGTGCGACTGCTCCCCAGCCCGGCATGACGATGCGTGTCCTGACCGATGCAAGAGGCGAGACGTACGTGTACCGATTTTGGCAATGGAAGGGCATCGTCCTCTCGGCGGGTGTCGGCTTTCTGTCCAGTCTTCTTGGCATCGGCGGCGGCATAATCCATGTGCCGGTCCTGGTCGAGTTCCTGCATTTCCCTGTGCAAATCGCGACCGCGACCAGCCACTTCATCCTCAGTTTTATGGCGCTTGTGGGCACAGCCGGATACCTGACCGCGGGCACTCTCGGACCGCATGCCGGGCTCGATCAGGTGCTTCTCCTGAGCCTGGGCGTGGTTCCGGGCGCTCAGCTTGGGGCACGCTTCTCACACCGCGTCCGCGGCGGTCTTATCCTGCGGCTGCTCGGAGTGGCGCTGGGGACCGTCGGAGTTCGGCTCGTACTGACCCCGTTGATCGGGTGAAAAGGGTCAGCGCGCAGTGGCCGTAGATTGACAGCCTCCCCCATCCCGGCGCGGTGACAGGGCAACGGTCACCTACAACGGCAACAAGCGCAGCGTTGCCCTCAACCTTCGTTCGGGCGAAGGCAGGTGCATCCTAATTCAGGCCGCAGATGCAGTTGCAGGGAGGCCTATGATCAAGGGGTAATGGCCATGTTGCTCACCACCGTCTTCTACCAAGCCAGACACAGGTCCGCCCCGCTCCTCGTCGCCGCCGCGGTTGCGCTCAGCTTGGTAGCGCTGGCTCCGAAGCCGGTGGAGTCGCAGGGCCCGGCGCAGGCCGCAACCACCATCACGGTTCCTGGCAATGTCACGGTAGGCCCGCACAGGTCTGCAGATCTCATCCTTCCGCTCAGACGGACCGCTGATTTCCCGCCCGGCGGCACTACCATCAATGTGCTCAGCGTGGCCAACCTGTCGGACGTCTCGGCGGCTATCTCGGACGATGGCGCGCGCCTGACAATCCAGGTCTCTGAGGACCAAGAGATCATCCCAGATGCTCCTTGCGAACCGATCAACATGCTGCCGAACGACGTGGTTTGTCCTCACGGACCGGACCGCCTGCCCCCGATATCCTTCACCACGACAGCCCTCGACACGGCCTCAGACCTGCTTCATTCCGGGTCGATCTCTTACGGCGGCACCCTCGTATTCCTCGCCACGAATGCCGGCAGCACGGGACCGCTACCAGCCGTCGGCGTAACCTACAGAACCGAAAGGACCGACTGTTGTGCCGCGCCGGCGGCCTCGGTTGACGTGGGCTGGGACGGTAGCACAGTCGAGATTGCAGCGCCCGACGGCTATTCCGTCGAGCCCGCCGATCGCGGTGCCTGTTCGGTTTCTCCGGATGAGCCGAACGTTGCCGACTGTGGGGCGCTCGGAGTGCCGCCGCGTCTGTTCGCCTTCACGACGTCCACGATCGGTCAGCAACGACTCGTACACGCCACACCACTTTTCCCGTTCCTTGCCCCACAGATCTCCGCCCCGGCAGGGCCTGGGATAACCGGCAGCCCTGTATTGCTCGCCGGCAGCGTCACCAGCTCGCCGCCAGGTGTCTCGGCGGCTCCCGCGATTGTGGCTTACATCTGGGACTTCGGCGACGGCAGCACGGCCACCGGCCAGAGCGTCAGCCACCCTTACGCCGCAGCGGGCGTCTATACAGCCGAGTTGATCCTTGCGGACTCCAGCGGCCCCGTGACCGCATTGAGCACGATCCTCCAGGTGCTTCCAACGGGAACGCCGTTACCGCCCGCGACCGTCGACGTGAGCTATCCTGCCGGCTGGAACCTCGTATCCGCGCCGAGTGGCACCGTGCTCTCGGGCGCGGCCGACCCGATCTACGGCGCCGCACCGTTTGGGTATCCCAACGCCTATCAACCGCTGCCGAACGACACTCCGCTGCAGGAGGGATCGGGTTATTGGGCCTACTTCGACTCTCCCGTCACGGTCACGCTCCGCGGTCCCGGCCGCGTCTTCGCCAGGGGTTTTGTATCGCAAACCTACCGACTGCTTGGCAACCCGCTCACCGCCCCGGCCACGGTCTCCGGCGGGGTCGCCTACGTTTGGGATCCGATTGCCGGTCAATACCGGCAAACGACCACGCTTCGTCCGGGGCAGGGCGCCTGGCTCTACCCGAGCGGCTACGTGAGCAACCTACTGATCAGTTATGCGACACCCTGAAGCTTCGGATTGACAGCGTCCCCCATCCCGGCGCGATGATAGGGCTGCGGCTGCCATTTGTTCGCCGCGGTCTTCTCTCAACGAAGGGAGCGCGCCATGCCTGCACTTGACGGCATGAAGATCCTGGACCTGACGCAGTACGAGGCCGGCACCTCTTGCACGCAGATGCTCGCCTGGTTGGGCGCCGAGGTCGTCAAGGTGGAGCAGCCAGGCGTCGGCGACCCTGGCCGCCACACCGCACGGACCGGCGGCGTGGATTCGCTCTACTTCCTAACCTTCAACGGCAACAAGCGCAGCGTCGCCCTCAACCTTCGTTCGGACGAGGGCAGGCGCCTGTTCCTCGACCTCGTCAAGCGCTTTGACGTTGTCGCCGAGAACTTCACACTCGGCACCATGGAGAGGCTCGGCTTGGGCTTCGAGGTGCTCAAGGAAGCCAACCCAGCGATTATCTACGCGACGCTCAAGGGCTTCGGCACCACCGGCCCCTACAAGGACTTCAAGTGCTTTGACATGATCGCCCAGGCAGCCGGCGGGGCAATGAGCATAAGCGGCTATCCGGACCGCGAACCGCTGCGCTCCGGAGCCACGTTTGGTGACACCGGCACCGGCATGACGCTGGCGATGCAAATCCTCGCCGCCTATATTCAGCGGCTCCGCACCGGCGAGGGGCAGATGGTCGAGGCCTCCATGCAGGAGGCCGTCTCCAACTTCGTTCGCACCGCGATGACCCACGGCGAGCGCGCGGATCCGGTCGCACCCAGGCGTGTGAATCGCACCGGCGCCGGCGGATCGCCGTCCGACCTTTTCCCCTGCGCGCCCGGCGGGCCGAACGACTACGTCTTTATCCACGTCAACACGTCCCGCTTCTGGGATGCCCTCTGCATCGCCATCGACCAGCCCGAGCTGGCGGAGGACCAGCGCTTCGCCACCCCTGCGCTGCGCTTGAAGAACCTCGACGAGCTCCAGGCGATCGTCTCGAGCTGGACGCGGCAGCACACGAAATGGGAGGCGATGGAACATCTCGCAAAGTGCGGCCTTCCGGCAGGCGCCGTCTTCGACACCCTCGACCTGCTCGAACATCCACATTTGGTGGAGCGCGGCATGGTCTCGGAGATCGACCATCCCACGCGCGGCAAGTGGAAGATGCTGTCGCCGCCGTTCCACATGACGAGGTCGAAGGTGGCGATGACGCCCGCCCCGCTGTTGGGCGAGCACACCGATGAGGTCCTCGTCGAGGAGCTCGGCCTTGACGGTCCGGCGCTCGACCGGCTCGCGGGGTCAGGCGTCACCGCCCGCGCCCACGCCATGGCGGCGGATTAGCTCTAGGCGCCGTCGGCTGCGGTCATCATCTCGCCTGCGGCGCCACAGTCGGGGCAGCGTGATGGCTCCTCGGACGCCGGTGTCACATGCCCGCAGGCATGGCACCGCCACGCCTGCGCCGCCGGCGACCCGGCCGCAAGTCTGGCGCCCGGCGCCGGCTGGTCGCGGGTCATGACGGCCAGGTCGTGCGGCATTCCCTGCCGGTCCTTTACATACGCGCCATAGCGGCCCTCCTCGCGGAAACCGAGCTGCTCGAACAGGCGGTGTGCAGCGACCTGCTCGACGGTCATCTCCGCCACGATCTTCTCGATGCCGCGCTGCGCGGCCAGCCCGAAGACCTCTCCCAGCAACAGGCGGCCCAGGCCGCGGCCGCGCTGGGCCGGCGCGGTGATCACCCGTACGGTGCCGACGTGGCGCGTCCAGGGGACCGTGCTCGAGCGAAGCGTTGTCTCGCCGAACATGGTTCCTTCACCTTCCGCGATCAGCGTCACCGTATCGCCGGCTGCCACCTCGGCGAGCCAAGCGTCGATCTCTCGCGGATCGGTGACGTCTCGCTGAAGAAACAGCAGGTCCGCGGCCGAGAGCTGGACGACGAAGTCGTGCAGTTTGGCGGCGTCCGACGGCTCCAGCAGCCGAACGACGATTGGCTCGCCCGCGAGCTCGAGCTGTTTGGGGTATGCCTCGGCCCCAGCCGGTGGTGACGACATCTCTGCCTCCCGTGACGAATGACTTTGCGGCGGTCGCCGATCATCCGACGCGCCCGAAGTGCTGTCAATCATCCTATGGGGGCGGGGGCGTTGATGCTTCGACGCGGCTCGGGATGGCGCTACACTACCGAACGGCTCATGGTGAACGAGTCACGGCCACAGACGGCCGGGGAGGCATGTCATGGCGCTGACAGCGACAGAGCAGATCGAACTGCTCCACAAGATGATCCTCATCCGCGAGTTCGACGAGCTTGCGATTGAGCTCCGCACCGCCGGCAAGATCATGGGTGCGGTGCATCCCTATGTCGGCGAGGAAGCGGTCGCGACCGGCGTCTGTTCCGCCCTGCGCCTCAGCGACCGCGTGACAAGCACGCACCGCGGCCACGGTCACTGCATCGCAAAGGGTGCCGATATCAACCGCATGATGGCAGAGTTGTTCGGCCGGGTCGATGGCTATTGCAAGGGCAAGGGCGGCTCGATGCACATCGCCGATTTTGCGATCGGGATGCTGGGCGCCAACGGGATCGTTGGTGGTGGCATGCCGATCGCCTGCGGCGCAGCTCTCGCCGCGCAGTTGGAGGGCAAGGGTGGCGTGACGGTTTGCTTTTTCGGCGATGGGGCAACCGGCGAGGGCGAGTTCCATGAGGCGTTGAACATGAGCTCGCTGTGGAAGCTGCCGTTGATCTTCGTCTGCGAGAACAATCAGATGGCGGCTGGGAACTTCATCGACGCCACCAGGGTGGTCGCGGATATCTCGACGCACGCCGCGGCCTACGGCATGCCCGGCATCCTCGTGGATGGCAACGACGTCGTGGCCGTCCATGAGGCCGCGGCCGAAGCCGTCGAACGAGCGCGCCGCGGTGAGGGACCGTCGCTGGTGGTCTGCCGAACCTTTCGGTCGCTGTTCCACGCCATGCGCAACGCGCCGCCCCCAGAGACTCGCCCCGAAGAGCTCCTGGCCACATGGCGGCAGCGCGACCCGATCGATCGATTCGAGGGCGATCTCAAGACGCGCGAGATTGTTACTGAGTCGGAGGTCGGAGCGATCCGGGCTCAGGTCCAGCAGAACCTGGCCGCGGCGGTCGCCTTCGCGGACGCGAGTCCCTTTCCGGATCCCAAGGATCTCCTGGTCGATATGTTCGCTGCTCCGGTGGCGTAGAAGGGATCGGTCGATGCGCGAGATCAGCTTTGCTCAAGCGCTGGAAGAGGCGATCGCCGAGGAGATGCGACGCGACGAGCGCGCGATCACCTTCGGGACCGGCCGCAACGTGCCACTCGAGCAGGAGTTCGGCACCGAGCGTGTTCGCTTCACGCCGATCTCAGAGGCCACACTCACCGGCATGGGACTGGGAGCCGCCGGCTCGGGCTACCGCCCAATCGTTAACTGGGGCATGGTCACGTTCGCCTTTGTCGCCATGGATCAGATCGTTAACCAGGCCAGCAAGATCCGCTACATGTTCGGCGGCCAGGCCGATTTTCCCGTCACCTACCGCTGTACGGTCGGAGGCGGCAGCGGCGTTGCTGCCCAACACTCGCAGAGCCCCTATTCGATGTTCATGCACCTGGCCGGCCTCAAATCAATCCTTCCGTCGACGCCCGCGGACGCCAAAGGTCTGCTCAAGAGCGCCATCCGCGACAACAATCCGGTTGTCTCCTTCGAATGCAACCGGCTGTCCGCGATGATGGGCCCCGTGCCCGATGGCGATGTCACCGTCCCGCTGGGTGTCGCCGAGGTGAAACGGCCGGGCACCGATCTCACAATCGTCGCGCTCGCTTACTACGTGCACGAGGCATTAGCGGTGGCCGGCGAGTTGGAGCAGGAGGGCATCTCAATCGAGGTGGTCGATCCGAGAACGCTCGTGCCGATGGACGTGGACGCCATCCGGCGCTCGGTGCGCAAGACCGGCCGCCTTGTCATTGTCGACGAGGCCCCGCCGGTTTGCTCGGCGGCGGCTGAGATCGCAGCGCTGGCGACAGAGGATCCGGAAACGTTTCGCGCCCTCAGGGCGCCCATCCAGCGCGTCTGCGCTGCCCCCGTGCCTGTCCCCTACACCCCCACGCTGGAGAAGGCGGCCCTGCCCGACCGTGCCCAGATCATCGCCGCGGTTCGTCGCACGCTCGAGCCTTCGCGGGTCTCGGTGTGAGCCATGGTGCTCTGAAGGTTTGGAACGTGCCGGACCATCGAGATGTTGAACCCTTGACCGGTCTTCCTGGGACCGCGGGCGTCCCGCCCGTCCACTCGGCAGGTCCTGAATGGCGCTCGCGGCGATATCTGCCGCATTACGACCGTCCGGCGCTCGTGCAGATGATCACATTCCGGCTGGTGGATTCGCTGCCCGCCACCGCACTCTCCCAGCTCGCCAGCCTCGCGGTTGAGGACCCAAGGCGTCGCACTCGACTTGAGGTACTCCTCGACTCTGATGGTGGTCGCTGCTTTCTCGGGGATCCGCGCGTCGCACGGATCGTCGAGAGCGCGCTGTGGCACTTCGATGACCGGCGATATCACCTATTGGCATGGGTCATTATGCCCAACCATGTGCACGTGCTCATCGAGACGGTTGCGGGCCATCCGCTTGCCTCTGTTGTCGGACGCTGGAAGTCATTTACAGCGAAACGGGCGAACAGCCTGCTACACCGGACCGGTGCATTTTGGTGGCCTGACTATTTCGATCGGGCGATTCGTGATGAGCGGCATCTTGAGAGGTCCATAGAATACATTCACAGCAATCCCGTCAAGGCTGGATTGGCTGAATACCCGGCCCAATGGCCCTTCAGCTCGGCATCTTCTGGGAGACCATCCCCGGGGACGGGCCGGAGGCCCGCGGTCCCAGATGGCGTCTCGACCCCCCGGTTGGGATAGAAGGACGAGATGGCTGAGGGACCGTTCGAGCTGAGGCTGGAAATCGGCCGCGCCCGGATCCTCGTCGGCGACTCCATCACCTATTTCGCGGGCCTCCAGCCTGACGACGTCATCGTCTGCGGCTCGCACGGCGGCAAGACCGCGGCGCTGTTCGGCGCCGCCAGCGGCGCCAAGGCCCTGATCCTTAACGATGCCGGCACCGGCAAGGATGGCGCCGGGATCAGCGGCCTGGCGGCTGTCGAGCCGTTCGGCGTCGCGGCGGCGACTGTTGGATACCTCAGCGCCAGAATCGGCAGTGGCGCCGATACCTGGGAGTCGGGCGTGATCTCACGCTGCAACCGGCTTGCCGGTATCGCCGGCGTGGCAGCGGGAATGCCCGCCGCCGAAGCCGCGTCGGTGCTCGCATCCTGGCAGGCACCGATGCGGCGCGGGCGTCCGCCGACCCCCGGCGACCGGCTGCCGCGAACAATCGCGGAGGGCCCGCCGCGAGCCGTCGCTCTCGACTCGGCGTCGATGGTCGACGAGCGCTGCGTTGGCGTCATCGTCGTCACCGGCTCGCACGGTGGCGCTACCGGCGGGCGCGCCGTGCGAGCGGCCGTCGCGGCAGCGTTCTTCAACGACGCGGGGGTCGGCAAGGACGGCGCCGGAATTTCACGCCTGCCGATGCTCGACGAGATGGGCATCCCCGGCGGCACCGCGGGCTGCGAGACTGCCCGCATCGGCGACGGCTGGGATACGTATGAATCCGGTGTGCTGTCACACGTCAACGAGACGGCTCATCTGCTCGGGATCGAGCCGGGCATGTCCGTGCGCGAGGCCGTCGCCATGCTCACACGCGCCCCGTAACTCGTTTCGTTTGCCTATAAGATAGGGAGCCCAAACGAAACGAATCACATTGGCCCAAGCGACAAGGAGATCGATCATGCCTGAGCTCACCGGCGGCGAAGCAGCGGTGCGAATGCTGCAACTGCACGGCATCGAATACTCATTCGGAATGGCGGGCTTCCAGCCGCTGCCCTACTACGATGCTCTCGCCCGGCAGGATCAGATCCGGCATATCCTGATCCGCGACGAGAAGCACGGCGCTTTCATGGCCGACGGCTACGCGCGAATCAAGAACCGGCCCGCGGTCGCTGATGCCACACTCGGGCCGGGCGCTACGAATCTGATCAGCGGGCTGGCCGAGGCGTATGGCGCCTCCACGCCGCTGATTGCGCTCACCGGCGAGGTCAACAGCCTGATCGGCGGCCGTGCCGCCACGCAGGAGAGCGACCAGTTCGGGATGCTCAGGCCAACGGCCAAGATGAGCATCGCCGTCGATCGGATCGAGCGGATACCTGAGCTCTTCCGCCGCGCGCTTACCGTCGCAACCACCGGCCGGCCCGGCCCCGTGCATCTCAACGTCCGCGAGGACGTCATGCACGGACGCTATGACTTCCCTGAGAGCGAGCTGTATGCGGCGCCGGAGGCGCTGGCCGCGACGAGGCCGCGGGTGCGGGCCGACGCGACGGCGATCGATCGGGCGGCCGCTGCGCTCAGCCATGCGCAGCGGCCGGTCCTGCTCGCCGGCGGCGGCATCCACCTATCGGAGGCATGTCAGGAGCTGACCGCCCTCGCCGAGTTGACCGGTATCACCGTCGCGACCACCATGAGCGGCAAGGGCGCCATTACCGAGCAGCACCCGCTCAGCATCGGCCTATTCGGTCGTTACTCACGCTTCGCCAACGAGATGATCAAGGAAGCCGACGTCCTGCTCGTCGCCGGCTGCAAGCTGGGCGAGATCGCCACCAGCCGCTGGACCTTGTTCCGGCCAGATACCACGATCGTCCAGATCGACATCGATCCGACGGAGTTGGGCAAGGTCTATCGAACCGACCACGGCCTCTGGGGCGATGCCAAGCTCGCCCTTGCCGATCTCGCCCAAGCGCTGGCGAGCGATCGAGCCCGCATGCGCGAGCGCGCCGCCAGGCAGGCGGCCGAGATCGAGCAGCGCCGCCGTGTCTGGCTGGGCGATGCCGAGCCCAAGTACCACTCCGCAGAGCGGCCGATCCACAACGCCCGCCTCCTGCACGAGCTGCGGTCGGCGCTTCCGCCCGACGCGATCCTGGTGGCGGACGGCGGCTTCGCCGCGCACTGGTCCGGACTGCTCTACGACGTCCAGGTGCCGGGCCGGACCTACATCGCCAACCGCGGCCATGCCGCTATCGGCTACGGCCTGCCGGGCGCCATCGGCGCCAAGCTGGCCGCACCCGACAGGGTCGTCGTGGCGCTGTGCGGCGACAACGGCTTCGCCATGGCACTCGCGGAGGTGGAGACCGCCCGCCGCGTCGGCGCGCCGGTCATCGCCGTGATCGTCGATAACCAGACCCTGGGCTATGTCAAGGCGCTGCAGCACAGTCTCTACGAGGACCGCTTCATCTCCGTCGATTTCCTCGACGTCGATTACGGCGCTGTCGCCCGCGCCTTCGGCTGCTTTGGCGCTCGGGTGGACGACCCGGACCAGCTTGGGCCGGTGCTGCGCGAGGCGATTGCGAGCGGCGAGACGGCGGTGATCGACGTCATAGTCACAACGAACCCAGCCGAGATGCTGCCCGGCATCGACGCCCGGGTGGCCACGGGCAGCCGGCAGTAGAAAGCCGACGGCGGGAAGTCCGGGCCGTGCCCAATTCCCAGTTGCCCGATGCCGGCTGCCCGATGCCTTACTTCGCCATCCACACCTTTGCGTGCGTCTCCGTGAACTGCGCGGGACTCAAGTGTGAAGGAGCATAGTTGCGGACCCACGGCTGCACGGCCGTGTACCTGTAGCCCTCGACCGCGGGCGCCACGTACATCTTCTCCGCGAGATAGTGCTGGATGTCCAGTACCGCCTTTAGGCGGTCGTCATCATTCACGAGCGTGCGCTGTTTGTCGATCATCGCATCCAGCGCGCTGTCCTTGACTCGGTCCCGATTCCCGCCGCTCGTTGAGTACCAGAAGGAGTAAAGATACTCGTCGGCGTCCGAGAGTGACTTCGGCGGCGCGAATAGGACCATGTCCTTGGGGAAGAAGCCGTTGCTCGGCCCCTTGCCACCGGCGAGATAATCCTTGTTGAAGTCGAGACGCACGGGACTGGTCCTAATGCCAGCGTTGTTGAGCATGTTGTTGATGGTCTGGGCCTGCGTCTGGTACTCCGGGCGATCCGCGAACGAGCCGTTGGTCACCCAGGCAAACTTGATCTCCAGACCGGATGCGCCCGCGGCCGCAAGTAACTTCTTCGCCTCGTCAGGATTGAACTTAAAGTACTGACCGGTGTCCTTGTCCAGCGCATCAATGTTGAGCGCCCAGCGGCCAAGGTCGAGTGGCGGAAAGACAGACGCGCCATAGTGGCCGTTGTAGATCGTTTTGCTGATCGCGTCGCGGTCAAGTGCCATCGAGAAGGCGCGGCGAATGCGGATGTCCTGGAAAACCGAGCTTGGATCGCCCAGTTGGAAATAGAGCGCATAGGCCTGCGGCGGAGCCTCCACGATCTTGGCATTGGGGGTCGATTGTTTCAGCGACGAGAGGTCGGCCGGGGAGATGAGCGCCTCATCGAGATTCCCTGTCCGGAACTGGGCGAGCACCTGTGCCGCTGCCGGAATGACGGCGGTGGTGAGCCTGTCCAGATAGGGCCGCCCGCTCTCGAACCAGGCGGGGTTCCGCTTTCCCTCCCAGGAGACATCCGGCGTGTAGCTGTCCATGATGAACGGGCCGCTGCCGATGACAGTCTTCGAGGGATCGTACCCGCCTGCGAGCGCTTCGCGTGGGAAGATCCATGAGTATATCGGCGAGGCCAGCGTCTTCGAGAACGGCGAGTAGGGATACTTGAGCTTGAACAAAATCGTGGCCGGCGATGGCGTCTCGATCGAGCGCACATCCAGCATATCGAGCGCGGTCCGGTTGGGGTTGTCGGCCTTTCCAGCGAAGCGGGTGTAGGTCGCCTTGATGTCTTCAGCCTCGACCGCGTGGCCGTTCACTGGGGCGATGTCGTGGAACTTCGCGTCAGGCCGGAGCTTGACAGTCCAGGTCATGGCGTCGGGCGATTCGGCGCCGAGGGCGAGGTCGGGCTCGATCTTGAACTGCAGCGAGACCGCGGGATCGGGCCCGCTCTGAAATCGGAACGGCCGGCTGAATGCGGATGTTGCGGCGGAGATGCCCCCACCGATGATCATTGGATCGAGGCGCGTGTCGCTCGTCTCCGTGTGGCGGAAGACCCCGCCCGTCCGGGGCGCTCCCTCCCCGCCTTGTCCGGCGGCCTGCCCCGAGGAGCTGGAGGGGCGCCTCGCGGAGCATGCCGCCATCGCGGCACCAAGCAGACCCGTCCCGCCCGCAGCCGCTGCCATCAGCCGCCGCCGGCTCCAGGACCTACCGGGTAATCGATACCTGTCACGTCCCATCACGCCTCCTTGCCGGCGCTTCGGCTGCTCGCAGAGGTCCCCTCGTGCCTCCGTGTCCCCATTTAGCGCTCAAGCCGCACAGATCGCAAGAGATACGTATGGGCGGAACCCTATGATGGGGTTACCCCCGTCCGAACGGGCTGCCAGACGAGCAGGAAAACGCTAGAGACGAAGCGGAGGTGAGACCATGCAGCGGACGATTCCTGCGCAGCACGAGGTGCTTGGCTGGTACGCGAGCCTCAGCAACTGGGGGCGCTGGGGCCCCGACGACGAGCGCGGCACCCTCAACCTGGTGACGCCGGAGAAACAGTCCCAAGCAGCGCGACTTGTCCGCGACGGTATCAGTGTCTCATGCGCCCGCACGATCACGTACGAGCCAAGCTCGGACGGCCTGTTTCCGGCCCGCCATTTCATGCTCAGGAGTGGTGAGGGAGAGCCCGCCGAGACACTTGGCCGGGTAAGCACGCTCGACGCGTTCCTGCTCCAGCCCCACGGCGCCATCATGACACACCTCGACGCGCCCGCGCACACCATCGTCCGGACGGATCCCAGCAGGCCCTGGACCATGTACAACGGCAAGCCACGGGAGTTGGTCAAGACCGTCGATGGCGCGACTGCAGGCTCCATCGAGCTGGCCGGAGGAGGCATCGTCAGTCGTGGGGTGCTGCTCGATGTCGCCGCGGTCCGCGGAAAGGACTGGCTCGAGGCGACAGAACCGGTCTTCCCCGAGGACCTCGACGCGGCCGAGGCCGCGCAGTCTGTGCACGTGGAGGCCGGCGACATCCTATTCGTTCGGACGGGTTGGGCGCTGCGACGTCAACGGCTCGGCCCGCCACGGCCGGAGGATGGGACCTGCGCGCTGCAAGCCGCCTGCCTGCCCTGGCTGCGGGAGCGGGACATCGCCGTTCTTGGTACCGACACCTCGAATGACGTCAGCCCGACCGAGTACCCCGGGTTGGGTCGAAGTGGCGCCATCCACGGCGTCGGGATGGGAGCGATCGGCCTCTGGATCCTGGATAACGCCGATTTCGAGGAGCTCGCCTTGACGTGTAACCGCCTCGCGCGCTGTGAGTTCCAGGCTGTGATCGCGCCACTCAAGCTGAAGAACGGGACGGGCAGCCCAGTTAATCCACTGGCTATTCTCTAGCCTGGTTGCGGTTGCGCAACGAGGCGCCCCCGCTGGGGCCCGTCCTGCCCGCCCGCCCATTCTTTGGATCTCCAGGGGGCTCCGCCCCCTGCAACCCCTGTAGACGGATCGCGCACTCACGATGCCTAACACCTCAGGGATCGTCGGGGCGCGGGGGCAAAGTCCCCGAGAATTCTCGGATAGGGGAAAATGTACGAGGGAGCGCAAGCATGATCGTTCGTATCTACACAGGCCCAGACGGCGAATCCCACTTCGAAGAGATCGAGCCGCCGTACGAACAAACCCCTCGCGGCGAGCGCGTCTTCCTCGACGGAGCGACCGGCATCGAGTTCGCCAGGCTGCAACCAGGCTATTTCAGCGATTGGCACCACGCGCCGCGTAAGCAGTACGTCTTCGGCATCGCCGGTCAAATCGAGATCGGCATCGGCGACGGCACCGTCCGCGCGTTCGGACCTGGCGACGTCCTCCTGGCGCAGGACCTCACCGGCCGGGGTCACACCATGCGAGTTGTGGGCGACGAGCCACGCATCCACGCGGCCGTTCCACAGCGCGATTAACGCTGCGCCGACGGCCCGCATTCTGTCCAGTATGATCAGCGAACGGACGCCTCGAACCGGGCAGGCGGTCGCTCAAAAGGAATGACTATGGCGGTTCGGCTCGCGCGTGGCCGCATTCACTACGCCTGGGTCGTGGCGGGCGTCACCTTCGTTGTCCTGCTCGTCGCCGCCGGCATCCGATCCGTTCCGACGGTGCTGATCGTGCCTTTGGAGCATGAATTCGGCTGGACCCGGGCGACACTATCGCTTGCGATATCGGTCAACCTGCTGCTCTACGGTCTCGGCGGCCCCTTCGCCGCCGCGATCATGGAGCGCTTTGGCATACGTCGACTTATGGTCGGAGGACTGCTCACGCTTGTCGTTTCGCTCGCGCTTACAACGCAAATGCGGTCCGTGTGGCAGCTGATTCTGCTCTGGGGCGTGCTCAGCGGCCTCGGAGCGGGCGCGATCGCCTCGTGGATGTCGGCTACGATCGCGAACCGCTGGTTCGCCGAGCGCCGCGGGCTGATGGTCGGCCTGCTTTCCGCAAGCGTTGGGATCGGTCAGCTTATCTTCCTTCCGTTGCTCGCCTCGATCGTGGCGACGCTCGGCTGGCGCGCCGCGGCCGCCCTCCTGAGCGTCCTGGCGCTATTGCTCGTCCCGCTGGTGATCGCTGTCATCCGCAACTTTCCCCGCGATGTTGGACTCTCACCCTACGGCGGGAAGGGTGAAGCGGAGCCTGCACCGCCCAGGCCGCCTGGCAACCCACTCGCCTCGGCCTTTCGGACCCTCGGCGAGGGCCTGCGCAACGGCAACTTTCGGATCCTTGCAGCGAGCCTGTTCGTGTGCGGAGCCACAACCAGCGGGCTCATCGGCACACACCTGATCCCGGCCTCGATGGATCACGGATTCTCCGAGGTTACGGCGGCGAGCTTTCTGGCCGTCGTCGGGGCGGTCGCGCTGGTCGGCGCCGCCACCTCAGGTTGGCTTTCCGATCGCTGTGACAACCGGTTGCTGCTCTGCTGGTATTACAGTCTCCGCGGGCTGTCGCTGCTCTTCCTTCCCTACGCTTACGGACGAGGAGTCTTCGGTCTCGGGCTATTCGTGACCTTCTATGGGCTGGACTGGCTCACCACGTTCCCGCCTACGGTGCGCCTGACGGCCGACCTTCTCGGTCGGGACCGGGTGAGCACAAACTTTGCCTGGATCTTCGCTAGCCACCAGCTTGGCTCGGCGATGGCGGCCTTCGGAGCCGGCGCCCTTCGCACCTGGCTCGGCAACTACCAAATCGCCTTCATGGGCGCCGGCCTGCTGTGTCTGGTTGCCGCCGGCCTCGTTATCCGGCTCGGTCGCAGCCCAGCAGTTCCGGCGAAGCCGGCCGGCGCCCCGGCGCCGGCGGGCGCGCTCGCCTCATAGGGCCGGATTTCCACTTACGTGGAAAACGG
>Ga0193751_1001196_pt1 | contig 17006 bp, 23 predicted proteins | sample L1c2metaG_FD_143050 | JGI IMG/M metagenome (GOLD analysis project Ga0193751, IMG submission 143050) | Soil microbial communities from a riparian zone of the East river system, Colorado, United States - L1c2 | ecosystem: Environmental > Terrestrial > Soil > Riparian zone | place: USA: East River... | reverse complement strand
AAAAACGTTTAAATTCGGTCGGCCATCGAAAAAGTAAAAATCGCGGCGAAACATTTTCGGAAAATCGGTGTCGCGGTCACGATTATTGATGCGCCCGGCTTTTCTAGCTATTCGCGGGCACTATTGCGTTGATTCTAAACGAAGCGGTCAACTAAATTGCTTGCTCCGTATTTGCGTCTTTAAACCGCTGTCCTCAGTCCACTCTGCGTTTAAATCGATGTTCGATCTTGCTCTCTGTTTCCAGTTCCTCAGGTTCTAGACCTTCGCTTGCTTCTCTTGGTTCCTGTTCGTTCATTCTCTCGGGCATATGGATTCCACTGGCCGCTCATTTACGTTATCTCTCTTCCTACGGGATTTCTTTATTTGCTTTGCCCCGGCTTAATCTTGATTTTCTTATCCTGCGGGTTTTTAGTTTCTGCTTGCCGGGGTCGCTTTTAAGTTTTAGTTTTACGAATCGGTCTGCCGCGCACGCTTGTTCACTAACTGAACAGATTGCGGGTTCTCAGTCGTCAAATATCGTCTTGGATTTTGCCGTCGCCTGGCGCGTCTTTTCTTCGGCTCGGTATTCCTTGCGCTTGCGGCCCTCGGCTGTTGCGAGTGCTTTTGTGTAGTCTGCCGCCGCCTTTAAGCACGCGATCCGCTCCTGAGTCGTTAGCGTTGGATTCCGGCTATCGGCCAACATCAGTTCAGACACCCGCTTCAACATACCTTGCACTCGCCTAGGGTTGAGCAGTCTGCGCGGCCTATAGTTCGACTTTGCTCCGGGCTTTTCTTGCTCCGCAGCCATGGGCTCTATTCCTTTGCCTTGGCCATCGGCCTTACCGCTCCGTAGAGGACTTGCGCGTTGTCTTCCGTGTCGGCTGCGTACTCAATGATTTCGTTGGTTTCCTCGACGAGGTAATCCCTAATCTCGGTGTATTTGTCTCGGCCCACGCCTGATGCTTTTAAAAGGTCAGCGTCGTTTAAGTATGTCTGGCCCTCGAAAGCCGCCATAATCCGGTCGCATATTTGATCGTCCTGGCTCTTTGCGGGGGCTGCTTCAGTGCTCTTTGGGGTGCTCATGTTTTTAGTCTCTCTGCCGCGTCCGTTATTCGGATGCTGGCGCTTTCTTGTTCAGTTAGTGAACAGCATTACTCGTGGAATGAAATTCTCAATGTTTCTCTTGCCGCCTGACGATCTTGTTCGCTGGTGTTTGGGTCTCTCTACGGGCGACGGATGCGGTATCGTCTCAACCGTGTCGTTCGGATCGGGCGTTATGCCAATTCCAATCCAGGCGGTCGGCTTGTACGGGGGCCGGGTTGTTCACTAACTGAACAGGTTTCGGTTGTGCTCCCGCTTTTAGGTCCCTTTCGAGTTGTGCCAGCTCGGCTATTGCCGCTGTCGATTCTTCGCTCATTTTAGTTTTTCCTCTCGGCTGTTCAGTTAGTGAACAAGCGTTTTCCATTGTTCCCGTTCCCGCTCAAATTCATCGGGTAGCAGTCCGGTATCGACCGCTTGCCGGGTGTGCGGGTTAAATAGGGTTTTGTTTCTGTTCTTCGGCGCGGGCGGGAGTTCAATATACTTCTGGAATCCGTCCAAGGACTCTGGCGATACCCATTGACCCCGCCAAGCCACATAGGGCTGTTCATCTAGCCGATTAAAAAAGACGGGCAAGTTAGCGATGGTGTTCGATTCAACTCTCACAATCGCCAGCCAATCAGACTCATCGTAAGTTGCCGCTTTAAGTTTCAGCAAATCAAGTTTTCCAGCAGACACGGGCGCTTTTCCTTTTTAGATTTTCAGCGGCGGATAACCAAAATCATTAAATAGTAAAATACGGATTAATTTAAATATGATTAGACCGCATAGCGTAACTGTTGGTATAACTATTAGGGTACTAATACTATCTAGTACAAAGGTTTAGCTTGCGGTTCTATGGAGGTTTTCGCGACGAAATAGGAGCATCGAAGTGTGGCCAAATCCCAAAGCACTGGAAAGGTTTCCTTCAATGATCGCTAGATCACATCGCGGGCGGACGGTTCGTTCTCTGGCCGCTTTGACCTTTCAATTGTCGAAACTTGCGGGTCTCGTAGGAGCCCTAAATTATCTTATTGACCGCTATCTTGATTACAAAACGCCGCCCGCTGAGTACGTAGTCCACGCCAGAGCTGTACGGAATGTTTCTAAACAGAAAAATCTGGACTGCTTTCCGCTTCTCTTAAATGACCGCGAGAAATGCACGACTTGTAACACTTATGTTTTAATGCTCGTACAGCCTGATAACACTTGTGTGCATTGCTGGGGCCGCATCTTGGGCCTAAGATTTCAGTTTCACAAATAAAAGAATTCCTTATTCTGTCGGTCTAATTCGGACGGGCCGGGTTAGTTCCTCGCGGTTCGCGTTTAAATGTTCCAAATATCTGCAGACGCTTTCCGCTTCCTCGGCGCTCCATTTTTCTTCGGGCACGAGCGCGAACCACTCGAAGCATTCCGCTAGGCGATTGAATTTAAATTCGCAGAGTGCCTCGCCGGTCGCCCGAGAATAGCCTTTAAAGATCGGGGGCGCATTGACTGCTTCGATGTAGTCCATGTTGTTCACTTACTGAACTGCGGTTAAATTTTCCACAGCCTTAGGGGCGTCCGCATTTCAATCCGACTGCGGACGTGGTACAACACCAACGCATTAGCAAGTAGTCTCCTAATGACGGAGAGGGCAGCTTGGATGGACGCCCGGCTGCCCTTTTTGTGTTCACTAACCGAACGAGTTTAATTTTTGACGCCCTTTAGGGTATCCGCTGTATTTGAAAACGACTGCCGGGGCGTGGTACAACATCAAGCGCGTCATCAGTAGTGTCTCCTAAGAGAAGCAAGGGCAGCGCCCGTGGGACCGGGACTGCCCTTTTATTTTGTTCACTTACTGAACTGCGTTGCGCCGGTTTTGGCCCAGGCAAGGACCGTTTCCGGCGATATGCCGGAACTGATTAGGCCGACCATCGCGTTCTGTTTAACTTTGGGTTTGGCGGAAGGATTTAAAAGAGCCTCCCGCCATTTTTCTTGCTGTCTGGTCATATTGCCGCCGCTATCGCTGCCTGTTCCTCGGGAGTCGGCTTGGGTTTCGATGCTCGCTTCAGTTCTTCGCGGGCAAGATCATCTTGCATCCGCTGCTGGGTACATGCCGAGGTCTCAAGGTTGGGTTTATAGAACGCGCCGATTTCTCTGACCAGAGCGCCGAAGGGGTCCTTTAACCCCTCAAAGCCTTGAGCGCGTCTATTGCGCCAATCTTCAATGGTGCCTTTGACTGCTTCCGGCTTCCGTTCTTCGAACAGTGCCGCGACTTGTTTCTTATCCGTTACCTGCCCGAAGTTGTTTACGAAAAATCCCACCACCCAATCCAAATCTTTTTCTGTGACGGGTTGGTAGGACGGTTCTTTTAAAGACGGAAGAAGACGGATGTCTGTACAAGCTGTGGCAGGTGTTTTTGTCTCATTTGGCAAGTGATTTGCCATTTCACTCGTTGATTTGGCAGGTGATTCTAATTCTTGCCCTTGATTTGGCAGGTGTTTCTCATCTGAATCTGGCAGGTGATTTCCAGGTTCGGGCACCGTTGCCGGTAAATTGATCGTGTAGGATCGGCGCTTGTAGTGGCTTTCTCGGGTCCAGTCCAGAAACTTTAGTTCACGGAGGCCGTCAAGCACACGGTACAAAGTTCGCGGGGACGACGCCGAGTCCATCAAGGTTTCGATGCTCGGGGAGTAATCTATCCCGGATTGCCCGATAAAGGTTCCGTCGCCATTGGCGTAAGTCGAAATCTCAATCAGGGTCTGCTTGCGTTTCGAGGCAACCGCTTTCCATTTTCTATCGCCATCCGAGGGTAAACGAAATTGCTCTTTCGGAATCCTCTTAACGATGTTCGTGCATTTCTGCGAATCTTTTTTAGTTGCGACCATTTTCCACCTCGGCCTTTTTAGAAAGTGAGGTAGGTAGGTCGGTTTTAATTCTCTGGACGTTCGTGGCGACGGGTCGTCCCTTGTGCTCGCCAACTTCGAACGTTACTCGGTCGGCCTTGTTTAAGATTCGCCGCCCGTTTTCATTCTTGAGGGCGGTATAGTGAACGAATATATTTTCACTTTGGCCGTCAGGGGTTATAAACCCACATGCTTTTAATTCTGAGTACCACAGCACAGTTCCCAACATTTCACATTTCCTTTTGATTTAATTTAATTTCGTTCGGATGATTTACGTGAAGGAAACGAGGAGATTCACGGGGAGAGAGCTTCTTAATGGAAGGTTTCTACCGGGTAATTAAAACTGGGTATTAACTGATTAAGTGCCTTATGCCTGACCGGCATCGCTCTTGAACGATAATGAAGGCGAAACCGAGATACGGTTCAAAGGAGGTTCATGTTAACCAAACTTTTGAAAACGTCTCGCGTCATTAGTGCGGGCGGGCACGGGACCGATACTGTCTGGCAACGTCAGACCAATTGCTTGCCCTCCGTAGGCAATTCTTGCTCTAGAGACTACGCATCCCTTCGTTAGGGGCAATTACCCCCGAGCGATGGACACGGGGCCGACGAAAGTTGGTACCTGACCTAATGACAACCGTTGTCGTAGGGCAGTTTTCTCACAACTGCCCGGCGCAAAGACCCCGTGGAAATAACACGGCTCTCAAAGCTACGAAGGGCGGGACTAAAAAATCCCGCCTTTTTTATTTGCTGGGTCCAGGATTGTTCACTTGCTGAACAACTCTCATTTAAACGTGCGCTGCTTCGGCGGTTTAAATTTCGCGACGTATGCCCCATGCCTAGCTTGGCCTTCTGCCAGATTAGTTTTCATGAATGCGATGCTTTTTTGGACCATCTTTAAATTAAAATCGGTAGTGTCGGGGTTGGACAACATTGCGGCGAGATCGGCTTCAGATGATGCGATATCCTCTGCCATTTTCTTGTGGTTTGCGTCAACCCGCGCCATAAAAAGTTTGTTGCTATAATCGAAGAGTCTTTGTCCCATTTTTTTAAAATCCTCCCGTTCACTAACTGAACAAATTGCACCGCGCCGCGAGGGATTGGGTCTCGGCTGCGATTTCGTCAAGGTGCTCCCCGGCAAGCGAACGCTCGACGTGAGCCAGCAGCCTAGCGAAGCCCTCGGTATCGCTGAGGTCCGTTTTAATGCCGAGGTTTATCCAAACTTTGGCGATGTTTTCAACGGTAGATTCGAGCCGCCGGGTCTTTTCGGCGCTAAGGGGCTTGCCGCGAAAATATTCGCTGATCCGGCACGGCTTGATGTCGGCCAACTGCGCTAGGTCCGCCTTTTTAATCCCCAGTGCTCGGATCGTATCAATGGTTTGTTTTCTTTTGTCGCTCATTCTTTCCCCACCAACCAAAATTCTTTGGTTAACTTAAAGTTGAAAAAATAACGGACAGCACTTTGTCATAAAGTACTGTCCGTTTTTTCAGCGTTTCGTTTGTTGAAGAACGTCTCGCGCCAACTTTCATCTTCTTCGGCGGAGTCTTCTTTAATAATTGTCTCGCCTGTATCAACGAGAATGTCTTCTTTGATTTCTCGAAAGAGTTTTTTGTCTTCCTTGGAAATCTTTAGCGCCTTCATTCCTCGGATGTCATTGTAATGCGACTCTTCCCGCTTAATTTCAGGTTCAGGGGATTCAGGCTTACTTTCTGGTTTGAGTTCTTTCGTTAAGCCCTTGGTCTCTGTCTCAGCGTCGATTAATTGATCGGCAATGTGATTAGAGATCGTTTCCCTTTTGATGCTTTCGCATTTTGCGATGAAATCCGATTTAGTTGAGACCGGCTCATTCAGTTCGTTGACGTGATTCTGTTCGTCGGAATCAGCTTCGCCCCTATGTCCGATACCGCTTTCACCACCAAATTCAGCCTTGGTGTCGGCATCTTCCATCTGTTTCGAGCCTCCGCCCGTACACAAATTTTTCGAGTAGCCCGATATTTTGACGCTGCCGTCAGCCAGTGGCTTAACTTCTTCCACCATAGACATTCCGCGACCCACGCCGTATCCCATTTTTGATAGGGTTTCGTTCCAGGCGGCGGGATTTGTGCTAAAACGCGGAGGGAAGCAAACTTTGCATTCACTCGACTGCTTGACGCCAAGGGCTTTATCCTCGTCGGTCAAGTATTGGCCGTGGAGGCACTGCGGGGCGAAACACTTGAAGCAACTTCTTGCTCTGTAGAACCTGCCCTGAGGGTGCCAATCTGTTTCTTGCGCCTCGTACCCATGCGGGCAAACCGGGATTAACTTCTGCGGCTTTGCTTTTGGAGTGGCAGCGGGGGCTTTGTGGAAGCCGTTGCTGGTGGGACTTTGTGGAAGTCGCCGTGTGCCGACCAGCGGGCTTCCCGCGAGAGTTATCGGGAGTCGCTTTGGCCGTTTATCTTTATCTGTTGCCATTTTTAGAGTCTTCGTTTTTCCTAGTGGTGTGGGGAGCGGTCAGGATTTAATCCAAACCACTCCCCGCGAAGACCCCGTTTGGCGACGGGAAACTAAGACTATAAAATCGTTGCGCCATCGTTTTGGGGTCTCGCCACTTAAAATTAACTGTCACGGCCCGCCAAGGCCGGGGACCAAGAAAACTAGGTCTCTACTTTAAGGAGAAAAAGTCGCTGGGTCTGAGTCGCCAAAGATTCCAACAGACAGGAAACTCTTTGTTTTCAACAAATCCTTTAAACTTTTGCTCCGAACCTACTTTGAAAATACTTTCAAAAATCCAGAAACGGTTAATTTCCTGCAAGTCGAACTGCTGGAATCTTTCGCCGGTCGTACTCTATTGAGACCCGCTCAACCAGCTTTCTATCTGCGAGCCGCGAGATTGCCCGTGAGGCCGATGCTCGGGCAACTAAGTCTTTGGGCTCGTAGAACGTGCTTATCGCCAGAGGCGACTGAGCTTCGAGGGCCGCGAGGATCGCTCGCTGCTGCTTTGACAATTTTGTTTGCGCCATCATTTCTCCTCTCTTGAATTTAAAATCGTTCACTAACTGAACAGCCCATCACATAAGAAGGGTTACACCTTCTTACGCCTCCTAATGCCGCGCGACAGCTCTATCTCTCTCGGCTTTTAACTCAGGCGATTCGAGCAGGTCCGTCAACTCATAGCCAGGAACCACGGTCGTGATTCCACTATTGTCGTGAACCTCGCCGGTCAAGACTGTTGCAGCGGGTAGGCTAAAACTTACGCCCTCGGCAAAATACCCGCTTACGATACCTAATAAAAAATATGAATCGCCGCTGAACGAGTTCCCGCGAATACCTCTAGTGTTTGTAAACATGGGCGATCCGCTATTGCCGTGAAAAGCATGGGCGTCCGCAAAATAGATGTGCCCCGGCTTTCGAAGGGTCGTATCTACTTCCTCATCAGGCATCATCGCTAGCACGCCTTGTCGGACTATCGGTTGTATCCGTTTCGCGCCTGCCCACTGATAAAAATATCCAGCAAACACGACCCCATCACCAGGACTAACGCCGCTCGATTGAATAACCTCTTTTGTCCCTATCAGAGACATTGGAATCATCTGAAAGTCAAAAATGTCCTGGGACGGAGCTAAATCGACGACAGCCAAATCAACCGAAGGGTCCTTTGGAAAATGCCATCGCACTCTCGGGTCAATCGGTATTTCCACTGACTCTTTGCCGTTGTGCGCAAATTTTAGGTTCAACCGTACAATGGCCTCGTCTACTGACTTCGGAGTTCCCGTCTCAATTTCTGGCATCGCCATGTGGCGGTTCGTCACGAGATAAGCGAAGCCCATGTCCTTTCCGAGACGATCATCGGGGTAGTAAACAAAGAAGCACGTTCCCACTATCTGTTTCGCCGGATGTCCATAGACGACCCGGAGAAATCCCACCGTATTACGAAGTTGATTGGCGAGGCTCACAGGAGCCTTGGCCACCGCTGCTTGCGGCGCTTTATCGTCAGTCGGCTTTGCTTGCTGCGCCTGCGCTATCCCGCCAGCGGACAAGATTGCAACCAAGATTCCGAAACGTTTTAGGGTCATTCAAGCCTCCGTCAACACTTGGAACGTTGCTGTCTTGAAAACTTGCAGGATTGCGGCGCGTAGCCTCATTTCTTCGACGGATCAGGTCTAAGACCTCCGGGAATCGGCTTTGGCGGTTCGTGGAGCTTCCCCAAAGCCTCCATTGCCGCTTGATCTGACTGGCTGTGGTCGGGCGTTTCCTTTACCTCCGCGTCTAACCGGCGAAATTTGCCTTCGCAAAATACAAAGTCTCTGGCTTTGCCCACAGTTAAAGATTCGCGGGCGGGGCCGAACAAACCGACAAAGCGACTTGCGCGTTCTCTGGCGTCATATTTATCTTTCGCTGATAGTGCCAGTTGCTTGGACACTCCCTTTTCTAAATAATCAATCACGAAATAATCCATCGGCGTTTGCCTCCAGGCCCCATCCTGCTCCCAGCCTTCGACCCCGCTGCCGATAAATAGTGATGGACTTGTCGAACCTATAAACTCAGTTCTTCGAAAAAATAAATATCCCCACGAGTGCGATTGCAACTAATTTCAGTGCGAATAGCCACCCGAACAAAAGTGAGACTGCGCCGAGTGCGAACAGGATTTTTTTCACGCTACCGCCTCGGCAGACAGTTCGCGCCAAATTGCATCTACACTTTGGGGCAGTGACCACATTCTTTTGAAGTCTCGTGGACGAAACGACACGATTCCGCCGTGCCTGCGGCTTGCTACGTAAACGGACTGGCCCCTGACCAAGGCACTCTGTACTAGGTCTCGCGTCTGCCGGGCTTCATCGCGTAAGGTAAAGCGGTTGAAATGTTCGGGGAAGTTGCTCGTTCGGATCGGGCACGCTTCTGGTGTCGCCCTACCATCGAAAAGAACCCACATGAAAGTGTCCCAATCGCCGCGCTTACCGGAAACATAGACGCGATTTCCGATATTCTTGACCTTTGGAGCCGTTGTCTTAGTCACGCCCGCGCCGCCGTTCGCAGGTTCAGTCTGCGGCGCAGATCGGACAAGTTGTTTAGCCAAGCTCGACGGTCACTCGCAGTGTTCGGGCAGACCCAGATCGAACGGTCAGAGAAGCGGAAGATGCGATGCTTTCGTTGCCTCACCAGCACCGCGCCAACGTCGTTGAGGATCGTGAACACTTCGCGTTGAGGGCTCATGCCGCGCCCTTAATTTTATTTTGTGTGATTAAATTGCGGATATCTTGAGGATCAATTAAGAATTTCTTGCCCCACGCTACGTAGTGAAGATGACCCGATTTTATTAATCGCCTGATAGTTGAAACAGGAGAAGAAATAAGAGTTGCGGCACTTCGGATATCAATTAATAAAGGCTCACTCGAAGGCGCAGTTACAGCAGTAGGAATAAAAGTATTTTGATTTTTTTGGGACCTATGCGTCACGACAACACATCCAAAATAAAAGTTCGACCCGAAAGGATCGAAGCAGTTAGTTCAGATATGCCGTCCCGCTATAGGCAATCAGGAGGGCACTTGGCGTTTTTCAGCCGTCTTTGTTCCATACCCGGCACTCCATCTGATATGACGCACAGTGATAAGTGCGCTAGCATGCCGGGCTGACGTGGCCTGTATCAGGAAGAACCTGCGTCGCCGCTGTGCCACGATGTCTCCAGCGGGAGGACGTGAATCCTCGTGTCTCGACATCAACAGGCTAACACTGTCTATTACTATATGTCAACCTAATATTTTAGAATTATCAGTATATAAATAGATTACTACACCGTCTGCAGATTGCTCAAAATTAAGTGTTTATTTCTTGAAAGAACCGGGTTTCACCCTAATCTCCCTTGGCAAAATTCCGCGCCACCTAAACAGGGTGATAAGGCAAAGACACAGCCAAGACGCTGACCTCGACCAGCGTCCGCCGTGCTCTAACTTTGTGTCGTTTCCCCCGAGTGTCCCGCAGGGCCGACACCCGATGCGCGGGCCGCGACACCGTCAATGAGTGCTCGCCAGCGGCCTCGTTCCTCCAGATCGGGCTTAGATTGCGCCAAGTCCATCCCAAATAGTGCGGCCCCGAGTCCCTTGAAGAGTTTAATAGCCTCGAACACATTATTACCTGAATGTTTGTTGAATAGGTCAAACGCCGCAGCCTCATGACTACGACTTCTGCTCCCGTGAAATCCCATTCGATTGCGAAAGAGTCTCAGGGGACCAAGAAATGGCGTAACCCGCGCCTCTACCGCCGAAATCGCCGATTCCTCATTCGGCCAAACTGCACGCCATACCCGGAAGCCATTTAGGCCCTCTTCCGAATCCTCAACCAGACTGTAAAAATAGGCATACAGAACAAACATCATTGTCATATTAACGGGCCACTTTTCTTCGTCTACGGGGTCCGAAGACCTGTACATGTCGCCCAAGGACGGGACGTAGTGCCCGGTAAGCATGTCTGTGTAGATGATCCACAGGTTCATAAAATTCATGAACCTCTCGCCAAATATGCTCAACTCCTCGTTGCGCCTCATCGTGGCTAATCCCCAACCGCTTCGAATACCGTGAATGCGCTTTCCGCCTTTTTGCGCGTGTCGGCATGGCGCACCTTAACCTTGGCGGCATAACGGAGGATCGTCTCGGGCTTCGCATGGCCGACCCACGACATAACGTCGATAACCGTATTGCCTGCGCGAAGCCAGCGAGTGATAGCGGTAGAGCGAAATTTATGATCGTCAACCCGGCCAGAAACCTTCGCACGCTTTGCAACTCGCTTCACGATACGAAGCATGTGTAAATTCGGGCCGCCATTAGCGTTGAAGAAAATCAGGTCCTTTTTCCCGCGCTCGCTAGCCTCCATGCGTTCGCGGACTTTCTTAGTAAGCCATTCCGGTACGGGCACGTCACGTTGAGAGTCTTCTGTTTTTGTCGTCCAACCTTCCTTTGGCTGCACGGTCCAAACGGAATGTTTTATATCAATGTCGCCGTAAGTTAAGTGCGCCATTTCGCCCGACCGCAGGCCGGAACACAGCAAAGCATTCAGGAGCAAACGCTCCTCGGTGTCCGCCGCGTTGAGCATTTTGGTGATTTCGTCGTCTGTATATTCCTCGGGCTCCCGTTCCGGCTTTTTTGGCCAGTCGTCCTTTTTAATCCCGACCTTCACGCCGCACCACTTTAGAAAGACCATAGTATTGAGAAAATTATTGTAAACGGACCGCTCGGACATCTCCTGTTTTCGCAGGTAGGTCTTGAATGCAAGAAGGTCTTCGCGGGTCGCGTCTTGGACTTTCGACTTTTTGCAGGACTCCTCAAAATAAGCAACGCTATTCGAATACGCCTGCCAGGTCTTTTTTGCTTTGTTGGCGTCGCAGAACGCGGCAACCTTGGACGAGATACTGTTGCCTCGCGTAAGATCATCTATTTCTGGGACTGGAAAACCCTGGGCTCTGGCGTCAAGACCCGAGTCCAATTTTGATAGCGCGGTCTGCGCTGCGCCAAAGGTCTCACCGTCCAGTCGGACCCAGCTTTGCCATTTGGCCCCCGGTTTGACGATGCGAGTGAAGAACGCTCCCTGGCGGTCGCCAGTCTGCAAGCCGCGTCCTTCGCGGATTGATTCGTAATTCCACTTCCCGCTGTTTTGATCCTTGAGCCGCTGATAAATGCCGCTCGGTTTGCCTTTTTTCGCTGTCGCCATCATCCGGCCTCTTTTCAAATGCTCGGAAAATAGTAACAACGTAGTAGCAAGGCGTCGATAGTACTGTAGTTTAGCGGGTTTTTACGACTATGGCGGAGAGGGTGGGATTCGAACCCACGGTAGGATTTCTCCTACACACGCTTTCCAAGCGTGCTCCTTAAACCGCTCGGACACCTCTCCACATGCAAGTCGCGCAATGAACCTAATCAATTTAGCAGAATCTTCTTGGCGGTGCACCGACCGTCATCAATCATTGTGAACGATCACCAGCGCCTGGCACGTCCGAATTAAAAATATATGCGATTTTTTTCTTTGCACATCGCCGCGGCGCGCTTCTAACAACTGTTGCCCTCTGCTAAACTTCTTGCGGCTACTCCGGGGTCGTCTAATTGGTAGGACTCCAGACTTTGAATCTGGCTATCGTGGTTCGAGTCCACGCCCCGGAGCCATCCCTCTTTTAATCTTGAAAGGCAACTCTTCAAAGACAAAGCTTCTATAGTTTTCCATCACCCACAATGCCGCAGGACGTTTGTGACCCGTTCGCGAAATGTCACTCGGTCTTTTCAATAAAACTAGCGTTGCGGTAGCCAAGCATTAATTAGCAAACAACGCCCGCAGGGTGTAACCTTTATGACCGACACCGGGGGGTGTTGACTTTAACAAAGGGAGATTGGAATGCTAAAGCGTCTAGCATTGATCGTGGCAATTTTATTTATACCTGCGCTAGCCAAGGCCGACTCGTTTCTATCGGTGGTGCTGGAACCGGAGCTTTTTCATGTCGCCGGTGATGAAACCGTCGGTGTTACTTTCATTTGGGATATCACCACGCAACAGATATTCGATATCACCATGACCGCCACAGGTACCTTTTGGCAAGGCGTTGACCATTTGCCACCAGCACATCTAGCCGTTGGAACCGTGCCTTTTTTTAATCTTACGAATCAAGCCGGTGATGTTTTTCAATTAAATTATGGTAACCACGCTTTTACGTTTACGCCCTTTCTGACCAGTGCGCCGGGTACGTATTTAACTGATCTCTTTTTAACGTGTCCTCAGTGTGCAGCGCACGGCAGCGGAAGCATCTATGGCGATGGTCCCGGAACAGCGGTGGTAACCTCTCTCGGCGACGGCGACCATGACGGAGACGACCCCGTATCGACACCGGAACCTTCCAGTCTTATTTCCCTGCTAGCCGGTTTAGCCACGATGGCATTCGCGATTTACGCCATGCGCTGCTCATCGACAACGTTAAGTTCTTTCGGTCGGCTCCGCGCGTAAGGAATTTTAGCAACGTCGCGCACAGTGATGTCGTAAAGTACGGCCCATCCAGCAAAGTTATTTCCACAAACCGAACCCGGTCGTACGCACCGTAGGTCGTTTCATGACTGCAGCCGAAACCGAGTCCGCCATTGATGACGCATTCGTCTCCGTGTGGCGCCAGGCGCTCGTGGAACAGAAAAAAATCATAACCGTCGGCGAAGCGACCTTCTCTGTTCGCCGAACAACCAAAAATCGCCTGGCACAAATTGATTTTGAAGTGAACGGGCTGGAATTTCGCGGCCTGGAACAAAATCCGCAAACCAAATCCCGTTGGGCAAAAATGGCCCGCGACGGCGCGAAAGTCATGCAGTTCTTGCGGGCAGGCCGATACGTCGGCGTGGTGGCTGACGGACTCTTAAAGCACTACAGTTCCGCGGAAAAGGTTTAGCCTTTCGCCAACCGCTCAAAATCATTTATGAATTACGACAACCAGGAATTAAAGTTGAGCGCTCGTCCGGTCATCAGACCCGAGCACAAATTACCTTGACGCAATTATCTCAACCGCAACTACTCCGGCGTCATGTAATCGTCGGAGTGATTCCAATCGATCGTCGGATCCAGGGCCGGATCCGTTCCCGTTTCCTTGGGAGTAGTCTTATCCATTTTGCGTTGGACGCGCTTTTCTTCCTTCATTTTGCGCTTTTCCATCCGCTTCATTTCTTTTTGCCTTTTTTGAAAGGTCGTTGTCATTCTCTCTCCTCGCTACAGAGTGCACACCGGCCCGGGCCGGGTGTCCATTCAACTCATGCAACGTGCCAGCTACCAGCGCGGTTCGCGCGGCTGCCGGACAGATTCGCGGTAATCTTCGTTCGAGAAGCGGTCGCGACCTCCGCCTCCACCCTTACCTCGGCCGCCGCCGCTACCACCGCTTGGTCCACGACCAGTGTTCGGTCCACGACCAGCGCTCGGACCGCTATTAAAACTTCTCTGGCCGCTGCGTGGTGGTCCGCCTTCGCCCTTGGGACGCGCTTCGTTAACTTTCAGGTTCCGACCGCCCAGCTCCTTGCCATCCAGCCCCGCCATGGCTTTCGCCGCTTCCTCATCGTTGGGCATTTCGATGAACGCGAATCCGCGCGCACGGCCAGTTTCGCGATCCATAGCCATGTGCACTCGTGTGATCTGGCCGAACGGTTCAAACAACGTTCGCAGGTCGCCTTCGGTCGTCTGAAAGCTCATATTCCCTACAAATAAACTTTTCATCGTAATTCTCCCGGTACCCTTCGAAGCGCCTGAGTGCAGGAATTCGCGCAGCCGTTTCCCGGCACTACACAACTTGGCTGAAAATTGGCTGAACCAGTGGAGGAAGGGCTACTACTCGAGTTCCAGGAAGTTCAGGCAATCCGACTTCGGGAGCCTACGCACAGACGATATCATAATTCGCGGCGAAAAACCGAATGGACATTTAGGCCATCCATTTGAGGCCGAGCACGTGTGGTGAGTTCCCTGCACGCTACACTTCGCGCAAATCGCCGACCGCGCGCCACGCTTGATCAATCGCCACGTTGGTGTACGCGCTGGCGCCCGCATCGGAATTCGCAATCGCGATGCGCCCCACGCGTTTGCGCCCGATAACCCACGGTTTTTCCTCTTCCGTCCAATCTGGATCGAACAACGGATTGGGAGTGAACGCATAGCCGTGCGCCCAGCGATTCACTGTTATCCCCTCAATATCCCTCGCCGCATCGAAACCCGCCGCCCCCAACATTCCGTTCAATTGATCGCGGATGTTTTTCTCAAATGTGGCGAACGGCGTGTCCAGTAATTCCCTGCGCCCCGCGCGATTTTGTTCCCGCTGGCTGAGGCCCGGTTTGCACGGTGTGCGCAACATGAAAAGAACCGCCGGCTCAGCGGGGCTAGCAGGAAACTTGTATCCGCCCAGGCTCACCGGAAAATCGAGCGCGGTGTACGTGTGATAACCACCGGGTGCCACGATGTGGTGCACATTTAATTTTGCAAACGGCTCCCAGTTTCGCAATGCCACGTGCGTGTACACCAGCGGCATTTTCACCAAATAAGACAACGCTTTGCTTTGTTCCGCGGGAATATCCGGACAGATGTAAGGAATCATTCCGTTGTAGCACGCCAACACACAGTTCTTCCCCGTCACCGTACGCAACTTTCCGCCCCGCATGTAAGCGATCTGCACCTCCGGGGTCGCTCCTCGCTCTGCGGCATTGCGCACATGAACAACGGTGCTGTTCAAACGTACGCGCACTGGCGAGTCCCCAACGTCGAGCTTGCTATACACCGCTCGCGCACTGACCACGTCTTCCATCGAATTGCCGGGCATGGCGGACGGAATAAGAGCGCGCACCAGCAGTCTCGCGATCGACGCATTACCGTCCGGAAAATGGTAAATGTACGGTTCTTCTTTTTCCGAGTCCGGGAAACCCAGCCCATCGAATCCCGCATAGGTAAATGAATTATAATCATCGCCGGCTTTATAACACTCCATCGCCGCCACCGCTTCAATCCCGATGCAAAACAAGTCATGCGTGAAGGTCTGAAAAAATGGCAGCGCCTCGGGCGTCACCTTGCAATGTTTCGTCAGGTATTCCGCATAGCTGATTTTTGTCAGTAACGCGCCCTTGTCTTCCAGGGACATTCCCGCCAGATAATCTTTTTTCTCCGTGTACACGCGTGCGATATCGCGGCGCACTTCATCGGACAGCGGAGCCTGGGCAAGAAATTCCGCCCACGGTGTGGAATTCATTCCGGTGAGCAGCCGGTCTTCCCCAAACGTCTCCTTATCAAAGAACGCCGCCGTGCCCATCTTCGAATAAAGCTTCTGATCGTACGCCTGGTCGAATTTTTCGACGCGCACGCCGATGTCCCGAATCAAAGCTTTTGCTACATCGCTATATTTTCCAGGGCTCTCAATCGACTGGGTGCCGCCGTAACTAAGCACCATTCGTCCGCCGGCCTGAAATTCATTGCGTTTCGCGTGCCCGCCGAAATCATCGTGGTTGTCCAGTATCAAAATGCGTGCGTTCTTCCCGAATCGCTGGCGATAAAAATATGCCGCCGCCAGCCCGCTGATTCCCCCGCCAACAACCACCAGATCGTAGCTTTCACCAGTCGCTGCCGCTTTTCCCAAATCATTCCAGGACTGCCCATCTCGCAGCACGTGCGCGAACGTAAAGCTACCATCATGATTCCCGCGCATCCCCATTTTTCCCGGCGGATAATAGCCAAGCACGTCCTGGGACAATAATTCGCCCAACTCAGCAGCAGCCAACAAAGTGTCAGCGCCGAATACCTGGGAAACGCCGGTTGCGCCCACGATGGCTCCGCCGACGCTCACACTCACCCCATTCAGGAAATCACGACGCGTTATTTTTCGGTCCATGCCTATCGAAACCTCAATTCGCCGGCCATCGTGTGCGATACTTCTTGATTGAAAAAATCACACATTTGTAGCCGGCCTCCAAGTCGGTGACGACCCAGCCGCGCAGCGCCCCAAACCCATGGCCTTATCTCGCGTTAGCAGCCGGCGTTTTGTGCATCGCTTGGTCGGCAATCTTCGTGCGCTGGACGGACATCCCCGGCCCAGCGTCCGCATTCTATCGCATGCTCATTCCCGCGGTCTTACTTGTTCCCACCTGGTTCATCGGCGGCAAATCGCCGCGCGTCAGCCCTAAAACGCTGATGGTCATCGCTGTCGGCGGGATTTTCTTCGCTCTCGATCTGGCATTTTTCAACACTTCCATCCTGCAAACGTCCGCGGCAAACGCCACTTTGCTCGGCAACAATACTCCCGTCTTCGTAGGACTACTCAGTTGGCTGATCTTTCGTCAGCGGCCAAGTCGTGATTTTTGGCTGGGATTATTTCTCGCTGTCGCCGGATGCGTCGTCATCGTTTCTGGCGACCTCTCCCGCCATTTCAATCTCGGCTGGGGCGACGCCATGGCCTTGGCCGCATCCGCGTGCTTCGCCGTCTATATGCTCGCTACCGAACGTGTGCGCATCACCACCAGCACGCTCGTCTTTCTGCGTCTCGCGATGATTTCCAGCGCGCTATTTCTTTTCATCATTAACGTCGCACTCGGTATTTCGCTGAAGGT
>Ga0193751_1001195_pt1 | contig 17009 bp, 19 predicted proteins | sample L1c2metaG_FD_143050 | JGI IMG/M metagenome (GOLD analysis project Ga0193751, IMG submission 143050) | Soil microbial communities from a riparian zone of the East river system, Colorado, United States - L1c2 | ecosystem: Environmental > Terrestrial > Soil > Riparian zone | place: USA: East River... | reverse complement strand
CTCCTCTGGTTGAATTGGTTCTTCGTCGGAACCCAATCCAGCCTATCAGGGGACTCAGCCTCTTACCCGCGACGACAACCTCGGAATCGGCCAATAGTTAGCCCGCGAATTTGGACAGCAATGAGATGCGATGGAGGATCTTCTTCAACTTTGGCGTAATCCTTTTCCCACTCATGATGTTCTACGCACTGTCTCGTCATCACGAGTATGTGGCAGATCGTTTGGCTGTAGAAGCGACTGGCGAGCCGGAGATGGCGATTCGTGCGCTTGCAAGTTTGTATCGCCACGCGGAGGTGCCAACCGAGCGCAGCAGGTTCGCAGAATTGTTCTCTAGGCATCCTGGGCTGTGGCGGCGGATAGACGCAATCGCGCGGCTGGGAGGGGTTTCCCCTGAACACGTATCTGACGTCCGCGGGAGCTTCATGGAAGCCGCTGCTGAGGATGGAAAACTCTAACTATTGATAAATCCCCATTACGCATTGACCCCGCACTCAACCAAGGCTCAATGGGTGGCAACAAAATCCCTTAGCGTCCCCAAAATGGCACGACCCTCCCTTTTAGCCCCTCTGATGTTGTAAAAATAAGGCTCTCCCACATTCGTGGGCCGGAGGCACAATCCCGTGATCTGTGTTCGAGTGTTTTTCCATTCCAGGGCCTTCATGATCGCCGCGCTTTGGGTTCTTGCTATTCCGGCGCATTCTGAGGAAGCAAAGGTCTCCGCTTCTCAAGTGAGCGATGGCGTACTGGTCAAAACGCCTCACGATCAACTGCACATTGCGGTGTGCGGGCCTTCGCTGCTGCACATCACGGCTTCGCCAGACGCTGCCAAGACTAGCTCGCCACAGCAGCCCTGGATTGTGGGCGAATGCGGCACCGGCCAGTTCTCGTTTGCGCAAACCGACAAGTTCTATTTGCTGGGCACGAGCGAGTTGCAAGTAAAGGTTTCGCTCGACACCGGTGGACTTACGTTCAGCGACAAGGCGGGGAATGCTCTACTGACGGAAGGGATCTGGTCTCCATTCGCAACCCGACAGTACGATCCAATTGCGCGCGCAGACGAGCACTTCTACAACGTGAGCGAAAGCTTTCAGATGCCCGAGGATGAGGCGATCTACGGACTAGGGCAGCATCAGACGGGCCTGTTGAACAACCGTGGTCTCGCGATTTCTTTAGGGCAAAACAATACCGATGTGGCAGTTCCGCTCATGATTTCAACCCGCGGATACGGGCTCTTGTGGAACACCGCCGCGAAAAGCATGATGAACAATCAGTTCCCGCGAACGCTTATGTTCCGGGCCGATGGAGTCGAAGGAATTGAGTACTACTTCCTTTATGGCCCTGAGACAGACCAGGTCATACATCTCTATCGCGAGCTGACCGGCCACGCGCCAATGTTTGCGAAGTGGGCTTATGGTCTGTTTCAGTCGAAGGACCGTTATGAGACTCAGGATGAGCTTGTAGGCATTGTCAGCAAGTACCGCGACCAACATATTCCACTTGATACGGTTGTGCAGGATTGGCAGTGGTGGACGAAGTGGGGTTCAAGCGACTTCAACTCGAAGTATCCCGATTTCGCGGCCGCGATGAACCAGATTCATGGCCAACACGCGCATGTGATGATTTCCATCTGGCCGAACTTTGACCCCGCCACCGCGATTTACGAGCAAATGAAAGAGCTCAACTCGCTCATAGATGACAAGGGAGACTACGACATCACGGATCCGGCTGCGCGCGATCTCTACTGGAAACTTTTGCCGAGCACATTGGTAGCCAAAGGAGTGGACGCGTTCTGGCTTGACGCATCCGAACCGGAAGCCAGAGACCTAGGGATTCCTCCCAACCAAAAACTGCACCTCGGCGCGGGCTCGCTCTACACGAATATCTTTCCCCTGCTGCACACCCAGGGAATCTACGATCACTGGAGAAAGACGACCGATCAGAAGCGATTGTTCACGCTGACGCGCTCTGCCTTTCTCGGACAACAGAGGAATGCAGCGGCGACCTGGTCGGGAGATGTTTACAGCAATTTCTGGGCTTTGAAACACCAGATTCCCGCCGGACTGAACTTCTCGATCTCCGGTATTCCGTACTGGACGACTGATATTGGTGGATATGGCTATCCGAATGGCGACACCAGCGATCCCAAATACCAGGAAGTATTCACGCGTTGGTTCGAGTACGGCACATTTTGTCCGATATTTCGGACCCATGGGCATCGAGCCAACAATCAGAATGAGTTGTGGACTTACGGACCGGCGACTCCGACCCTCGTTAAATTCGACAAGTTGCGTTACCGGCTGCTCCCTTATATTTATTCGCTGGCTTGGCAAGTCACGCACGACGACTACACGATCATGCGTCCTCTGAGCATGGACTGGCGCGGGGAGCGCAAAGCCTGGGAAATTGGCGACGAATTCATGTTCGGCCCGTCGCTACTTGTGAGCCCGGTGACCGAAGCAGCTGTGACCACTCGCTCTGTTTATCTTCCACCAGCCGCCGGATGGTACGACTTCTGGACCGGCGACCGCGTCGCGGGCAACCGGGTGATGCAGGCAGCAGCGCCGATTGATCGCATCCCTCTCTACGTTCGTGCTGGTTCGATTTTGCCTCTTGGGCCGGAGGTCGAATACGCGGGCGAGAAGCCGGATGCACCTATCGAACTTCGCATCTATGAAGGCGCGAGCGCCTCGTTTCATCTGTATGAAGACCAGGGCGACACTTATGCTTACGAGCAAGGGGCTTATTCCATAATTCCGCTGCGCTGGGACGAGGCATCGCGAACCTTAACAATTGGCGGCAGAGTGGGAAGCTATCCTGGCATGCCGACCCAACACACCTTCCGCATTATCTGGGTGAAGGCATCGCATGGCGGCTATTCATCGAGCGCGCCCGAGGTGGACAAGGAAGTTGTCTACGCGGGATCCGAGATAAAGATCCACCCACCGTAGCTGTCTATTTCGCCCACATTCCTCTATAACCTTTGGGTACGCCTTCGCCTTCGCGCTCGGAATGGCGCTCATTCGATTCTTCTTTGCAAGTAACCTTGAGACTGTGCCAACGCGGCTTCCGTCCAGACTGGCGTTGAATCCCGATTACACGTATTGACCCAGTAGCCGTCATGCGGGCCAAACGGCCACAGCCGAACAGCTATTTGACCACCGGAGAATCATAAAGAGCGTGGCGCAATAGGGAGCAACAATACCGGTCGAACTCGTAGGCCCCAGCCTTGGGAAGCCCTTGCGCCAACGCGTTGGCCTTCTCCCAAGCTTCGATCGCATCTTGGAAATTGGCCTCTATCCAATGGAGGGCGCTTGAAGCAAGCCAGTAATCCCCATTGAAGCGGGTCGGCTTTTTGGCTTCCAACTGCGTCCACCACTGGCGCGCTCCGCTAGAGTCGCGCAAGATGTAAGCGCTGCCGAACACGAAAGGCGTAAGCAGTTCGGCGGAAATATCCGAAGGGGATTGGTCGTAAATCAATGCGGCTTCACCGAGTTCCGACCCAGCCTCAGTGAATTTTCCTTGATCGAGAAAGTAGCTAAATGCATAGAGACGCAAAAGCACTGCTGTCCGGTTAAAGATCGAACAAAATCAGTTGGTTAGGGTCCCCGAGTAGATTTGCGTCGATGTCGAGTGGCTCAAGTGCCTGTGAAATGGGCGTTCTCTCGAAAAGGTTGACACTAAGAATCTGTAGAGTTTGGTAGAGGCTTGCCTCCAGGTCCAACCGCTTTCGCGCAATGGCGACCAGCACATACATCGACACAGCGATCCAGATCTGGGTCTTCACCGCGTTCTCACTGGTGCCGTAGAACGCCTTAATTCTGAGATGCTGTTTGATCCATTTAAACAACTGAACGACATACTGCCCATCAACATCGCCCTGCGGAAATCACGATCTACTACCGATTCCATCCCTTACGTACACATAGCCTGCCCGTAGTCAGGCTCTATGAGCTACATGACGAATCCTACTATGTCGTGCGCCGTGCGGATGGCAGACCGTTGGCGATACCGGTCTGGATGACACGTCCCGAGTCTGCGCACGCCAAGATCGTCCCCAAGACCGCTCACCTGCCGCTTGGCGTGCTGCTCGAGTTACGCCGCATCAGCGTGACTTGTTTGTCCTCCTCTGTGCACAATGTGCGCGAGGAGGGTCACGATGCCGCAGCTCCGACGCACCAAACACCAACGACAACTTTTCGAAGAAGAAGTTCCCGCCGTTCCCGTCCGGGTACAACTCCCCTTGAGCGTGCAAGAGCAGCTACGCCAGGCACTGGTGCAATGGATGCAGGCACTGGCCAAGAAAATCCACAAGGAGGACGGTAATGAATAATAATAAGATCACCGCGGAGCATCTAGCGCGGCAGGCCTGCGTGTACGTTCGTCAGTCCACGCCGGATCAAGTGAAATACAACCTGGAAAGTAAACGCCGCCAATATGGTCTCGCGGATCGTGCGCGTGCGCTGGGTTGGCAAGACGTCGATGTTATCGATGACGATCTCGGAGTCTCAGGAGACGGAACTCCCCGTTCCGGCTTTGAACGCCTGTTGCGCGCAGTGTGCGATGGGCAGGTGGGTGCGGTCTTTAGCGTCGAGGCGTCGCGGTTGGCGCGCAATGGCCGGGAGTGGCACACGCTGCTGGAATTTTGCGGCATCGTCGGTGTCCTTCTGATCGATGCAGAAACGGTCTATGATCCCAGGCTCACGAATGATCGATTGCTGTTGGGAGTAAAGGGTACGATCAGCGAGATGGAAGTCGCGACGTTCCGTGAGCGTGCGCAGTCGGCACTCATGCAGAAAGCGCAGCGTGGGGCTTTGGTTCGACGAGTGGCCATTGGATACGTCAAAGGAGCGGATGATCGTATCGAGAAAGATCCCGACGCCCGGGCACGGGCCGCCATCGATCTGATCTTTCGCAAGTTTGCGGAGTTGGGGAGTGTGCGGCAGGTTTACTTCTGGCTGAATCAGCAGCAGATGCAATTGCCCATTGTGCGTGGACCGGATGATGCGCAGGAAATCATTTGGCAGCCGGCGCGGTACCACGCCGTGCACAGCGTGCTGAAGAACCCGATCTATGCTGGAGCGTATGCCTATGGGCGAAGCAAGACGGTGAGGCGGCTGGAAGCGGGACAGAAGCGAGTTGTACGTCAGGTGCGGCGCCGTCGCGAGGAATGGTCGGTATTGATCTTGAATCATCATGAAGGCTACATTGACTGGGACGTTTATGAGAGTAATCAGAAGGTGATTACGGACAACGAAAATGCGCGCGGTGGTGCGGTGCGTGGACCGATCAAGAATGGCGAAGCCCTGCTGGCTGGACTGCTGCGTTGTGGTCATTGTGGCGCCAAGTTGCTGGCGCAATATCCCCGTCCACGCGTGATTCGGTATCAGTGCTCGGGGTACATCCTCAATCGTGATCACGCGTGTTGCGTGATGTTCGGCGGGCTCCGCGCCGATCGCTTAGTGTCGGAGCAACTGCTGCAATGCTTGGCGCCCTTGGGCTTGGGAGCGGCCATTGAGGCGATCGAAGTGCTGCAGGGCGCCAGCGACGATCGGATTCACCAAAAGATGTTGGCGTTAGAGCACGCCCGTTATGAGGTGACCCACGCTCGACGCCAATATGATGTGGTAGATCCCGCGAATCGGCTCGTCGCGGCGGAGTTGGAACGCCGCTGGAATCAAGCGCTGACCGCAGAGGCGCAGCTCGAAACCGAGATCACGAGCTTGCAACAAGGTCGGGAGCGTCCACTCAGCGACGCACAGAAACGGGAGCTCTTGGAGTTCGCGCGGGATCTCCCCAGACTTTGGGACGATCCGCGCAGTTCGCCGGAGTGTAAGAAGCGACTCCTGCGCATCGCATTGAAGGAAATCATCGCCACGTGCGAAGGCGAAACCATACGGCTCGTGCTGCATTGGCAGGGAGGGGATCACACCCAGGTAGAGTTCCAAAAGATTCGCACTGGCGAACATCGCTATGTTACGGACAAGGATCTGGTGGAGATCATTCGTGTGCTGGCGCGGATTGAACCGGACGAGCGGATCGCCTCCATTCTGAATCGGAACCAACGCCGCACGGCGCATGGCGAAGTATGGACGGCGAAGCGTGTCTGCTCCGTACGCAACCATCATGCGATTCCGGTCTACAGTGAGGGAGAACGGCAAGCCCGCAGTGAAATGTCCGTCGGTGAAGCATGTGAGGTTCTTGGGGTCACACCGACCACGGTCTTGCGCCTGATTCGGTTGAAACAGTTGCGGGCGACACAAGCTTGCGTGGGCGCACCTTGGGTCATGCGCAGAGCAGACGTCGAGCGATGCATGGCCGAACGGAAACATCCGGCGACCCCACCAACGGCCGATTTGAAGCAACTGGCTCTTGAAATTCCATAACATACGAAGGAGTGCACCATGTCGATCTCTCGAAAAACAATTCCACTTCCCAACGGTCCTTGTAAATGGCCGCGATGGTCGTCGCGCCGAAGGCCAACAGGTTCGAAAGGAACACGATGGCCTCCTCTTTCTCCGCGTCCCAAATCTCCACCCGCCGGAATAGTACCGGCTCCTCGCCCTCCCGCGCCAGTCGGGGAAAGCAGATGATCTGATCACGCACCACGTTCCTGTTTTGCGGAATTTGCAACTCCTCCTTGACCTCGTAGACCGCCTTCTCCTTCATCCGCGTTACGAAGTACACTTCCTCCTGCGTCAGTTCCCGAAACCACTCGTAATCGATGTATCCACGGTCTATCGCCAAGATCGTGCCCGGCGCGAACCGCAGCGTGCGCGCCACCTTGATCTCGCTGGTCTTGCCCTCGGTCACCACCGCGAACGACGGCAGGTAGCCATCGTGGTCCAGCAGCAGGTTTGCCCAGTCGAACATGCTCACCGACAGGTCGATGATGCTTCCATCCAGGCTCATCAGCTTGTTCTTGAAACGAAACTTCTTCCGCCCGCCTTGGCTGCGCACCAGTTCCTGACATTGGAACAGCGTCTGCTCGAACACCGTCTGGTAAAGCTCCCATGGCCGATGCTCATTGGCGTAGGCCAAGGTGGACCTCTTGGGCGCCACCGGCACTCCCAAATGCTTCAGCTGCCCTTCGCAACAAGCCAGACCGCCGCAAATCTCGCGCAAGGAATGCGCTCGTCCCACCTGGCAGAACAACATGGCCGTGAACTGGCCCCAACTGGTGAAACCCCGCGCGTGTCGTTCGGCCTTTCCTTCTGGATGGCACGGAGCGGAATAATCAATGCCACCCCCGTTCTGGAAGCAACGCGGAATTACCCACCGCCGATTCTCAATAAGTGCCTTCTATGAGAAGGTCATAAAAGTCAAGGCCGACGTGGCGGCCCTCCTTAATTTGTTTTCCGACGTTAGCATAGACGTCCGATGGTGACTTGCGGGGCTGTCAAGGGCGCCGCCGAAGGGCGGCGTTCATCTTGACCCTTGACAGCCCCGCAAGTCACTTCACAATCGAGCTCGGAACGAAGCGAAACGCAGTTCAGTGGAGCTTCGTTCCATAGTGGAGTGGTTTTCGCACTTTTTCTTTCTCGGGCCTCCTCGTGGGCATCCACACTCCGCCTCACCGTTCTGGCATTCTGCATCATCGTCTTTTCGTTTCGGTCACAGAACATTCTGGATTTGCTTCGAACCAAGTCCTCTGGGAAACTCTGGCCGACGCCACCCCACCGTTGCCATGCTTCTATCCGCACTCTGAATGGGCCGCTTAAGGGCCCGGTGCAAGTTGGGGTTCGATCTAAATACCCAGGTCCATCACTGCCGTGATGAACCTGGGATTGTTGGGGCTGCCATCTATCGCGCGATCTTAATAGACCAGCACTCATTACGCAGTCACCCGAACAAGGCGGTGGATGTCGTTGTCTGCCAAACCTTCTGGATCGACTCTGGTTCTCGCTTCATCAACTCTGGCCCTACCCTCCAAAACAAATCGCGTGGCGATTGTCCTCTCGCTTTCGGCCTCTTTCCCCTGGCCGGCTAGGCTGCGGCCGCGATCGGCGCCGACATCGCATAATGCAGCGGCTCGTACACTTCTCCACTCACCCAGAGCCGGTGCAGTAGAACTGCCAGTTTCCGGGCCACCGCTACCGCCGCTCTCTTCTTCGCATTCTTCCCGCCACGCTCGCAGAGCCGCAGCCCATACCGTCGTAAGTCCGTGTCCGGTCCGAACGGCCCCAAGATATACTGCGCGCTCCCCACCAGCAGCTTGCGCACCATCGTATCTCCGGCTTTGCTGATTCCTAATTGCGGTTGGCTCTCTCCCGAGTCTTCCTGCTTCGGCACCAATCCCAGATACGGTCCCACATCCCGGCTCTTCGCGAATCGTTGCGGATTCTCCAAGGTCAGTACATAGGCCAGCGCCGTGATCGGCCCCACCCCTTTCACCTGCCGCAATAACGCCGTGTGCCCATACTTCTCCCGGCCCAGCTCTTCAATCTTTTTGTCGTACTCCTTAATATCAGCACTCAGGGTTGCTGCCAAACGCACCAAGGGCAGCAGCGCTTCGCGCATCTCCACCGCAACGGCCTCCTCTCCCTTTTGTGCGAAGCTCCGGCTGGAACACTTGGGCAGCCGCGTGCCCATGCTCTTGACCAAACCGCGGGTGGTGTTGATGATCTCGGTCCGCGCCGCCACCAAGGCATCGCGGGCTCGCAGCATCACCAGATCCTGCCGCACTTCCCGACTGCGGTGTTGGATCGGGTACACCGACTCGGGGTCCACGCGTCCCAAGCGGGCCAGCTTATTCGCATCGATCCGATCATTCTTGCGCTTGCGACGCTTCGATCCCTCCATTAACCGCGGGTTGGCCACCAGCACCTCGTGCCCGCAACCGCGGATGACTTCCTGCACCCAGGCCGAGTGTGTCCCCACCTCCACCACCACACGCATTCAACCCTTGGAAAAAGGTTGCCAAATCCTCCTGCGTCGTCCGCAACTGCCCTTCCGCCAGCGTTTCTCCCTCCAGACCCAAAATGCAGTAGTGGCTCCCTTGGTCGCCCAGATCCACGCCCACCGTCAGACGGTCGAGATTGGGGCGAAGCTCACCTCGCTGATCCTCTTCTCCACTCGTTGCTGCCACCTTTTTCGAATCCAGCTTTTCCTTCAGTTTTGCCACCAGTTCCGCCAGCACTTCCTTCGTGTCCCGCCGCACCGGGCCCGGCGACTTCGTCCGCTTCGATGTCGGTTCACTCTTCTTTCCAGAATTGTTATGCTTCTTCAAGGTCGATCTCCTTAGCCGTTTTGATTGCACCCTAGAGTGCGTTGATCATCGGTAGCTTAACGCCATCCGTGATCGGGGATCGACCTTCTCATCCCATCTAACGCGTGTTTACGTCAAGTGACGTGGAGCGAGCTGAACTGGACTCGCGAAGCACGTGCTACTTTCGAGTAGCACGATACGACCCCAAAAGAACCGCACGAGAAATATATCAAGTTGTTGCCTTAGCCCAGAGTACCAGATCATTGATTTCCTTTTACAGCGTGCCCTCCTCTACCCCGCCCCTCATATCAGCATAGGATCAAGCACACGCACTGAGTGAGCAATATTGAAAACCCGATTTCGGAGGAACCATGAAGACAACTATTCGCTTGATTGCGCTCTTATCTGGGATTCTCGTTTCCCAACTTTGCATGGCACAGGCACCCGCGGGTGCACCCGCTGGTGCAACGGGGCTGTGTAATGACGGTACTTACTTCACGGGGGCAACCAAGAAGGGAGCCTGCCGCGGGCATAAGGGCGTTAAAGACTGGTATGGAGAAGCAGCCGCATCGCCTGCGAAAACACCAGCATCGGCCGCTGCTCCGACCCCCGCTTCGACTCCAGCACCCGCCCCTAAAGCAACAACCAATACGGCCGCTCCAGCGCCGGGCGGCGGCGCAGGTCAAGTCTGGCTAAATACGGCGACCAATGTTTACCACTGCGCAGGTACGAAGTGGTATGGCAAGACTAAAGCTGGAGCGTACATGACGGAGGCTGAGGCGAAAGCCAAAGGCGCGCACGCTGACCACGGCAAGGTCTGTAATTGATCTTTCCACCGGCGTTACTTTGACCGCAACCGCGTAGCAAGGAAAACTCAGGACCGACTTATTGAACCGGAGACCTTAACCCACGAGTGAATGGTGTACGACGTGTGATGTTCAGTATTTGCTCTTACCAATTAATCAACAACCGCGGAGCAGAAAGCTCCGCAAAGGAGAAACCATGGCGGACGTATTGGCACAACTTAAGCAAAAATATCAACCTGTTTTGGACGCTATTCAGAGTGAGGGAGCGCGGCTGCAGAATGTGAACATGGATGGGAATCAGCTCTACATAAAGGCTACTGCCAAGTCGGAAGAGAGCAAAAACAAGATCTGGGACGCAATCAAGAAAGTGGATCCCAACTACTCGGACCTGAAGCACGACATTCAAGTGGACCAGGGGCAAGTGAGCGTCGCGCAGACGGGCGGGAGCACGCAGCAAGGCGGCCAAAAATACACGGTGAAGCCGGGGGATAACCTGTCGAAAATCAGCCAGCAATTTTATGGCGCTGCAAAGAAATACATGACGATTGCGAAAGCCAACAACTTGGAGGACCCCGACAAGATCAAGGCGGGACAGGAACTGATCATTCCTGCTGCGTAGACTTGCTTGACAGTTTCATCATTGAGCGGTCCGGTACAACACCGGGCCGTTCGCTTTGCGAGCACACTAAGGAGATTTTTATGGATTGGATGAACAAAGTGGGTGGAAGGTGACCGAACCCAACGTATCTCAGAAGGGCGAAGTCGGTGATACCTCCATTTTCTGTGGCGCGGTTTCGCTGGAGTCGATCCTGTGCACGGAGGAGTTGCGTGGTCGTCCGTCGCGCCTGCCCGATCACCAGAGGGAGAACCGCGCGCTCGTGGCGCTGGCCTACGCACTGGCCGACTCGCCAAGCACCATTCTTCAGACACTGGCCGACACGATACTGGAGGTCTCCCAGTCCGGTTCCGCCGGCATCAGCCTGCTGACAACAGCGGATGGCGGAAAAAGGTTCTACTGGCCTGCGATTGCCGGCAAATGGAAACCGCACATTGGCGGCGGCACGCCGCGCGATTTCGGCCCCTGCGGGGACGTTCTCGATCGCAACACTCCACTGTTGTTCCGGCACTTGGAACGGCGTTACACCTATTTCCAACCGGTCACGCCTCCAGTCGACGAGGCTTTGCTGGTTCCTTTTCACGTCGAAGGCAAAGCAGTCGGCACGATCTGGGCGGTCGCCCACGATGCTCGCCGCAAGTTCGACGCGGAGGATGAACGGCTCATGGGTTCTTTGGGGAAATTCGCCTCCTCTGCGTATCAAATTCTGACCTCTCTGGACGCGCTCAAATTCCAAGTGGCCGAGCGTGAAAGGGCGGAAGCTGCGCTGCGCGAAAGCGAGAAACAGCTGCGCGAGCTGGCCGATGGTCTCGAAACCCAAGTCCAGGTTCGGACCCGGGAGGTGGAGCAGCGAAACGCAGAAGTCCTGGAACAGTCCAAACAGCTTCGAGACCTGTCGAACCGTTTACTGCGGTCGCAAGACGACGAACGGCGACATATCGCGCGCGAGTTGCATGACGAAGCCGGTCAGATGCTGACGTCTCTCTTGGTAGGCCTGCGTTCCTTAGAAGACGCTCGGAACCTGGCAGATGTTAAGGCACAGGGACGTCGACTGCGGAAAATCACCGCTCAGACGATCGACGAGGTCGGTCGCCTCGCCCGCGGGCTTCATCCAACGGTGCTGGACGACCATGGGCTGGGTGTCGCACTGAGCCGATACGTCGACGAGTACGCAAAGACCCACAAGATAGCGGTGGATCTCGCACTTGATGAACTTGACTCCTCCTACCTGCCGTCAGCAATCCAGATCGGTTTGTATCGCATTCTCCAGGAAGCCCTGACCAACATAGCCAAACATTCGGGAGCCAAGGCGGTCAGCATGAGATTCGCGCGTTTGACGACGGCGTTGGAGGTAGCAGTAATTGATGACGGATGTGGGTTTGACGCTACGTCCGCGGCTGTCTCTTCGCACCGGCTGGGGATTCAGAGTATGCGCGAAAGAGCGGCAATGTTGGGCGGGACAGTCAGTTTCACATCCCATGGCAAGGGGACCAAGATTCTACTGCAACTCCCACTTGCCAAACCGGACTTCCAACCCCACGTGGGAGGGACAAACCCTTGAATAGCCGGCGCGAAACGCACAAGATCAGAGTCATGATCGCGGATGATCACGCAATTCTCCGCGCAGGACTGAGAATGCTGGTCAATTCCCAGGCCGATATGGAAGTTATTTCGGAAGCTCCCGATGGAGAGCAGGCGCTTCAAGTGGCGCGTGAAACGGGACCGGATGTAGCCTTACTGGACCTCACCATGCCCCGGGTCGGCGGTTTGAGGGCGCTGCAGGAGATGGTGCGAAACTGCCGCGAAACCCGGGTGCTCGTCCTCACGATGCACGATGACCCTGCGTACTTACGATCGGCATTGGCTGCCGGGGCCTCTGGCTACCTGTTGAAAAGGGCGGTGGATGCGGAACTGCTTGCCGCCATACGAGCGGTGCATCGCGGAGGGATCTTCGTGGACCCGCGGTTGGCCGACGTTCTGGTCCAGGACGTCCTGGGGAAGAGAGATACACGAGATGGCCCCACATGGCCGGCAAACATCCTTAGCGACCGAGAACTGCAGGTGCTTGGCCTCGTGGCGCAGGGTTACACCAGTGCCCAAATAGCAAAACAGATTTTTGTGGGCGTGAAAACTGTCGAGACGTATCGTTCACGTTCTGCTGAGAAGCTCGGACTGCGCACGCGCAGTGAAGTGATTCGTTTTGCCATGCAAGTGGGTCTATTGAGCCCAGAAACGCTGGAGAGTGAACCGAGCCGCTCGGCTCGGTAATAATTTTGTTTCAGGCCCCTCTCGTCCAGGATATGCAGTGCACCTGGGCCGTCTTGTCAGGGTTTTTCCGGACAAGGCTCTCCATTATTAGCAATATCCCCGGTACCCCGGCTTATTCCATTGCAGCACACTATCGTGGAGGCTGAAGACGTATGTCCCTCGTGGGGCCGGGTCATAAGCCAGTCAAAGGCGATCGGAGAACAGAGCGATGAGAACGACATCAAGAGCCTCGCCTCTACAGGGGAAGTCCGGAATTTCTAATGTCGAACCAGTGAGAGCCCGACTGGTTTTTGGAAACTATGGGAGGCTCGTACTTGCAATCGAGACTTGGGCTGTTGTGAAAATCCCCGACTCACGCAAATCACCGACACCGAAATGGAGACGAATATGAAGAGTGAGATGTTGGACAAGATTGTTAACAATACGGCGAATCGCCGCGCATTTATGAAGCGTGCCGGAGCAACTGGCCTGGGCCTTGCTGCCATGACCGTGCTGGGCGGCAGCGCGGAGAAGCTGGACGCGGCAACAACCTTCACAGATGTCGATATTTTGAACTTCGCCCTGAATTTGGAGTACCTCGAAGGTGAGTTCTATGCCGTTGCGACCTTTGGGAGGACTTTGGAACAGTTGGGCATCATTCCTCCGTCTGCGGTGGGTGGCCCCACTACCGGCGGGGCAATGGTGAACTTCTCCGGCTCCTCAGTCGCGTTCCTAGCGAGCGCCCTGCGTTATGATGAGGAACAGCACGTAATCCTCCTGCGCAATGCTCTCGGCTCGGCGGCGGTAAAGAAGCCGGCGATCAATCTCAATGCACTCGGCTACGGGTTCGCCAATGTGGATGATTTCCTCAAGCTTTCGCGACAATTCGAGGACGTTGGCGTGAGTGCTTACTTGGGAGCTGCTCCTCTCATTCAAAGCAAGGCCTATTTGCTCACGGCAGCAGAGATCCTGGCCACGGAAGCTCAGCACTCCGGCTCGATACGGCTGGAGGTCATTCAGCACGGCGTAAACAGCCCGGCCGTGGACTCGCTGGATGTGGTCCCGAGTGAGCAGAACCCCTACGACGTGAATAGCATGGCATTGTCAATTCCACGATCTCCTGCCCAGGTGCTCAACATTGTCTACGCTGGTGGAAAGTGTTCTGGCGGATTCTATCCCAGTGGGATGAACGGCACGATCGTTTGCCGAAGCTAGCTGAAAAGAAGACTGGCGGCCCTAATTGCCTCCCCCGCCAGTCAACTTTTTGCACCTTACGAATACGGAGAAACCTATGTTTGAAGGATTATTTCAACCGATGCATTTGCTGGTGGTTGCTGGCCTTGCTCTGCTCATTTTCGGTCCAAAAAAGCTTCCCGAACTGGGCAGGGGGTTGGGAGAGGGTATTAGAGGCTTCAAGGCGGCCATCAACCCCGACCAGAAGAGGCCGGACCACACGGTCACGTCATCGGACGGAGCGGACAAGGTCGCATGAGGCTTGTGGAGTTGCTTGTGCCGAGGGAGAGATGAACGACGAGTCTCGGACAACTCAGGCGCTGAGAAGGCTGGGGAAAGCGCGGTTTCTAGGAGAAACTGCGTTTTCCGCGATTTGTCCTCGGCTGCAAAATGTTCCGATGTTCCAACCAGACATCGCCGAATGTTTCGGCCTTTCGTGATCAGACGACGCCTGGCCAAAACCGCTCAGCGACAGTTTTCGGGCACTGAGTTGCTGCGGAGGTTTCACTGTGAAAAACAATCCTGTTCGCAAATCGTTAACGCTTCTGATCCTTGGACTTTCCATTTTATTGCTGTCGGGTTGCCCCAACGGAGAGTCCAAGACTTCGACCAGCGCGATTGCGGCATCGGATGGGCCAGCAAATCAAGGCAGTCCTGCCCCGCGGCAAGACGGAAACGCCGCTGCAGGACGGGATGTCTTCCGGTTTGAGACTTTCGGAAATGAGGGTTTTTGGACGGATGCGGTACGGCTGCCTGCCGGAATAAAGGCGGCAAAGGTGACCCCTCTCCAGGCATTGCAGCTCGGTCTTAGCGTAGATGTGGATGCGGTAGATCCAGCGACGCAGCAGAAATTGATGAAGGAGCTAAAGGATGATCCCAGCGGGAAACGATCCGAGCTGCTTAACGACCCCAGCGTGACCGAGAAATTGATCGCCGCCAATGCGGTGATCGGCTTTGTGCCTAGAGGCGAAAAAGTAGGCGCAAGTTGCGCTCTGTGCCACACCATCACTGATGGGTCAGCATTTAACCTGCCCAACGGCGGCTCCATCGGACACCGCCAGGATGGCCGCGCCAACCATAATCTTAATCTGGGCGCCATATTTGCTGCGGCTGATAACTCACGCGCAATGTACCCGCTTCTTCAGCTCAGCCTGAAGGCGAACGGCGGAAAAACTCTGGGCCGGGCTCCGGCAGGGCTGACGGAAACGTCGACTGAGGCAGAAGTAGATGCCTACCTTTCCAATCCGAAGTATTACCCGGTAGGCATGTTCGACGACAGCGTCGATGGCAACGGTGATCCGATGCACAATACACCCTTATTCCGGCAGGATCTTGCTGCCCCGTTCGGCAGCGAGGGATCCATTGCCAGGCTGGATGACTTCAGCAACCTGGTGTACACCGGGCTTCTTGATCTCACGAATCTTACAACACCTGGCGGGCGCGCGTTCCTGCATAAACTGGGCGGTGCAGCCGGCGATGAAATTGCCGATAGCTACGTCAAGGTACTGGCAGCGACCGATGTAACGGGATATCCCTATGTAAAGGCCAACCCTCATCCGCACCCAGGGACCGAAGAAGCCCCGCTGGGCGTCCGCGTGGACAACACTAAACTTCTTGACCTGAACGCGTACCTGGTGAGCTTGCAAGCCCCTGTCGGCGCCCAAGTTAACGCTAAAGCTGCGTCGCACGGCCGTGAACTGTTCCGCACTTCCGGCTGCACCACTTGCCACAATGTGGACCAGAGCAAACCGGTGCCTGCCTTCATCGTCCCGATGAAAACGATCTTTCCAGGAGATAATCCTGAGATTTTGGCGCAACGCGAACCTCCACTGAATCCTGTGCAGGACACTCCTGGAGTCTTCTTCGACGATAAGATGGCTGTCGTTAACGCCAGCCTGCGTGGTGAGCAACGCGGTATTGCTCTGCCATTGCTTTTGGATCTAGCACGGAAGCCGGTCTTCCTGCACGATAACTCGGTCTCCAGCCTCGACGATGTGCTGGATCCCCAGCGCGGCCCGAAGGTTCCACATCCGTTTTTTGTGTCCGAACCGAAAGACCGCAAAGACATGGTGGAGTTCCTGCGCGGCCTCGATACGAACAGTTCGGTGAATAAATAATGAAGCGTGACCGCAGCAATTGGCCTAGGCCTCGCTGCCATGCTGGGCGGCGGGTTGGCAAAGGCCGGTGCACAAGAAACCACTCCCTGCGAGGAGATTCGGATCTTAACGGCAAACGGAGAACAGAGCGATGAGAACGACACCAAGAGCCTCGCCTTTGGAGGAGAACGAGGGAATTTCACCGGTTGGGATCAAAAAGTTGAGCACGGGCTTTTACCCTGAGAGCTTTCTCGCAAAAAGGTGGCTTCGGCAAGGCGGTTATTGATCTGAAAGAGAAAGATTCCGTCTTTTCACAAGGCGACCCAGCGAATGCCGTCTTCTATATTCAGAAGGGGCGGATGAAGCTTACCGTCGTCACGCAAAATGGCAAGGAAGCGACCATCGCCCTATTGGGCGCAGGGGAATTCGTCGGAGAAGAATGCATCGCGTGCGCCCACCCTGTGCGCATGGCGACCGCGGCCGCGTTCATGGAGTGCATAGTCCTCAGGATCGATAGAGAAGAGATGTTACGAGTGCTCCACCAGGAACACACACTTTCCGATCTGTTCATCTCCTTTCTGCTTGCCCGCAACATCCGCTTCGATGCGGACCTCGTCGATCAACTTTTCAATTCCAGCGAGCAACGCTTGGCACGGGTTCTTTTACTGCTTTCGCAGTTCGGCAAGACAGACAAACCCGAGACGACGATTGCCAACACAAGCCAGGAGACGCTCGCAGGAATGATAGGAACAACCGGGTCGCGAGTTAGCTTCTTCATGAACAGGTTTAGAAGATTGGGCTTTATC
>Ga0193751_1001194_pt1 | contig 17010 bp, 16 predicted proteins | sample L1c2metaG_FD_143050 | JGI IMG/M metagenome (GOLD analysis project Ga0193751, IMG submission 143050) | Soil microbial communities from a riparian zone of the East river system, Colorado, United States - L1c2 | ecosystem: Environmental > Terrestrial > Soil > Riparian zone | place: USA: East River... | reverse complement strand
TCGAACAAAAGATCGCGCCGTATTTGCGTCCGCTTTACGATGCGCTGCGCGATATGCTCGAGCCGGAAGAGATCGAACGGTCGATTGCGCGGCAGACGATCGAAGTTGCGCCGCTCGCTTACATGCGCGGTCGAACCTTGAACAACGCATTCGTGATCCTCGATGAAGCCCAGAATACGACGACCGAGCAAATGTTCATGTTACTCACGCGCATCGGTCCTCGTTCCAAATGTGTGATTACCGGCGACGTGACCCAGATCGATCTCCCGGCAAACAAGCGTTCCGGTGTGGTCGAAGCGTTGCAGGCACTCAAAAACGTTCCTGGAATCTCGATTGTTTATTTCAACGAGCGCGACGTGGTACGCCATGAGCTGGTTCGTTCCATTATAACCGCTTACCAGCAGCACCGCTCACCCGCGCCATCCGCGCGTAAATGAAAAACCGGCCATGTTCGATTTCTTAAGACGCAGACGACTTCTCCGGCGCGGGCTTGCTTCGAAAAAGACGAGGCGTCGTCGTACCCGCAACGAATTGCTCCGCAGTCTCGAGTCTGCATCCTACGTAAAAGTCTTCGTTCTTGCCGCTTTCATTGCTGGGTTGGCATTTCTGATCTTTAGCGGCCAGCAACCGGAACCGACCAAGAATTTCGTGATTGCATTGCTGTTTTTCGCGACCGCGATCGTGCAACTCTGGATCAATCGGCCCGGAACGTTTTCCCAGAACTCGCGCGTCTTTCTCGTTTTCGGAACAATCTTTGTCCAGCTCGCTGCCACTAAAGTCATTCTCGTCTTGTCGAGCGAGCAGGCGTTTAAATTTCTCACCCCGGAAATGGGCTGGTTGCTCGCCCCCTACGCATTTGCCCCTCTAGTGCTGAGTGTTTTGTTGGGGCGCGATCACGGACTTTACGCCGCCGTCTTCGTCAGTCTGTGGAGCAGCGTTTTATTCGGCCGGATCGATGCGTCGCTTCTCGTCATCAGTTTGATCAGCGGTTTCACCGCCGTTTATCTCACTCTTCAAGTTCGCCGGCGCGCCCAATTGATTCGTGCCGGTGTCGGCGTTGGTGTCGCCATTTGGCTTTCCTCGCTGAGTTTCGGAATGATCGGTCCAATCAATTTATTTCCGCCGATGGACAACGATTGGGGAATGATCGGCGTGCAAAGCGCGCTCACACTCGGTAACGGGATCGTCACCGCCATGATCGTGGGCGGCGCGCTCCCGATGCTCGAACAACTCTTTCAAATCACGACTGACGTTTCCTGGCTCGAACTCTCAGATCTGAATCATCCGCTGCTGCGTCGAATGACAATCGAAGCGCCCGGCACGTATCATCACAGCCTGGTGGTCGCGAATTTGGCCGAGGGCGCCGCGGAAAAAATTGGCGCCAACGCGACGCTCTGTCGTGTCTGCGCTTATTTCCACGACGTTGGCAAATTGGTGAAACCCGAATACTTCACCGAGAACATGAACTTCGAGCGCAACCCGCACGATGATCTGGCGCCGACGATGAGTGCCCTCATCATCATCGCGCACGTCAAGGAAGGCGTCGACCTCGCGCTCACGCACGGCCTCAATAAGCAGATCATTGACGTCATCCAGCAACATCACGGCACGTCGCTCGTTTATTATTTCTACCAGCGGGCGGTTCAGCAGCAGGAAGACGCGCGCGCCGGCGGTAAAATCATGAACATCCGCGAGGAAGACATTCCCGAAGTGCAGGAAGAGAGTTTTCGTTACACCGGGCCGAAGCCGCAGACGAAAGAGAGCGCGATCGTCAGTCTTGCGGACATTGTCGAGAGCGCGTCCCGAAGTCTGGAAAAGCCGACTCCGCAAAAAGTCGAACAGCTGGTCAACGAACTGATCGAGGAACGCATCGCCGACGGGCAGCTCGATGAATGCGATCTCACGCTTGGCGAATTGCGAGTCATCGCGAAACGATTTCGATTCACGCTCATGACAATGCTGCACACGCGCATCGCTTACCCAAAACACGAATCGAAGTTCACGCCGACCGACCACGACAGGCTCAGACCCGATGTCATGGCCTCGCTCCGTAAACCAGCGTCCGCTCCGCCCGTTTCGGCTGCGTAATCCTCTATTGTCATTTCGACCGCAGTGGAGAAATCTCTTACTGTTGTCTGACCAAGCCGGCTGGATTTGCGCGATCACGTTCTAGAAAACAGCAAACAGTAAGAGATGTCTCGACGTTGCTCGACATGACAAAAATCCATCGACTACGCGATCACAATGCACATATCGCCATCATCCTCGGCTCCGGATTGAACTCGCTCGTTGTCGATCCGCCGAAAGATCAAATCGTTCCCTACGCTGAGTTTTCAAAAATTCCGCAGTCTTCAGTCCCCGGTCACATCGGCCGATTCGTTCTCGGCGAAATCGAAAAGACCAAAATCATTTTCGCGCAAGGCCGCGTCCATCTTTATGAAGGCCATTCTGCGCGCGAAGTCACGTCGATCGTTCGCGTTCTCGCCGAAGCTGGAATCAAGTAACTGATCGTGACCGGTAGTTTTCGCGAGTGAGTTTTACCGGACCACTTACGACTCGCCGGAGAAAATATCGGCGAAGTTTGGCGCCGAGGCTTTGCTTTAGCATCGCAACCGGCGAGATCAGCCAACCAGACGTCGCATATCACAATTCCGGCGGTCTGGCGCGGGGCTCGCGGTCTTTGGCGGTGGCGGTGCTTGGGCGGGTGACGAATGGTCCGCCTTCGAGTGACGCGGCTTTAGTGAACGCAACGTCCGGCATTTCGCTGGGAAGCCCTTCCAACGGAAATTCTTTCCGCAACGGGAAGAACGGATAGCCGTCCCACATCAGGATCCGGCGCAGATCGGGATGGCCTTTGAAGTTGATCCCCATCATGTCGTAGATCTCGCGCTCGTGCCAGTTCGCTGTCGGCCAAACGTCTGAAATGGTGTCGACCGCTTCATCTTCTGAGATTTTCAATTTCAACCGCAGATGGACGGCCAGCGTCATCGAATAAAGCTCGTAAACAATTTCAAAGCGCGGTTCTTCGCCGAAATTGTCGACGCTGGTGATGTCGATCAAATAATCGAACGAGAGATCGTGGCGGCAGAATTTTGCCACTTCCTTTAGATCGTTGAGACGGATCGTATAAGTCGTTTCGCCGCGAAACTCGGTTTTATTCTGAAGCTTTTGCCCGAACAGTTTACCTAACGAATCGAGCAATTCCTGGCCAGTCATGCAATTACTTCGACGAGCTTCTTGGTGAGTTTCGGATTTTGTGCGGCGAACGATTTCTCGCCGGAAATCTTTTCCTGCAATTTCATCAGGCCTGCGAGCAATGCGTCCGGACGCGGCGGACAACCGGAAATGTAAACATCGACCGGAATAAGCTGATCGATTCCCTGCAAGACGGCATAGGAGCGATACATTCCGCCGGTGGAAGCGCACGCGCCCATGGCGATGACATATTTCGGTTCCGGCATTTGTTCGTAAATCCGTTTCACCGCCAGCGCCATTTTGTAAGTGACGGTGCCGGCCACGATCATCACGTCGCATTGTCGGGGCGAAAAACGCATCACCTCGGCACCGAACCGCGCGATATCGAACCGTGACGCGGCGGTCGCCATCAATTCAATCGCGCAACAGGCGAGACCCATCGGCATCGGCCAAAGCGAATTTTTGCGGACCCAATTGAAGGCGGCATCAAGCCGGGTAAAGATGACGTTGCCCTCGATCTTTGAGTCGTACGCCGTTGAATGACTTTCCGGCATGGCAAAAGGTTAACTCTGCGACTTCCGCATGCAAGGTCGACAAATCCCAAATGCCAAACTCCAAATCCCAGGGAAACTCCAATGCCCAAAGCTCAAAAATTGCCCGCTCGTGTTTTGGGAATTGCAATTTGGATATTTGTTTGGAGCTTGGAGCTTGGGATTTGGCGCTTCCGATGCCTTGCGGCCATTGCGGCGTGAGTTTCTCAATTGTATAGAAGCACTCTTGATCCCATGACACCGCACCGGTCTCATCTCGACGAGCTCGAGAACCAGAGCATTTTCATTTTTCGCGAGGCGTATCACGCGTTCAAGAACATCGCCATGCCCTGGTCGATGGGCAAAGATTCGAACGTGTTGATCTGGCTGGCGCGGAAAGCGTTCTTCGGTCGGGTGCCGTTTCCGGTTTTGCACATCGACACGACCTACGAATTTCCCGAGATGCTTGAGTTCCGGGAGTGGGCGAAGGAACATCACAACCTGAACCTGATCGTGAGAATCAACACTGAAGCGCGCGAGCGTGGGATCGGCTACGAGACGCACGATCCGGTGACGGTGACGCACGAATTGAAAACGGTCGCGCTCCAGCAAGTGCTGGCGGAATATAAATGGGACGCGTTGATTACCGGCATCCGGCGCGATGAAGATCCGACGCGTGCGAAAGAAAGATATTTCTCGCCGCGCAACGCGCAGTTCGAGTGGGATTACAAAGACCAACCGCCGGAATTCTGGGGACAATTCGCGACCAGCTCAGCCAAAGGCGAGCACGTGCGCGTCCAGCCGTTGCTTGATTGGACCGAAGTCGATGTCTGGCGCTACATCCAGCGTGAGAATATTCCGATCCCGCAAATGTATTTCTCGCGAAACGGGAAACGATTCCGTTCGTTAGGTTGCAGCCCGATCACGCATCCGATCGAAAGCAACGCTTCGAACATCGACGAGATCATTGCCGAGCTTGAAGCGACAAAAGTCGGTGAGCGTGCCGGCCGCGCTCAAGATCATTACGAGCGCAATGCGATGCAGAAGCTAAGAGCCAAGGGATTTTTGTGATGCAAAAGGTAAACGTCCAACGCTCAACGTCCAACGCTCAACGTCCAACTCCGACCGAGCAGCGCGACATCGGAATACCGTTGCGAATCGTGTTTGTGGGCCATGTGGATCATGGGAAATCGACATTGATCGGGCGGATTTTGCACGACACCGATTCGCTGCCGGAAGGCAAGATCGACATGGTGAAGAAGGCGTGCGCGGCGGAGGGAATGGAATTTGAGTTCGCGTTCGTGCTTGATGCGCTGCTCGAGGAGCAAAAGCAAAACGTCACGATCGACACGACCGAGATCCGGTTCAAAACCAAGCGCCGCAAATACATCATCATCGACGCGCCCGGTCACAAGGAGTTCCTGAAGAACATGATCACCGGCGCATCGCGGGCGGACGCGGCCGTGCTCGTCATCGCAGCGAACGAAGGAGTCCGCGAACAAAGCCGGCGGCACGCGTATTTGCTCAGTTTGCTCGGGATCAAACAGCTGATCGTGGTGGTGAACAAAATGGACCTTGCGGATTTCTCGGAGAAAAAATTTCAGGAGATCGAAAAAGAATATCGAAAGTTTCTCGCGGAACTTGGGCTGGACGCGCTGGTGTTTGTTCCGGCGTCAGCAAAGAACGGGGACAATGTTGCGAGCACGAGTAAGAAGATGAAATGGCATCGCGGTCCGAGCTTGCTCGAAGCGCTCGATTTGTTGGAGTCGCAGAGCGCCGATGGCGATCTTCCATTGCGGTTTTGCGTGCAGGATGTTTATCGATTCGATGAGCGCCGCATTATCGCCGGTCGAATCGAGACCGGAAAGCTGAGGGTGGGGGACGAGCTGGTTTTTTCGCCCGCGAACAAGGCTTCGAAAGTTCAATCGATTGAAGAATGGGGTGGAAATGGCGATGGGGAAGCGGTTGCCGGCGATTCAATCGGGATCACCCTGAGCGAACAAATTTTCGTCGAGCGCGGCTACGTCGCATCGCATCAAACGGACACGCCGATCGAGGCAAACCGGGTTCATGCCGATGTGTTTTGGATCGTGCGCGAGCCGATGCGAAGCGGCCGCCTCTACGATTTGCGTTTGGCGACCCAGGAAGTGAAATGCGAAATCGTTTCGATCGACGAGGTGATGGACTCGTCGACCCTCGAGGCAACGAAAGACAAGCGCGAAAAGCTGGAGCGCAACGAAGTCGGCCGCCTGACCCTTCAGACACGAAGTCCGCTGGTGATCGACAATCACGATCGAATCCCGAAGCTCGGGCGCTTTGTTATCGTCGATGATGACCAGATTTGCGGCGGCGGCACAATTTTTGGGGGCGTTTACACCGATCGTATCGTCGCCAAGAGCAAAAATATCTTCTGGGTCGAAGGAAAGATCACGGCGCAGGCAAGGGCGGCGCGAACCGGTCATCGGGGCGCGGTGGTCTGGTTTACCGGATTATCCGGCGCAGGAAAATCGACAATCGCCCAAGCGCTCGAGCGCGAATTGTTCGCGCGCGGGATGCAAACTTATGTCCTCGATGGTGACAACATTCGTCACGGTTTGAATTCAAATCTCGGATTTTCGCCCGAGGACCGGGTCGAAAATATTCGTCGCGTGAGCGAAGTGGCGAAACTAATGGCGGATTCCGGCGTCGTTGCGATCACGGCTTTCATTTCACCATATCGAATGGATCGCCGCCGCGCGCGTGAGATTGCACTCGAAGGCAATGCGGAGTTCGTGGAAGTGTTCGTGGACGCGCCGCTGGAGGTTTGCGAAGCGCGGGACCCGAAAAATCTCTACAAGAAAGCGCGCGCCGGTGAGATCCGCGAGTTTACCGGAATCGACGCGCCTTATGAGCCGCCGGAAGACGCCGAGATCAATGTTCACACCGATCGTCAGACGGTGAATGAATCGGTCGCGACGATTCTCGAAGGATTATTGCCGCGACTAAAACCGGAACAAGCCGATGCCTGACCCGAAAGATTTCGATGTTACGATTCGCGCGGCCGAAGCCGCCGATGTCGAAGCGTTGGCAGACTTAATGACACAGCTCGGATACGAAACGCGTGGATCGGAAATGCAAATGCGAATGGAAGCGATTTGCGCGAACAAGAATTACGCGACGTTTGTCGCTGTGAGCAAAGGCAAAGTCTGCGGAATGGTCGGCACCTTCACATGTTACACCTACGAACATAACAGTCTGTCGGGCAGAATTCTTGCGCTGGTCGTGTCAGAAAAAATGCGCGGACGGGGCGTGGGTCTTGCGCTGATGGCGGTCGCCGAAAAAGATCTCGCCCAAAAAAATATTTCACGCGTGGCGGTGAATACGCGGTTCGAGCGCAAGGAAGCGCACGAATTTTACGAAAAGGCAGGCTACAAGCGCAACGGGTTCCGCTTCGTGAAAGAATTGCCGATGTCGGCGGACTAGAGTCGTTGGAGACGGCCCCAGCCTCGGGGCGTTGCGTGGCTTCTTTCCGGGCTGAGGGCAGCCCGGCCCAGATCAGCCCGCGGCCTGGTTCGGATAGTCGATGATGTCGACGTGACTCGACTCGATCACGTCGTGGACGATTTTCCCGAGCTCGGCGGCCTCGTACGGTTTGGCGATGACCCCGCGGAAACCGAAGTCTTGATAACGACTCATCGTTGCGTCAGTGGCGTAACCGCTCGAGACAATCGCGTTCACCGTCGGATCGATCTCGATCAATTTTTTGAGGGCTTCTTTTCCACCTATCCCGCCCGGAAGAGTAAGATCAAGAATGACGGCATCGAAGCGTTCGCCAGCTTCGAATTTTTCCCGATAAATGTTCACGCCTTCGAGCGAGGTGGCCGCTTGCCAAACTTTGTAGCCGAGTCGCGTCAGAGTGAATTCAACCAGATCGCGAATAGCGTCTTCGTCGTCGACCACAAGCACGCGACCTGTTCCAGGCATTGCCGGAGTGAGGGTTCGCGGCGCGTCAACCGGCATTTCCTGATCGAGCGCCGCCGGCAAATAAATCGTGAACGTCGTACCGACGTGCACTTCAGATTCGACCGTCATCAGACCGTTGTGGTTTTTGATAATCGAGTAAGCGGTGGCGAGGCCAAGTCCGCTGCCTTTTGGCTTGGTGGTGAAGTAGGGATCGAAAATCCGTTTCATGTACTTTGCAGGTATGCCCACGCCTTCGTCGCGGATGCGGATTCGAACGTAATCTCCCGCCGCGAGATCAGGAACAGCCGGAGTGGTGGTGGCAGAGTAACTGAAGTTTTCGCAACTGACGTGCAGCGTTCCGCCATTTGGCATCGCCTGGTCGGCGTTAACGACAAGGTTCGCGATAACCTGACTGATCTGGCCGGCGTCGATTTCGGCCGACGAGAGATCGGCGCCGAATTCAAACTCGCTCCGGTTGTGACTGCCGCGCAGCGAGAAGCTAACCGTGTCTTGAATTAATTTTCCGATCGAAGCGGTCTTCTTAATTGGCGCCCCGCCGCGAGCGAAAGTCAGAAGTTGCTGAGCGAGATCACGCGCGCGAAGTGACGCATTCTTGGCGTCGTCCAAACGCTCGGCCATTTCGGCGTCCGGCGAAAGAAGCAAGGAGGCGAGGGAGATGTTGCCGATAATCGCGGTGAGAAGGTTGTTGAAATCGTGCGCAATGCCGCCGGCGAGGAGCCCGAGTTGCTCGAGCGTCTCCGCTTTGCGCCGCTCTGCCTCGGCGCGTTGCCGTGCAGTGATGTCGCGGAAAACGAGGACGACGCCGGCTACCTCATTTTTGTTATCCCGAATCGGCGACGCCACCTGTTCGATCACGCGCTCGTTGCCGTCGCGCGAAGTCAGAGTGACGTTCTCGGGGAGATTTAGCAAAATGGACTGCGCCTCGCTGCGATAGCCGCTCTTCTGCACTTTCGCCTGCGCGGCAAGATCGACCGTCACGTCAAAGACCGATTTCAACGGCTGGCCGATCGCTTCTTTTGAGCTCCAGCCGGTCAATTTTTCCGCTTCGCTGTTCAGCATGATCACTTTGCCGTTTACATCGGTGGTGATAACGCCGTCACCGATCGCGCGCAGAGTGACCCCGAGGCTTTCCTTTTCGGCTGCGATTTGCTGTTCAAAACGTTTCCGCTCGGTCACGTCCCGCACCATCGCCACGTAGAGCCGTTGCTGATCGATGATCATTTCGCTCAACGACATTTCGACCGGGAAGGCGACATGCTTGCGCGTTCGACCGAGCGCGAGGATGCTGCCGCCGGTGCGGGGCATGAGCTCCGTCCAGTTGCAAACGACCGGCTTCGAATCGTGTTCGCTTTCGTAGCGCTGGGGGACGAGCCGAGTCAAATTGTGGCCGATCATTTCGTTGTCGCGGCAGCCGAACATCCTTTCCGCCGCCGGATTCATCGAGCGAATGACACCGCTGTCGTCGACGGTGATCATTCCGTCGAGGATGTTATCGATCACGGAACGAATGTGTGTCTCGGCGCCCTCGAGTTCCGAAAGCTGCCGGCGCACGAGAACAAAGCTGTAGCTGTTGGAAACCACCAGAAGGCTAACGGCAACGAGGGCGAGGAGGGCGAGCGCGGACGTGCGCAAAATCCTTTGGCGAGTGGCCGAACTTTCGCGCAGTTCATAAAGATTCAGCTCGTTTTTCTCGAAATTCGTCAGCATTTGGCGGATATCGGCCATCAGCGTTTCGCCCGATCCGACCAGCGCGAGCACTTCGCCATCTTTGCCCGCGCGTTTGGCCTCGATTTGTGGAACCGCCGATTTGTTAATCCAGCCCTCCACGCCGGAGCGAATTTCGGCCAGTAGCTCGGCTTGCGGTGGGGAATTCGCGACCAAAATCGAAAGGTAACCGTGGTAAGTGTAAAAATCGATGACCGCGCGTTTGTAAGCTTCAACGAAACTGTTCTCGCCGGTGAGGAGATAGCCTTGCTTCTCTTTTTCCATTTCCACGACCGCGCGGTCCAGTTTGGGGAGGAAGTTCAAGATCTGGGCCGATTGAGTTGCCCATTCCTGATCGTGCATGCGCCGATTGAGTACGATCTGCTCTTCGTCCTGCAACGACTGCAGAACTTCACGTGCTTGATTGAGGAGAGAATTGCCGAGCGCTAAAGTTTCGGCTGGGTTCGTCTCGCGCTGGGTCGCGGTCCCTTTGCCTCGCCGGCGAGCGTTCATTTCCGGAATCGCAACCGTGTCGAGCCATTTCTGAACGACTTCCTGAACCTTTATCACTCGCCTCCGCTGTCGCGGATTTTCCAGAATCAGCGCGGTCAAATCTTCAATCCGCTGCTTAATCAGGTCGCGCTTCTTTTCGAACGGCTCGATGTAGTTTTCGTTACCGCTCAAAAGGTAACCGCGGTGGCCGCTTTCCAAACTGGCGATGTCGTTTTCGATCAAACTGCTTAAGCGCATCACTTCGATCGTATGGGTGCGGAGTGAGTCCTGGTAATGATCGCGCAGCGTAACCAGCGAAAAAACGCCGACCAGAAAAATGATGACGATGACGGCGACCATTGTTCCGGAGAGAAGCTTAAGATGGAAATGCCGCTGACTAAAAAGCCAGTCGACGACGTGGCCGAAAATCGACCGTCGCCGTGCTTTGAGGCTATTTGGTACGGAGGCGTCGCCCGACGGATCTACCATAATTGCTGTGAAGCAGCTCCCCTGCCACCGCGGCTGCTTCAAATGTCGCCCGGCGCTTAACGAGACTTAAAACAGAGTCAGTACCAGATTTTTGCTAAGTACAATCCCGCAGCCGGTGCGACATAGCGGAAACCATCGGCGCGCCCGGAATTCAATCGTCTGGCGATCTCCGCCGGATCCATTTTATCAAGGGTCACTCGCACCATCGCGCCGACCATTAGGCGCACCATTTTGTAAAGAAAGCCGTCGCCGGCGACCTCGATTCTGACCCGTGGTCCGGATTTCCGAACGCGAACCGATCGAATTGTGCGGGTGGTATCCTTTTCTTTTCCGCCGCGATTGGCTGCAAACGCGGCGAAATCGTGGGTGCCGACGAAGTTCTCTCCAGCCGCGCTCAAAAGATCGAGGTCGAGTGGTAACGGAATGTGCCATGCCCGGCCCAGCTCATGTGGCGGTAAAACTGGTCCCGCCCAAATTCTGTAGCGATAAAGTTTTCCGATCGCTGAAAACCTGGCATGAAAATTCTCAGACACACATCGGCAGTCCAAGACTCGAATCGAAGGTGGCAAAATCGCGTTCAGCGCGCGTCCTAAACGCTCGGCCGACAGACGCCGATCCGGGAGATCGACGTGGGCGCATTGCGCAAGCGCGTGAACACCCGTATCCGTTCGTCCCGCGCCGTGAAGGCGAATGCGCTGGCCAGTGATCTTATGGAGTGCGCGCTCGAGTTGGTCCTGAGCTGTATTGCCATGCGCCTGGCTTTGCCAGCCGGCGAAGGCCGCGCCGTCGTAAGCAACGGTTAACTTGAGCCGCGGCGACATGTCGATCAGCGCGGAATTCCTTTTTCCGATGTCCCCGCGCTTTCGCGGTCAAGGTAGCTTTGCAAAATCATTTGGGCGGCGACTTGATCGACAAACTTACGCGTCTGGCGCGTTTTTTTCCCGGCCTCTCTGAGCGCGCGATTTGCAGCAACCGTTGTTAGTCGCTCGTCCCAGGTTTCGACCGGACGACGGAGTTGGGTGCGAAGTTTGTCGGCGAATTCCAACGCTTCGTTTGCGGCTATTCCAATCTCTCCGCTCATCTGTCGCGGAATTCCGATCACGACTCTGTCGATCTTTCGATCGTGCACGATCGCCGCGATGCGTTTCAGGGCGTCTTTGTTCGCTGGAATTGTTGCGAGCGGGTGCGCTAAGAAGCGGAGCTCATCAGAAATCGCCAGACCAATCCGCGCTCGACCGAAATCGATCCCCAAAATCGGATTCATTCGAACTACTGCAGCTCCGGCGGCAACTTCCCGACGAGATTTTTGATCTTCTCAGCCTGGTGCCGATGACAAATCAAAATCGCATCGCCTGTCCGGACGACGATCAAATTATGCACGCCGAGCAGCGCGATTGTTGTCTCGCCGTCGTTGAAGATAATGTTATCGCTGGAATCGAACGCGGTCAGCGCGCCGTTGGCTGCATTCCCGTATTCGTCTTTTTTGAAATAGTGTGCCACCGCCTGCCAGCTTCCGACATCGTCCCAATCGAAACTTGCTTCGACCACTAAAACATGTTCGGTTTTTTCCATGATCGCGTAATCGAACGAAATTCGCGGCAACTTTGCGAAACGTTCATGCAAAATCTTGTCGAGATCTTTCGGAGACCGGACTTGCGAGATAAAGTCGGCCAATTCCGGAGCGTGGCGATTGAATTCGCTCAGGACAGTTGGCACCGACCAGACAAACATTCCGGCGTTCCAGCGAAAATTTCCTTTTCGCAAAAAGGACTCGGCCAGATCGACATTCGGCTTTTCGCGAAAGCGGACGACGCGGTGAACAGCGATTTTTCCGTCGCTGCGCAATCGCACCGGCTCACCTTGCTCGATGTAACCGAAACCGGGGCAAGCCCAGGTTGGTTTGATTCCAATCGTTACGAGCGCGCCCGTTTCCTCCGCGGCCGCAGCCGCGGTCTTCATTGTTTCTTGAAATGCGGCGCGATCGGCAATGACGTGATCCGCTGGAAGCGCCAGCATCGTTGCCGAATGATCGCGAGCTGCGACCCAGCCCGCGCCGAGCGCGACGGCGGCCGCGGTGTCACGCTTGGCCGGTTCCGCGATGATATTTTGCTTTGGAAAACCTTCGAGCAAATCGCGAACACCTTTCTCCTGTTCAATATTGGTAAGAATGAGAATGCGTTCGGTCGGAACAAAGCCCTCCAGGCGCGCGACCGTCTCCTCGAGCAAAGTTCGTTCGGAAACGAGACGCAGCAATTGCTTGGGACGGTTTCGCCGGCTCAACGGCCAAAAACGCTCACCGCTGCCGCCGGCAAGAATGAGCGCATAAATCGGATTCGACATGTCAGAAGCTGCCAATAGCGGAGATCACGCCAGCGCGCAGATTTTCCCGTTTCTTTTTCGCGAACCGGACTTATTAGTAGCCGATGTCTCTCTCGGTATCCATTCCAAAAACGAGCGACCAGATTCCGCTGGATAATTTGCTCACGTTCACGCGCACTGCGTTTGGACTTGGAATCGGAATGCTCGTCGCGGACAAAATCAAACGGCCAGCCCGACAGACGGCCGCCATCGCGCTAATGTCGGTCGGCGCTTTGGCTGCGGTCCCGTTTCTGGTCAGAATCGCGCTCCAGCGCATTAACCGTCCGGAATCGGAACGCGGCAGCCGCGCGCGCTTGCGTTCCATTCGCGGCGACTCGGGTTATTCCACCGAGTCAGATATTTATTAAGTTGTAGCTGCCGATGTCCCCATCGGCAGTCGCCAAATTCTGCCGCCAGAGATGGCGCCAGCTACAACGCGTCTTGATTCGGTCGCCTTCGCGGATTAAACCCTCCTTCGCACATGGCCCGAACATCGACACCCTCCGATGAGCCGTTGCGCGATTTCTGTCGCGAAATTTTGAAGCAGGAAGCGCTCCTGCGCCAGGGCGGCGGGAAAGCCGGACTCGAGCGGCAACGCAAGCTCGGCCGCCTGCCGGCGCGGGAACGAATCGGTCAGCTTCTCGACCAAGACGCGCAATTTTTCGAGATCGGCCTCTGGGCGGCTTACAAAATGTACGAAGAGTGGGGGAATATTGTCGCCGCCGGAACGGTTGCCGGCATCGGAAATGTCTCGAGGGTTCCATGCATGATCATCGCGAACGACGCGACCGTGAAAGCGGGCGCGTTCTTTCCTGCGACCGTAAAAAAACTTTTGCGCGCGCAACGGATCGCTTTCGAATGTTCGCTCCCAATTATTTATCTGGTCGATTCGGCCGGCGTTTTTTTGCCGATGCAGGACGAGATTTTTCCGGACGAAGACGATTTCGGCCGGATCTTCCGAAATAATTCGGTCATTTCCGCGGCGGGAATTCCGCAGTTCGCGGCGATCATGGGGAACTGTGTTGCGGGCGGGGCTTATCTGCCCGTTCTCTGCGACAAAATTTTGATGACCGAAGGCAGTGGACTCTATCTGGCCGGCCCGTCGCTGGTCAAAGCAGCCATTGGTCAGGTTGTCGATCAAGAAGAACTTGGCGGCGCGAAAATGCATTCGGAAATCAGCGGCACGGTCGATTTCTACGAGAAAAGCGATGAGTCGTGCTTGAAACGCTTGCGCTCTCTGGTTGCGCTTCTGCCCGAGGCGCAACGCGCAGCTGACAGCAAGATCGAGAACAAAGGTTCTAAGTCGGCAAAGAGTCCCGACACGGTTTACGATCTCGTCAGTCTCGACGGTCAGAAGAATTACGACGCGCGCGATCTGCTTGCAACGATCGTCGATTCAAATTCGGTCGACGAATACAAAGCCGATTACGGCAAGACATTGGTGACGGCTTACGCGCGCATCGCCGGTCGGCCCACCGGAATTGTCGCGAGTCAACGGCTGCAAGTGCGCACGAAAAAGGAAGGAATCCAGATGGGCGGCGTCATCTATTCCGACAGCGCGGACAAAGCCGCGCGTTTCGTGATGGATTGCAATCAAGACGGACTGCCGATCATTTTTTTCCAGGACGTGACCGGGTTCATGGTCGGTCGCGACGCGGAGCAAAGCGGGATCATTCGCAGCGGCGCGAAACTCGTAAATGCGGTCAGTAACTCAGTCGTGCCGAAAATCACGGTGGTGGTGGGCGGTTCGTTCGGCGCGGGCAACTACGCGCTTTGCGGAAAGGCTTACGACCCGCGATTCATTGTGGCGTGGCCGACTGCGCGCTACGCCGTGATGGGCGCGGCCCAGGCCTCGGACACAGTTTTTTCCATTCTCGCGCGGGCCCGCGATCGTGGCGACAAAAAGGCATCGCACGAAGAGCTCGACGAACTCCGCAAAAAAGTGAAACAGAATTACGAAGAGCAAACCGACATTCGTTACGGCGCGGCGCGCGGTTGGGTCGACGCGATCGTTCAACCGCACGAAACGCGGGAGGCGTTGGTTCAGTTACTCGAATATGTCTCTCGTCCGACGCCGACAGCGCGCTTCCACACCGGTGTCATTCAAGTTTAATGCTGATCGCTGACCTCTGATTTATGCCAGTCGTTCTGATCGAGAAGCAGAGTCCGCAGATCACAGTCGTGACGTTGAACCGCCCTGAACGGCGCAACTCGTTGACGATTGAGCTGCTGAATGAATTAGTCGCCTCGATTAAAGTTGCTTCCGATCAAGCGGACGAGCGCGTTCTTATTTTGCGCGGCGCGGGTGCGGCGTTTTGCACCGGACTCGATTTGAAGGAAGCGGCCGACCGGAAGAAGGCGCACATGACTGCCGAATTGGTCGCCAAAGCATTGACCACACTTGCGGAAACGCGTCTGGTAACGATCGCGGCCGTTCACGGCGCGGCGGTTGCCGGCGGTGCCGGAATCATGTCAGCCTGCGATTTTGTCGTCGCCGCCGAGAAAACAAAGATCGGTTATCCGGAAGTTCGGCGCGGTTTGGTTGCGGGACTCGTCATGACTTTTTTGTGCCGGCAAGCTGGCGAGCGCAACATGCGTGAGCTTGTGCTCGGCGGCGAATTGATCGACGCCGAGCGTGCGCGCGAAATCGGTTTGGTCAATCGCGTGGTTGCGCCTGATCAATTGATGATCGAGGCGCAAAAGTTTGCCGATTCAGTCTTGCAAGGGGCGCCTAACGCGATCGTGCAAACCAAGCGTTTGATCGAAGAACTTTGGTCGACATCGGTGAAAGAAGATGTCGATCTTGCGTTGAAGCATCACATGCGCGCGCGCGAATCCGCCGAAGCGCGCGAAGGCATCGCGGCATTTAACGAAAGACGGAAACCGAACTGGACGAAGTAAGGCCTGGCTTACCCTGTTCGACGAAGTTCTACTTCGCCGGGTTCAGCGGAATCGCATCGGCGATGCGTTGCAAAGTCTCAGCCGTAGTTGCTGGCAAGCTGGCGTGGTAGTTGGATCCGACCGGGGAACTATTGAAGATGACGCGAAACAAGATCGCGGCCGCGAGGTAGGTGCCCGCTGGTGAAGGGTGTTGCGTCCCGTCAAGAAGTTCGACAGCCGGGGCGTCGTTTCGGGCTCGTTCGAACCCGAGACCGACAGGTGCCAGCGTCGCGCCAATGTTTTGCGCGAGTAATGCGTAGGCCGAATTCAGTCGCGTTTGCATTTCGGCGGGAGATCCGCCCGAGGTGACGTCTTTATAATACGGATCGCCGGCCGGTCGCGCCCAGGTTGAAAACAAAATAGTCTTCGCGGAAATGCGGTCAGCGTCCGTTTTGAAAAGGCTTGCGTAGTAATTGAATTTTCGCGGCGCCAACAGCGGCTCGATGCTCTGGCCCTGAAGAATTAGAAAATTCGGCTGAAGCTCACGCAGTCGCCCAAGCGCTACACCGCTCCTCCAATGATCATAAAGGAAAGCGCCGCCGGGCGTGATCGAGTTAACATCGACATCAACATGCAGCGCTGACTGAGCCGCGAGGCGTTTGAACACCGTCGGCAAATCATTCGCCTGGGTCAGACTATTTCCCACGAACAAAACTGACACGCCCGCCGCTGCGACTCCCGTCTTTGCGGCAAGCAGAAAGAAAAGAGTCGATGCAATTTTCCAGAAGCGCGGCATTTGGCTTAAAGCGCCGCAAAAGCTGTGCCCTTTTTCTACTTCCTACTTTCTAATTTCCACTTTCTTCAGCGCATCCCGGTGTCGCAATGCCACTCAACCTTCGTCATTTGACCGGCCGTAACATCGACATCGAACGGCCCGTAGCGCCCGATTCCTTTTTGGTGATCCTTCTTTGTTACGGTGTAATGACCGGGCGCGAGTGAAACTCTGAAGCGGCCCTGATCATCGGTCGTGAACTCGGCGACCGCGCCGGTTTCGTTGCCGACAACAAAGGTCGCATTGGCCAGCGGCTTTGTGCTCGGGATACCGGGCCGGACCGGTCCGCCATGAATCGGCCCCACCGTAATCACGCCTTCAATTCCTGTTTCGGCTGCTTCGGGCATCGGCGTGGGGGACGTTTGAGCGCAGCAAAAACCGGCAAATGTAAGGAAACCGATTAAGCTTACGCGTTGAAGTCGCATAACTACTTCGACGGTTGAACGCTGCAATTGTTTAACGGAAAAGCCAATAATGTTTGTCGATCGAATTAAAGTTTTTGCGCAAGCGGGCAGTGGCGGGCGCGGCTCCGTCAGCTTTCGGCGGGAGAAATTTGTGCCGAAAGGT
>Ga0193751_1001193_pt1 | contig 17012 bp, 18 predicted proteins | sample L1c2metaG_FD_143050 | JGI IMG/M metagenome (GOLD analysis project Ga0193751, IMG submission 143050) | Soil microbial communities from a riparian zone of the East river system, Colorado, United States - L1c2 | ecosystem: Environmental > Terrestrial > Soil > Riparian zone | place: USA: East River... | reverse complement strand
CGGAATACTACTTCGTGCGCGCCGCGTCGTCCGTGCGCGCGATGCGCGACATCACGCCGGACATGACGTTTGCCTATTCGACCAACGGCTCGGGCACCCACATCACCGCGCTGCGGTTCCTCAAGGAATACGCGATCGCGCCGAAGCTGGTCGCGACCGGCAACGTTCCGGCGACCTTCACCCAGGTCATGTCGGGCCAGGTGGACGTCGGCTTCTCCACCCCGCCGTTCGGGCTGGAGGCGGCAAGCGAAGGCAAGATCCGCATCATCGCCGCATCGAACGACCTCGAGAGCGTGCGCAGCCAGACCGTGCGGCTCATCATCGCCAATGCCGGCGATCTCGCCCGCCGGCGCGACGCCTATCGGCAGTTCATCGCCGCCTACCGGGAGACGATCGATTGGATGTACGCGGACCCGCAGGCGATCGCGGCGTTCGCCCGCTACGCGCAGATTCCCGAGGCGACCGCGCAGGCGGTGCGCGACCGGTTCTATCCCAAGGCGATGCTCCAGCTCGACGCCGTGTCCGGGCTCGACGACCTGATGCGCGATGCCATCGCGTTCAAGTACATCCCGCAGGCGTTGAGCGGCGCGCAGCGCGACGAGTTGCTGCAGCTTCCGGCGCGATAGTGGCGCGAGCGCCGATCGCAGTGCGGGCGTGCAAAGGACTTGAAACATCGCCCGGCGCTGATTTAGCGTGGCCGCGCAAGAATGCGAGGGCATCGAGCACAATCGTACGGAGGGGTTGAATGCGCAGATTTGTTTTCGCCGTTGCGGCCGTTCTGGCTGTTCTCGTGGCCGCCGCCGCGCTGCCGACGCGCGCCGGCGCCATGACCGTGACGGCGCCGGCCGGGCTCGCCGCGGCGATCACCGAGACGTCGGCGACCGAGGAGGTCTATTGGGGCTGCCGCCGCTGGTACCGACATCATCATTGGCATCGCAGTTGCGGCTCGCGCGGATGGGGCTGGCCCTTCCCGTTTTTAGCGCCGTGGCATTGGCACCACCGGCATTGGGGCTGGCGTCATCGCCATCGCTGATGGTGGTAGAGCCAGGCGCGACGCCGGCACGACGCAACAAGGGCCGCCCCCGGGCGGCCCTCCTGTTATAGTGGGCACCGCCCGCGCGTTTGCGGGCGATCAGGCACGAGAGGCAAGCATGAGCGGCGCAGAACGGCCGATCGAGCCGGCCAAGGTGGTCGGTCCGGACGAGGGCGAGTCCTATTGGCAGCCGGTGCCGGCGAACGGCTTCATCCGCAACATCTTCAACCAGGCGAGCGTCGGCGGCCGCGGCGACGTCTCGGTCGGCACCCAGACCTTGCCGCCGGGCTGCTTCATCCGCGAGCACACCCACGCGCGCAACGAAGAGATCATCTACGTGGTCGAGGGCAGGGGCGTCGCCCGCATCGATGGGGTCGAGCAGCCGGCGCTCGCCGCGGTGGCGAAGGGCCCGCTGCCGCAGGCGGCGCTCGATCGGCTGGCGACCCTGCAGCGGACGTTTGCCGGCGAGGCGCGGTGAGAGCCGCCCGCCTCACGATCGGCCGGGAAACCGCGCGTCGCGCCACGCGAGCGCGGCCTTGAGGCCGTCGCGGCGCGCGATGTCCATGAACTGCGCCTTGTCGGGCGAGCCGGCGCCCTCGATTGCGAGGTCGATCGCCAGCGCCTCTTCCAGCGCGTGCAGCATGTTCTGCGCCTCGAGCGCGCGGTTGATCGCGCGCTTGGTTTCCTTGACCAGGTTCGGATCGATCGCCGCGATGTGCTGCGCCAGTGCGAGCGCGGCCGCGTCGAGGTCGGCCGCCGGCACCACGCGGTTGACCATGCCGATCTCCCGCGCGCGGGCGGCGGGAATGCGATCCTCGCCGGTGAGGATGATCTCCTTGGCGACCTTCGGGCCGACGATCCAGGGGAGGATCATCGCCACGATGCCGGCGCCGAATTTGAGCTCCGGCTCGCCGAAGAACGCGTCGTCCGCCGCGATCGTCAGGTCGCAGGCGAGCGCGAGCTCGCAGGCGCCGGCGAGGCAGGGACCGCGCACCGCCGCGATGGTCGGCCGCGGGAAATGCCAGAAGCGCATGACCGTGTCGAAGTCGCGCCGCAGGAGCGGCTGCCACTGCTCGATGCCGCGCGGCTGGCGCTCCATCTGCTCCTTGAGGTCGAAGCCGGAGGAGAACGCGGCGCCGGCGCCGCGCACGATCAGCGCGCGGATGGCCGGGTCGTTCTCGGCGTCGTCGAGCGCCGCTTCGATCTCGACCAGCATCGTTTGGTTGAGCGCGTTGGCGCGCTCGGGCCGGTTGAGCGTGAGCCGCGCGACCGGCCCGAGCTTCTCGACGACGATGGTGGCGTCGGTCATGGCGACAGCTCGAATTTGCCCGCAACAAAGCCGTTACGGCACGGTCGCCGGTGGTGCCGAAGCGGACTTCTTCATCGCGGCGTACTTTACGCGGCCGTCCCAAAGGAGCCCGACTATGGAAAACAAAATAAGCGCGAGGCCGCCGCAAAAGGCCAAATTCGCCGTTACCCAATAGTCCCTGGCGCCATAACCGCTCCAATTGTGGCCCGTCGCGAGCAGACCGATTACGAGCAGCACCAGATAATACATAATACGAGCCCACCACCGGTTACCAAGGGCGAGAGCAATGCGAGCCACGATTGCGGCGATAATCGTCATCGTTGCATACTCGCCTTGAACGTTCATTCTGACGTTGTCGATATTGCCGGCGAAATTCAGGTGGTTGGCTTCTCCGAAACTCTGAGTCATCGTCATCCACAGCAAAATTCCGATGCTGCCGATAGCGTGGAAGAGCAGCATTCTTTGAGGACGTTGGCCTGTTGCTGGCGGATAGAGCTTTGGGCCGATGAAAAACAGCAAAAGCGCAATCACGCCCAGAAATACAGACGCCGTTGCGATGCCTCCTGCTACACTCGCCGCAGCATATGGGTACCGCATCTGAGCGAAGACAGAGCCGGTTGAGAATATTACAATAACAATCAGAAAAGCAATGAACACCCAGAACGCAATTCGCTTCCCTCGGCCGGGCAACGGAATTTTCTGGCGATTATCCTCCTCTGGGGCGGCCGCAGTCGTCGTCGGGCGCGCGGGCGGAGCTTGGCCGGCCTTCGTGGTCTTCAGCCGTGTCCGAACAGCCCGCGCGTGGTCGCTTTTCGGCAAAGCAGCGAGGAATGCGCCCAGGACAATCGGCTCATCGCTATCCTTTACTACGGCCCACGCTTCGTCCTCGACCGTTTTTGGCAGGTTCGTGAGAGCGGCCACAGCGTCCGCGGCGTGGATGCCCATCGGGTGGGCGACGAGAAAACGCAAGAGCGGCGCCGGGTGCCGTTCTCGTCGGGCAGTGTTCCAGTCGTCGTCCTCGCGCGCGCGATTCATTTCCTCGAGCCGCGCCCGGGCCTCAGGCGCAAAACGACTGTCGGGGTAAGATGTGAGGAACTCCTCGATCGCAGCGGTGTCTTGGGCACCGCCGATCCTGCGCCAGCGCTCCCCTGCCTGTCGTTCGCGCCGCAATGCTTCGCGTTTTGCCTCGGCGGCTGGCGCGTTGAGCCCGTCGGGGAAGCGCGCAATATGAGCTTCGACCACGGCGAGATCGTCGGTTTCCTTGATCCGATCCCAAGAAGCTGCTTCCTCCGTGCGGTCTCCAAGAAGCCGCAGCCTGCCGGTAGCCTCCGCTGCGCGGGCATCCTGTGGGAATGTTCGCACGAACCCTTCCAGCGCAGCAATGTCTTCAGATCCGCACAGGTTCTGCCAAGTGCGCGCCGCCAATTTCTCCAGCTGCGCCCGTGCCAGTGCGGCAAAACTGCTGGTCGGGAACATTTGGAGAAATCGGTCGTAGCCCGCGGGATCCTCGCTGTCCTTGATAAATTCCCAGTGCGCAAACTGCTCTGCTTTCGCGATCGCCTCCGGATCGAGCGTTTTGCCGATGGCAACCGGGGCGGGACTGGGGGCAGCCGGCGGGTGGGAAGGAGAAACGCCAAGGTGGGCGAGCGCCTTGAGGATGCGTTCCGGCTCCGTCACAAAATCCGTCTGCAAGCCGCGAAAACCCAATGGGATGCTGCGGAAATCCAATCCGTCGACGCGGGTGGCGATGAGCTTGTCGGAATATTTGGCCTCCTCGGCCTCTTCGATGACCCAATCGGATTCGATCGAATTCGTCGTCCAGATGACAATGGCCGCTCTGGCGGCACTCAACTCGGCCTTGATGGCGTTGCGAAACTTGACACCGCCGACCAGCTCGTAGTCCCACCAAATATTGTAGCCATGATCATTCAGAAAATCGGCAAGCGCCCTGGCGACCTGACGGTCTTTTTGCGAATAGCTGATGAAAACGTCCGCCACGCAAATTCTCGATGTTCCCAAAGCCGTACAACATATTAGGCGAACAGCGCGCCAATTGCACCTGTCCTGGTAACATCGACGAGGAGGGCCGGACATCAACGGGCGGCTGGCCCCACTGGTCACCCCGCCATCTTCAGCTCGAGCTGCGGACGCCGGGCGGTCCATTGCGCCACCGTCTCGTAGGCGGCGCCGATGCGCAGCACGGTCGGCTCGTCGAACGGACGCCCGACGATATGCAGGCCGATCGGCAGGCCGCTCGTGGAAAATCCGGTCGGGACGGCGAGCGCCGGGTGGCCGGTGACGTTGAACGGGATCGTGTGCCCGGGCGTGCGCATGGTCGCGTCGGCCGGAAACGCGTCGAGCCGGATGGCCGGCGCCAGCGCGTTGGCGGTGACGATCGCGTCGTGGGTTTCGAGGACGCGGGCGACCACGTCGGCAAGCTCGCGGCGCAGCCGCAGGGCCTGGATCAGGTCGGCGGCGGACAGGATCGCGCCCGGCATCATGCGCTGATAGGCGAAGCGGCCGTAGTCGAGCGGCCGGGTCCGCAGGTTGTCCTCGTGGATCGCATAGGCCTCGGCGGTGAGGATGACGCGGCCGCAAGCGTTGAACAGCTCGTAATCGGGCAGCGCGATCTCATCGATCGTGGCGCCGAGGCGCGCCAGATCCTGGACCGCGCGATCGAGGCCGGCGACGACCTCCGGCGACACGCCGTCGACCGTGGCAAAGAAGCTGCGCGGGTAGGCGAGCCGCAACCCCGCGAGGTCGCGCCCGAGCTCGGCGGAAAAATCCGGTACCGGGACGGCGGCGCTCGCCGGGTCGAGCGGGTCGTGCCCGGCGACGACCTGCATGGTCAGCGCCGCGTCCTCGACCGACCAGGCGAGCGGGCCGCAGTGGTCGAGGGTGTAGGAGAGCGGGAACACGCCGCGCCGCGACACCCGCCCATAGGTCGGCTTGAGGCCGACGATGCCGCAGTAGGCGGCAGGCCCGCGGATCGAGCCGCCGGTGTCGGACCCCATGGCCACGCGCACCATGCCGGACGCGACCGCCGCGCCCGAGCCGGACGACGAGCCGCCCGGAAAGTAATCCGGGTTCCACGGGTTGCGCGCCGGCGGAAACGGCAGGTCGAAGCTCGGCCCGCCGATCGCGAACTCGTGGGTCGCGAGCTTGCCGAGCAGAACCGCGCCGCCGGCCGCAAGTTTCGCCGCCACGGTCCCGTCCGCCTCCGGCACATAATCGATCAGAAGCTGCGAGTGGCAAGTGGTACGGATGCCGGCGGTCTCGTAGATGTCCTTGAGGGCATGCGGGATGCCGTGCAGCGGCCCCTTGTCGATGCCGGCGTTGAGCTCGCGGTCCGCCCGCGCGGCATCGGCCAGCGCTCGCTCCTTGGTGACGAGCAGGAAGGCGTTGAGCAGCGGATCGAGCGCGGCAATGCGATCGAGCGCGTGCTGGGTCAACGCCGTCGCGGTCAGGGTGCCGGCGCGCAGGCGCGCGCCCGCTTCGGCGATGGACAGGTCGTGCAGCGGGGTCTGTGCGCTCATGGTCGGCTCATCGGCTTGAGGCTGTAGACGTTCGCCGGCTCGGCCGCGGCGCTGCGCGGCTGGCGCACCAGCGCCGTCATGCGCCGCAGTTCCTCGCAGCAGCCGATGATCCCGGCCTTGCGGTCCGCCGGCACCACCGCGCCGATCCGTGCCGTGAGCGCATCGAACTCCTGCTCGAGTGCGCGTCTGTCGTCGGTACTCATTGGGCCTCCTGGGGAATGATGGCTGATAAGGCGGAGGGAACGCGGCCCAACCTTAGCCAAGGGGGAGCGGGTGCCGCAATGGACGATCAGGCGATTAACGCCAGCCCGTTGTTCAGGATCGTGGCCTCGCGCTCGACCGCGCGGGCGCGGAAGGAAACCTGCGCGCCGTCGCGCCAGATTTCCGTGCGAAGGGTCTCGCCCGGGTAGGCCGGCGCGGTGAAGCGCACCTGCATGTGGGTGAGGCGCGCGGGGTCGTTGGCGCAGGCGAGCTTGAGCACCGCGCGGCCGGCAATGCCGAACGAGCACAGGCCGTGCAGGATCGGGCGGGCAAATCCCGCCGCTGCCGCCACCTGGGGGTCGGCGTGCAGCGGGTTCATGTCGCCGGACAGGCGGTAAATCAGCGCCGCCTGGGGCAGGGTCGCGATATCGAGCGCCGCGTCGGGCGGCCGCTTGGGCAGCGGATGCGGCGCCGGCGGCGATCCGGCCGGGCCGCCGAAGCCGCCGTCGCCGCGCATGACGGTGGTGGAGGAAAGCGTCGCGATCGGCGCGCCGCTGTCCTTGTCGAGGATGCTGCGCTCGGTGAGCATCAGCGCGCCCTTGTCGGGCCCCTTGTCGATGATCTCCTTGACCCGGGTGCGCCCGATCACCGTGCCGGCGGCGGGCAGCGGCCGATGCAACGTGAGCCCCTGCTCGCCGTGCAGGATCTTGCGCCAGTCGACGCTGGCTTTCTCGTCGCGCATCCAGAAGCCCGGCCCGCCCAGCACCACCGCCATGGTGGGCAGCGCCAGCAAGTCTTCCTCGAACACGAAGCGCAATTCCTCCGCGTCGGTCGGGTCGCTGCCGCAGCCGAGCCCGAGCGCGTACAGCATGGTGTCGCGCGCGGTGTAGCGGTGCTCGACGTCGGCGAACGGCCAGGATTTGAGTGTCGCGTAGTTGATGGGCATGGCGTGATTGTAGTTGGCGAATAGCGAGTAGCGAATAGCGAATAGTGAGAGGTAAGCACCTTTCTATTCGCTATTCGCTATTCGCCATTCGCTATTCGCTCTTCATTGACCGCGCCGGCCGGCAATGCCAACCTCCAGCCAAGCCGCGCAACGGCGGCGTCGGGGAGGCATGTGAACATGGGCACTGCCCTTGCGGGAAAAGTCGTGGCCGTCACCGGCGCCGGACGCGGCATCGGTCGCGAGATCGCGCTGCTGGCCGCCCAGGAAGGCGCCAAGGTCGTGGTCAATGATCTCGGCGGCGCCGTCGACGGGGAAGGCGGCGCCAGCGCCGCGCCGGCGCAGGAGGTGGTCGACGAGATCAAGCGCAACGGCGGCGCGGCGGTCGCGAGCTTCGACAGCGTCGCCGAGCCGGGGCCGGCCGCCAACATCATCAAGACGGCGATCGACGCGTTCGGCCGCATCGACGGCGTCGTCAACAACGCCGGCATCCTGCGCGACCGCATTTTTCACCGCATGAGCGTGGTGGACTTCGAGCTGGTGCTCAAGGTGCACCTGTTCGGCAGCTTCTACGTCTCGCACGCGGCGGCGCGGCATTTCCGCGAGCAGGAGAGCGGCGCCTTCGTGCATTTCACCTCGACCTCCGGGCTGGTCGGCAATTACGGCCAGGCGAACTACGCCGCCGCCAAGCTCGGCATCACGGCGCTGTCGAAGTCGATCGCGCTCGACATGCAGCGCTTCAACGTGCGCTCCAACTGCGTTTCGCCGTTCGCCTGGAGCCGCATGATCGGCACCATCCCGACCGAGACCGAGGCGGAAAAGCGCCGGGTGGCGCGCTCGCAGACGATGACGCCGGCGAAGATCGCGCCGGTCGTGGTGTTCCTGCTCAGCGACGCCGCCAAGGACGTCACCGGGCAGATTTTCGCGGTGCGCAAGAACGAGATCATGCTGATGGGCCAGTCGCGGCCGCTGCGCGCGGTGCACCGCGGCGAGGGCTGGACCCAGGAGACGATCGCCGAGCACGCCATGCCGGCGCTCAAGGCGTCGTTCTATCCGCTGCTGCGCTCGCAGGAAGTGTTCAACTGGGACCCGGTTTAATACCTCCCCCGCTTGCGGGGGAGGTCGGCACGCGAAGCGTGCCGGGTGGGGGAAGCCACAGACGCCGACGTTTGTTGCAAGAGCCCCCACCCCAACCCTCCCCCGCTGCGCGGGGGAGGGAGAAGGAAGAGCAGCAATGACCAGCGGCATCCTCGCCTTCGGCGCCTATATTCCGCGGCTGCGGCTGGCGCGCCGCGCCATTGCGGAGGCGAATGCCTGGTTCAACCCGGCGCTCAAGGGACAGGCCAAGGGCGAGCGCGCCATCTGCAATTGGGACGAGGACGCGGTCACCATGGCGGTGGAGGCCGCGCGCGATGCGCTCGCCGGGCGCGACCGCGCCGCGATCGGCGCCGTCCAGTTCGCCTCGACCAGCTTTCCGTTCGCCGACCGGCTCAACGCCGGCATCGTGACGGAGGCGCTCAATCTCGACCAAGCAGTGGCGGCGCTCGACGTGGCGGCGACCCAGCGCGCCGGCACCTCCGCGCTTGCCGCGGCGTTGCGCGGCGGCGCCGGCGAAACCCTGGTGATCGCCGCCGACAAGCGCCGCACCCGCGCCGCAAGCCCGCTGGAGATGAGCGTCGGCGATGCGGCGGCCGCGATCCTCGTCGGCGCCGGCGAGCCGGCGGCGACGCTGCTGGCGTCCGCTTCCCACACCGCCGACTTCGTCGATCACTATCGCGGCGAGGACACGGCGTTCGACTATCAGTGGGAGGAGCGCTGGATCCGCGACGCCGGCTACATGAAGATCGTGCCGCCGGTGATCGCCCAATGTTTGCAGCGGGCCGGGCTCGCCGCCGATGCGGTCACCCATTTCTGCATGCCGGCGTCCTTGCCGCGGGTCGCCGCCATGGTGGCCAAGGCGGCGGGCATCGGCGAGAAAGCCGTGCGCGACAATCTGCACGCCGCGTGCGGGGAGGCCGGCGCCGCGCATCCGCTGCTCATGCTGGTCGCCGCCCTCGAGGACGCCAAGCCGGGCGAGCGGATTCTCGTGGTCGGCTTCGGCCAGGGCGCCGATGCGCTGCTGTTCGAGGCGACGCCCGCGATCGCGCGCCAGCCGGCGCGCCGCGGCGTGCGCGGGCATCTCACGCGGCGCAAGGAAGAGACGAGCTACGCCAAATATCTCGCGTTCAACGATCTGGTCGACATCGAGCGCGGCATGCGCGCGGAAGCCGACAAGCTCACGCCGCTCTCTTCGCTGTGGCGCAACCGCGCGATGCTCACCGGGTTCCTCGGCGGACGCTGCAGCACCTGCGGCACCCTGCAATTCCCGCGCACGGCGATCTGCGTCAACCCGAACTGCAACGCGGTGCACACGCAAGAGCCGCATCCGTTCGCCGAGATGAGCGGCCGCATCAACTCCTACACCGCCGACCGGCTGACCTATTCGCCCGACCCACCGGCCTGCTACGGAATGATCCAGTTCGACGCCGGCGGCCGTGTTATGATCGACTTCACCGACGTCGATGCCGGAGAGCTTGAGGTCGGCCAGCCGATGCGCATGATGTTTCGCATCAAGGACGTCGATGCCCAGCGGCATTTCCGGCGCTACTTCTGGAAGGCAGCCCCTGTATCAGTGATCAGTGACCAGTGATCAGAAAGCAGGGCCGAGATCGCTGGTTCTTACTGGTTCTGATCACTGATTACTGATTACTGGAGACTGATCATGGCGCGTGGCATCAAGGACAAGGTCGCGATCCTCGGCATGGGCTGCTCGCAGTTCGGCGAGCGCTGGGACACCGAGGCCGACGACCTGATGGTCGAGGCCTATCTGGAGGCGATCGCCGACGCCGGCATCGAGACCAAGCAGATCGACGCGGCGTGGCTTGCGACCGCGATCGAGGACCAGCACGTGGGCAAGTCGGCGGTGCCGCTCGCCCGCGCGCTGCGCCTGCCGTTCATCCCGGTCACCCGGGTGGAGAATTTCTGCGCCAGCGGCACCGAGGCGTTCCGCGGCGCCGTCTACGCGGTCGCCTCGGGCGCCGCCGACATCGCGCTCGCGCTCGGCGTCGAGAAGCTCAAGGACACCGGCTACGGCGGGCTGCCGCAGCGCGGCCGCGGCGTGCTCAACAACATGACGTGGCCGAACCTGTCGGCGCCCGGCAGCTTCGCCCAGCTCGCCGCCGCCTATCGGACCAAGCACGGCGTCGACGCCGCCGACCTCAAGCGCGCCATGGCGCACATCTCGGTCAAGAGCCACGACAACGGCGCGCGCAACCCCAAGGCCCATCTGCGCAACCGCATCAGCGTCGAGACCGTGCTCAACGCGCCGATGGTGGCCGAGCCGCTCGGGCTCTACGACTGCTGCGGCGTGAGCGACGGCGCCGCCTGCGCCATCGTGACGACGCCGGAGATCGCGCGCGCCATGGGCAAGCGCGACCTCGTTGCCGTCAAGGCGCTGCAGGTCTCGGTGTCGAACGGGCTCGAGGCGCAGCACAATTCATGGGACGGCAGCTATTTTGCCACCACCCGCGTCGCCGCCACCCGCGCCTATCAGGAAGCCGACGTGCCGCGCCCGCGCGAGGAGCTGAGCCTGATCGAGGTGCACGACTGCTTCTCGGTGACCGAGCTCGTCACCATGGAGGATCTGCACATATCGGCCGAAGGCCGCGCGATCCACGACGTGCTCGACGGATTCTACGACGCGGGCGGCAGCGTGCCGTGCCAGATCGACGGCGGCCTGAAATGCTTCGGCCATCCGATCGGCGCCTCGGGCCTGCGCATGATCTATGAAATCTATCTGCAGATGCTCGGGCGCGCCGGCGAGCGCCAGCGTCAGGACACGCCGCGCCTCGGGCTCACCCATAACCTCGGCGGCTTCCCGCACCAGAACGTCTGCTCGGTGTCGATCGTCGGGCGTTACGACGGGTGAGGGCGCAGCCCGCGAATCAATAAGATTTGTGGAATAATTCGCCCGTCATCCGGTGTGTTCGCGCAATAAAACAAGCGGCACGCGCAATGTGCATGGCAGGCAGACCGAATTGAGGGTATTCGCGGCGCCGGATCGGGCCGATCATTGGGTTGAATGGAAGGGAGTTCGCCGGCGCGGGAGTGGGTGAGGTGCCGGCGGTGGGGGTCGAAACCGGGGTCGCAACGCGGACGGGGTCCGTGGCGATCGGGACGGTGCGGCCATGGACAGGATCGAAAACACCATCGGGAAGGGCATCATCGCCGGCTTCGTGGCGACGTTTGCCCTGTCGGTTTTGCTCGACCCGATCGAGCTCTTTGCTCCGACGGTCTGGCCGGCCTCATCGGTCGTCGGCTGGGTGCTGCATTTCTTCGTCGGCACGGTGATCTGGGGCGTCGGCTTCGCCATGCTGCACGATCACCTGCCGGGCCCGTCATGGCAGCGCGGCCTGGTCTTCGCGTTCGGCGCCTGGGTCGTGGTGATGGCCGGCGCCGCGGTGCTGCTGTGGGCGCACCTGACGGCGTTCGACCTCGGCGTCACCACGATCGTCGCGACGCTCATCGTGCATATTCTTTACGGCGTGTCGCTCGGCGTGATCTACGGCTGGCTGCTCGATCGCGAGGGAACGTCTGGGGCGCCGCACGAGCCGCACGGCGAGGAGCCGCACCCGGTTGTCCGTTAGAGCATGATCCCGAAAAAGCCTGCCCCGGACGTGATCCGGGGTGGGTACCGGTTTTCGGAAACGATCATGCTCAAAGAATAGCCTAAAGGAGGATGACGATTCGAAGATAAAGCCGTCCCGCTATAGTCTCGACGACGGCGCCGAACTGCAATCGCACCTGAGATCGGACATGAGTGCAGCCCCGCCCAATCGGTGGGGCTGCTGACTCTTGCGTCTCGCGCTCAGGCCGCGCGGCGCTGCTGCTGCGGCTCGGCGACGAGCTTGCTGGTCCAGTCGGCGAGCGACATCTTGGCCTCGTGCTCGATCACCGGGCGGATGTGCGACAGCAGATGCAGGACCTTGGTGCGGAAGTCTTCCACGCCCTCGATGCTGATGGTGGTCGGGCCGCGGCTGATCAGCTCGAGCGCGATGGCCATGAGCGGCACGCACTCCGCGATGCTCGGAGTCTCCGCCGTCTCGACCGAATCCTGCAGAAGCGAGAGCGGGCTCGACTCGGCCTTGCCGTCCATCATGAATTCGAACGCGTCGGCCAGGCGGGCGACAAGCTGGGTGGCGGGTTGCGTCGACATGGTAGTGGCTCCCTCGGTTTTCCTAAATAGTGCTGGTCGTTCTTGGTTTCAGGTCAGGCTGCGGGCGATCTCGGGCTGGGCGATCATGGCGTCGGCCCAGTCGTCGAGGGTCAGCCCTGCCCGGCGTTCGATGACCGGTTTGACGTCGGCCAGGAGTTCCAGAGCCCTGGCGCGGTAGGTCTCGACCGCCGCGATGCTGCAATCATGGGGGCCGTGGCGGATGAATTCGGCGGCGACGGCCATGAGCGGTACGCATTCGGCAAGCGTCGTCGGCGTCGCCTTGGCGGGCCGGCGCGCATGCAGGAAATAGACGTTGCTGGGGGCTGGATCGGCGATCTCGAAGGCATCGTCGAGCTCGGCCGCCGTTTGGGCGACGACTTGCGCGACGGAGTGCGAACTGGACATCGGTCATGCCTCCTGTGGGCCGGCAACGCGATGACCATACGCAAAACGACCGAGGCCGTAAAATTTAACTTATTGAAATATAAATATAATTTCGAATAGATGGAGACGTTGCGCAAGCCCTCCTGGCGACACGGGAAATCAGCCGCAACACTATGGGATGATTGGACAAATAAGCGAACCCTAGCATCCCCGGCATGAACGCGTGGCGAACGACAATGCGATCACTTAAGAGTTCCGCTTAGGCCGTCGTTTACGGTGTTGCCAATGTTTGTTGGGCGAAGCTCGAACAAGGCAGGCAGATGCCGACGCGAAAGACAAAACCACCCGCCGGCCGAGCCACGGTCACGGCAGCGAAAAGGCCGCGGCGGCGGGCCGAAGCCGTGCCGCGGGTGGAGATCAAGCGGGTCTATGCGCCGGAGGTTCCCGCCGACGGGCGGCGCGTGCTGGTCGACCGGCTGTGGCCGCGCGGCATCGCCAAGGCGGCGATCGCGGAATGGCGGCCCGATCTCGCGCCCAGCAACGAGCTGCGGCGGTGGTACGGGCATGTGCCGGCGCGCTTCGATGAATTTGCCAAGCGCTATCGCACGGAGCTTGCCGGAGCCGGCGAGGCGATCGCGGCCTTGCGCGACGCGGCGGGGGAGCGCCCGCTCACGCTCCTGACCGCGACCCGCGAGCTCGCGCTCAGCCACCTGGAGGTGCTGCGCCGGCTCATCGTCGGCTCGGCGCCACGTCGACCCCGGCGAGCCCCGCGCGCGTGATCGCCGCGGCCGTGAAGCCGGAGGCGCGCGCCTCATCGATCAGCCGATCGGCCTGGGCGAGCAGCGCCGCACGGCCCTTGGCGACGACGATCGACTGCTCGACGCCGTAGAAATTGTCCGCAACGATGCGCAGGCCCGCAGGCTGCCGGGCGACGAACGCGGTCAGCCGCTGGCGGTTGGCCGCATAGGCGTCGATCTCGCCGGCCTTGAGCATGGCGAGCGCGACCGCGAGGTCGCCGCCGGCGTTGCGCTTGAGCTGCGCGTTCTTGAGCGTGCGGGTGAGAAAATAGTCGCCGGCATCGTTGAGGCCGACGCCGATGCGCACGTCCGGCCGGTCGACCTCGGCAACGGCGCGAATGGGCGAAGTGTCGAGCACCAGATAGGTGTTCTGCGCCAGCGAATAGGGTTGCGTGAAGTCGACCTGCGCCGCGCGCACCGGATCGAACGCGACGAAGCCGATGTCGGCGGTCCCATCCTTGACGCTGTCGATCACCGGCTGCACGCCCGGCACGCCCTTGATCGTGAACGGCACCCCGAGCCGCCGCGCCAATTCGCGCCCGAGATCGGCCGCGGGTCCGCTGACCTCGCCGCTCTTCGCGTCGGTCACCGCCTGGACCGGATTGTTGGCGATGAACGTCGCGCGCAGGGTTCCGGTGGGGACGAGGTCGTCGGCGTTAGCCAACGATGTCAGACATCCGACGAGGGATGCGCTGACGAGCACGCGGGCAAGTCGGGCGATGCGGTGATCCATCATTGTTTCGTTCGCCCTACGCCTCCCTCATGGTGAGGAGCGGCGCGAAGCGACGCGTCTCGAACCATGGCCACGGACTCGGTTGTCCAAAATACTCATCCGAACCGCTGCCGCGCCAGCGCCGCGCCGCGGCCGAGCGCGGCCAGCTTGGCGGCGGCGACGTCGCGGCGCATCGGCGCCATGCCGCAATTGGTGCAGGCGATGATGCGCTCCTTCGGCACGTGCTTGAGCGCTTCGCCGATGGTGGCGGCGACCTCCTCGGGCGACTCGACCGCGTCGGTCGCCACGTCGATGGCGCCGACCAGCACGTCCTTGCCGGCGAGCAGCGCGAGCAGGCTCATGGGCACGCGCGAATTGCGGCATTCGACCGACACCTGGTCGATGCGGCTTGCCGCCAGCGCCGGAAAAATCTCCTCGTACTGGCGCCACTCGCCGCCGAGCGTCGCCTTCCAGTCGACGTTGGCCTTGATGCCGTAGCCGTAGCAGATGTGGACGGCGGTCTTCGCGCTGACGCCGTCGATCGCGCGATGGAGCGCTGGGACGCCCCAGTCCTTCACCTCGTCCATGTAGACGTTGAAGGCGGGCTCGTCGAACTGGATCACGTCGACCCCGTCGGCGGCGAGCCCGCGCGCTTCTTCGTTGAGCAGGCCGGCGAAGGCCATCGCCATCTTGACGCGGTCGCCGTAGTGGGAGTCGGCGACGGTGTCGACGATGGTCATCGGTCCGGGCAGGGTGAACTTCAGCTTGCGCGTGGTGTGGGCGCGCGCGAGCCGCGCCTCGTCGCCATGCACGCGCCCCTTCAGGCGCAGCTCGCCGACCACGGTGGGTACCATCGCTTTGTAGCGGTCCTTGCGGATGCCCATCTCGACCTTGCGGGCGAAGTCGATGCCGTCGACCGCCTCGAGAAAGCCGTGCACGAAATGCTGGCGCGACTGCTCGCCGTCGCCGACGATGTCGATGCCGGCGTCCTCCTGCTCCTTGATGGCGAGGAGGGTGGCGTCGCGCTTGGCCGCGTCGAGGTCGGCGCCCGCAAGCCGCCACGGCGCCCACAGCCGATTGGGCTCGGCGAGCCATGCGGGCTTGGGCAGGCTGCCGGCGATGGTGGTCGGGAACATCGGCTTCTCCGAGCGCCTGAGCTATGGCGAGTAGCGAATAGCGAATAGCGAATAGTAAGTAGCAAGCGGCTGGTCGAGATGAACTATTCGCTACTCGCTATTCGCTATTCGCCCGTTTCAGCACGGCCGCCAATCATAAAGCCAATCGTAGCGGCGGAGCAGCCGGGGTCCGCCCATGACCGCGAGGGCGAGGTCGCGCGCGAACGCCGCCGGCCGCCCGAAGTGATAGACGCGCCCGTTGCGGCGCGCCTGCGCCTGGGCGCGCGCGGCGCGCCGCCGCCGCAGGCCTTCGTAGAGCCGCAGCCCTACGGCCGGATCTTCGGAGTGCCGGGCGACGCACGCCGCCAGCACGGCGGCGTCCTCGATCGCCATGGCGCCCCCCTGGGCAAGGAACGGCAGCATGGCGTGGGCGGCATCGCCCAGCAAGGTCACCGGTCCCACGCCCCACGGATGCGGAAGCGGCCGGTCGTAGAGCGACCATCGTTGCCAGGTCGCGGGAGCGCGGATCAGGGCGCGCGCTTGCGTGTGCCAGCCGGTGAACCGGGCGAGGAGATCGGAGCCGCGCCCCGCTGCGCTCCAGCCAGCGACGCGCTCGGTGTCGCGCACGATCGCGACCAGGTTGATCATCTGCCCGCCCTTCACCGGGTATTGCACCAGGTGCGCGTTGGCGCCGAGCCACAGGACGGTCGCGGCTTCGCGCGCTTGCGGCGGCAGGCGGTCGGCGGGAACCAGCGCGCGCCAAGCGGTGCGGCGGCGGAACCGCGGCGGCTGGCGGTCGCCGAGCTTGCCGCGCACCGTCGACCACAATCCGTCGGCGCCGATGAGCGCGATGCCGTGCTCGTCGATGGCGGCGGAACGGCCGCGCGCCTGCACCGTGATCCCGTGGGCGTGCACGGCGTAATCGTCAACCTTGTGGCCGAGGCGAAGCACGAAATCCGGCGTCGCTTCGAGCGCCTCGATCAGCCCCGCCTGCAGGTCGGCACGGTGGATCACCCAGTAGGGCGCGCCGTAGCGCAGCTCGGCGGCGTTGCCGAGAGGCACGCGCACGACCTCGCGCGCGCTTGCTGCGCGCAGGACGCGGATCGCGTCCGGCGCCACCGCGCGAGCCTTGAGACGCTCGCCGACGCCGAGCGCCAGCAGAATGCCGGTGGCATTGGGCGAGAGCTGGATGCCGGCGCCGGTTTCCTCGAGCCGTTCCGCCTGCTCGATGACGACGACGCGGAACCCGGCGCGGATGAGCGCCAGGGCGGCCGTGAGGCCGCCGATCCCGGCGCCCGCTACGATGATCGTGCGCGAACGCGCCACCCCTCCGGCCGCGGCGGCTCAGGCGGTGGCCGGCTCGCGCCAGGCGCACTCGGCCGGCCGCGCTTCGACGGCGGCGAGCGCCGGGTCGTGCCGATAGAGCGTCGAGCAATAGGGGCAAATGATCTCGCCCGCGTCCCCCATGTCGAGGAACACGTGCGGATGGTCGAACGGCGGGGTCGCGCCGATGCACATGAACTCTTTCGAGCCGATCTCGATTGAGGCGACGCCGGGATCGTTGTGAAAATGGGGAACCACGTGATCCGCCATGGCGCGCCTGTCCGCTCGGTTTCGCTGAAAGTGCCGCACCATAGCGAGCCGGTCGGGCGATTTCCAGGCCGGCCGCGCCGCCCTATATTGACCCGGGACTCGCAATGGGACGATGACGCATGCCGCGCCTGAATA
>Ga0193751_1001192_pt1 | contig 17045 bp, 17 predicted proteins | sample L1c2metaG_FD_143050 | JGI IMG/M metagenome (GOLD analysis project Ga0193751, IMG submission 143050) | Soil microbial communities from a riparian zone of the East river system, Colorado, United States - L1c2 | ecosystem: Environmental > Terrestrial > Soil > Riparian zone | place: USA: East River... | reverse complement strand
GACGTCACGGGCACTGGCAGATCGTAGCCGTCGAAGATCTGATCGCACCCGAAGCACTTCGCTAACAATTGCTCGTTATTCGTAGCGTAGCGCTTCGATTGGGTCGAGAGACGCCGCCCGGTAGGCGGGATAAAGGCCGAATCCGATGCCAATCGCCGAGCAGACAACAAGCCCGGCAAACGCCCAGCCGAAGGGGAAAATAATGTCTACCTTCAACCAAACAGCAAGGAGATCGCCGCCGATCACCCCAAGAATGATTCCCAGTATTCCGCCTGCTTCCGAGATAAACACGGCCTCGGTTAAAAATTGCCGCAAAATATCGCGACTGCGCGCCCCGATTGATTTACGCACGCCGATTTCTTTTGTTCGTTCGGTTACGCTCACCAGCATTATGTTCATAATGCCGATGCCGGCGGCGACGAGCGCAATGAAACTGATCACGAACGCACCGATGCGCACCACACCCGCAATGGAAGTAAATGCGCTCTTGAGCGAATCGTTTGAGTAAATCTCGAAATCGTTTTCCTGATCGGCGCGCAGTCCACGCGCAATGCGCATCGCGCCGATGCCTCTATCGAGCGTTCCATTGTACGTTTCCTGCGAGAATGATTGTGTCGCGATATTCACCGTGCGTTTCGCTTCTCCGAAGTCTTCGAAAAAGCGCGTGATCGGCATTATGCAGATGTCGTCCTGGCTTTGCCCAAATGAAGTGCCTTTTTCCGCAAGCACGCCAACGATAGTGTAAGTATGTCCGCTCATCCGGATGACTTTGCCGATCGGTGATTCGTGCGGGAATAACCGTTTCTCGATTATCTTTCCGACGACAATCACGTTGCGGGCAAGATTGACATCTTCGTCGTTCAAATTTCGGCCATAACCGAGGGTGTAAGCATTTGCCGTGAGAAAGCTGCGGTTCGTCCCGACGATGAGGAGACTCGGCGTTGTCTTCACGCCATTATAAACTGCCTGACCTTTCAACTCGTAACCGAAACACTTGAGACAAATTTCGCGCGCGTTCCCTTCCATCAATTCGTAATAATGCAGCGCCTGCCGGTAGCTAATGTCTCGCCGGTTTTGATACTTCTTCTTTATTTCGCCACCGGCGTTGATGTTGGCCGGATATTTTGCGAACTGAAAAATATTCGATCCGAGAAAGCTGATCCCGTTTTCGATCGAATTCTGCAGCGCGCCAATCGCTGTCATCACCGAAATGATTGAGAAGACGCCGATAGTAATGCCGGTCATGGTAAGCGCCGCGCGCAATTTATTTGCCCCTAACGAACTCAAAGCCATCGCTATGATTTCCCGAAATAACATGGCGATCCTGCGCTAGAGATTCATTCGTACCGCAGAGCCGTTACCGGATCGAGACGTGACGCCGCCCACGCCGGCGCGAATCCGGAAAACAGTCCGGTCATCACCGACACGATCATACTCGCGAGAACGAGTCCAAATGAAAAGTGAATTGGAAAAGACGGAAAGGCCTTGCCGATTCCGAAGCACATTACATAAGCCAAGGTAAGCCCAATGAATCCGCCGAGAAGACAGACCGCGGTCGATTCAATCAGAAACTGCAGCAAGATGGTGCGTCTACGCGCCCCGAGCGCTTTGCGCGTGCCAATTTCTTTCGTCCGTTCTTTTACGCTCACGAAAGTAATGTTCATGATCCCGATCGCTCCGACGAAAAGCGAAAGACCGGTGATGAAAAGTCCCGCTATGGCGATTGAATTTTTGATCGGATCAAGTGTGCTCTTCAATGCCTGTTGTTCATTAATGCTGAAGTCGTCTCTTTTTTCCGGAGACAATCCCCGCACGCGTCGCATCAATCCCGTGAGTTCGTCTTTCGCGTCGGCCAGCTTCGTCTTGTCCTTCACCTTTACAAGGATGTCCGAGTCGCTTTTGGCGCTGAAGTATTTCTGGAATGCGGGCAGCGGCATTACCACGATTGAATCGAGACTGAACAGCCCGAGAAACGAGCCTTGCCGGGAAATAACGCCGATCACTTTGAAAGGCTGACCATTAATCAGGACCGATTTGTCAATCGGACTGGCGGATGGAAAAAGTGCATCGGCCACATCGTAACCAATCACGCAGACGTTGGCGCCGCCGCGAGATTCCAGTTCGTTGAAAAAGCGACCTTCTTTGAATTCAAATGTCGATGTAATGATGTAATCCGACACGGTGCCGCGGACCAAAACATTGTTCACTTCGCTGTCCGTGTATTTGACGCTGCGGTAAACACTGGAGGTCGGAATCGCGATGATGAGGTTAGAGTTCGGCGTCATCGCGATCATGCGGTTAAGCGCCTCGGCGTATTCGGTCTTGATCTTCTTGCGGTCCCGGTAATTCCACCAGTCGTCCACATTCCTCCACGGCCATTGTCCGACGTAGAGAACGTCATCGCCGAAGATGGCCATGCTTTTGTCGAACCCGACTTGAATTCCGCCAATAGCCGTGCCCATTAGCGTCACGGCCACGATGCCAATGATGACGCCGAGTGCGGTAAGAGTGGAACGCATCATGTTCGAGCGCATCTGCGCCACCGCGATCTTCCAGCTTTCGCTCACCTCGTAGAGAAAACGTTTCATTGCCGAGCTTAGCTTGCCGCCATCGATTCCATCGCCGGCAGCACTCCAACTTCGTCGCTTTCGATAATACCGTCACGCAAATGAACGGTGCGCCGCGCATGCGCGGCGATGTCGCGCTCGTGCGTAACGAGAATGATGGTGTTACCGCGAGAATACAGGTGCTCGAGTAGCGCCATTATTTCTTCGCCGGTTTTGGAATCGAGATTGCCAGTGGGTTCGTCGGCCAGAATTATGGAAGGATTGTTCACCAACGCACGCGCGATGGCCACGCGCTGGCGCTGGCCCCCGGACAATTCGTTTGGCTTATGATGAATGCGGTCGCCCAAGCCAACATCGACAAGTGCCTGGGTCGCGCGTTCTTCGCGCGCTTCGGGAGCCATTCCTGCGTAGATGAGTGGAAGCTCAACGTTGCGCAGACTGGTGGAGCGCGGGAGCAAGTTAAATGTTTGAAAAACGAAGCCGATCTCCCGATTTCGAATCGCCGCGAGTTCGTCATCGTCCATGGCCGCTACGTTCTTGCCGTTAAACTCGTAACGTCCGGAAGTGGGAGTGTCGAGGCAACCAAACATGTTCATGAGCGTCGATTTGCCGCTGCCGCTTGGCCCCATGATCGCGACGTACTCGTTGTGGTGAATTTGAAGCGAGACTCCGCGCAAAGCCCGCACGATTTCTTCGCCCATCACGTAGTCCTTGGTGATGTTCTCGATGTCGATGACGACGGGACCCCGTGGTCGAGTCACATCAGAATTGCGCTTGTTCATCAAACACTCGCGCGCGGCGCGCCGCTCGACTATTTTGTCACTTCCTTGTCGTAACTAAGTTTGGCGCCGTCCTTTAATTTGCGGCTGATCACGCTATAACTGCCTGAAATCACTTCGTCACCCGGTTGCACGCCGCTCTTGATCTCCATGTAGGTGTCATCCGAGATCCCGGTCGTTACTTTCACCATCTGCGCCTTGTTGCCCTTTTTTAGAAACACAACCTTGGCAATTTTTTCGTGCTCCTCTTTCTGCGTCGCCTTTTCCTGGCGCTCGTTAACATAATCTGCGCTGTTGTCGCCTTTGTCTCGCTGCGCTGTCTTCTGCTTTTTCTTTTCGATCTCCTCCGGACTCAAGTTGGTGTCCCCGGTTCGAATCGTGACGGCCTGCATGGGCACGGCCACGACATCCTTCACCATGTTCGTTTCGATATCGGCTGTGCAACTTAACCCCGGTTTCAACGTCACATCGTGATCGTCGATACGAATTTTTACCTCAAAGTTGGTTACTTCCTCCTGCGTGCCCGTGCCGGTCGTCTTTCCTGTATTCGCAATCTGATAAACGGTGCCGTGAAATTTCCGGTCACCGTACGCGTCGATCTTCACGTTGGCCTTGTCGCCAAGTTTTACGTTTACGACGTCGTTCTCGTTCACATCCACGCGCGCTTCCATGTGGCCGAGATCGGCCACGCGCATGACTTCCGTTCCCGCAAATTGCCCCGTCGCTACGATGCGTTCGCCCAATTTGCTGTTCAAAATTGTCACCGTCCCATCGATCGGCGAATAAACCGTTGTCTTCGAAAGTTGATCGCGCGCCTGACTCGAACCCGCTTGCGCGCGCTCGATCTCGTGCAGCGAGCTTTCGTGGGTGTTTTTCGCGACATCGTAAGCAGCCTGCGCGGCGTTGTATTCTTGAATAGAAATGGTTTTCTTCGCGAACATGTCGTCGGCGCGTTTAAGATCCTGCTCCGTCTTCATCATCGTCGCCTTTTGTTGCAGATTCGTCGCCTTGGCCGAGCTGATGGCTGCCTCCTGTTGCTCGAGCAGGGCCTTGTAGGAATCCGGCTTTATCCGCACGAGCAGATCACCTTTGTTGACCGCCTTTCCATCTTCGACCGGCAAATCAATGATCTCACCAGCCACTTCCGGTGAAATCTTCACCTCGGTTTCGGGTTGCACCTTCCCAGTGGCGGAAACGGTCTGCAGAATGGTCTTGCGGACGGCTTTCTCGGTAGTTACCGGGATCGGTTTTTCGCGTTTGCTCGCGATGACTAAAGCAATAATCAAAAGCAATATCAGGGCGATGGTACCGAAAATGATGTAGCGCTTGCGGCGGGAGCGGCGTTTCTTCGCGACTTCTGGCGCAACTGGGGGTGTTTTTAAAGTTTGATGCATAGAATGCTCGTCAGGCCGGGGAAGAGGGGTCAGAAATTATCTCAGTTTAGACCTTTGCAAAGCGAAACGGTTCACAGGATCGACAGTGAGATGCGGCGAACCAGCGATTTAGATTCAACAAACTTTCGACGCTTCTATCTCGCACCGTTCCTGAATCCGCTCGATCGCCCAGGCTGCGTGCTCAGCAATCAATTCGTCCGGATCTGATGCCGCCCCTTTCAGCGCCGACAAGTCCGCCAGGCTACCGACGTTGCCCAACGCGACACAGACATTACGCAAGAAACCACGCCGTTTAATCCGTTTGATCGGTGAATTTCTGAAAAGGCCGCGAAATTCCAACTCGTTCAGTTTCAAATAATCCCGCAGCAACATGCCCGTGGTCGATGGGCGCGCTGAAAATGCAGTTTCCCGGGATGCTTGAGCGAATCGATTCCAAGGACAGGCATCGAGACAATCGTCGCAACCGAAAATCCGATTTCCGACAAGCGGCCGCAGCTCGACCGGGATAGAGCTTTTCAGCTCGATTGTTAAATATGAAATGCAGCGGCGCGCATCGAGCCGATGCGCGGCGGTGATTGCGCCGGTCGGACAAGCTTTAATGCAACGGTCGCATGTTCCGCATCGATCCCGCTGCGGAGGATCTGGCGCCAACTCGAGCGTCGTCAAAATTTCGCCGAGAAAAAACCAGGTACCCAATCGCGTATCGATCAGCATCGTGCTCTTCCCGTGCCAGCCAATGCCGGCTTGAGCAGCGTGATCGCGCTCCAAAATCGGGCCTGTGTCGACATACGATTTCTGTCTGCCCCCAAATCGGCGAAGGAAGTTGTCGATCTTATCGAGCTTCTGCGAGATGACCTCGTGATAGTCTTTGCCCCACGCATACCGTGCGACTCTCCCTGTAGCGGCTCCGAAAGCTTTCGGGGTCGCCGATTCGCTCTGCCAATAATTCAATGCCACCACAACAATCGAGCGCGCGCCTGGCAAAACTTTCTGCGGATCACAACGTTTTTCTTCCCCGCGCTCCATGTAGCTCATCTCACCCGCCGCGCCTTCCCGCAGCCAGGTCCGGAATTCAGACGCGTGCCCGGGCGCAGCACATGCACCAATGCGGCACGAATCGAATCCCAGCTCGCGCGCATACGCGATAAGTTCCTTTTTCAACTCCTCGTTCTTCATTCTCCAACTGGGAAATCCCTGATGTTTTTCAAAATTAATTCAGCGATTTCTTCGGGATTCTTTCGCGAAACGTCTACTCGTAGATCGGCTGCGTTTCTGTAAAGCGGCTCTCGAGCCTCCAGTAATTCCGATAGCGTTGCTTTGGGATTCGCTGTCCGCAACAGCGGGCGGTCGCTCAAGCGATGTATCCGCGTGCGGAGCGTCGCCTCGCCCGCATCGAGCCAGGCGACGGCTCCTAATCCCTTCAAAAGATCGACGTTTTCTGAACGGATTACGATGCCGCCACCTGTTACAATGATCGCTGGCTCTTCTGCCGATAAGGAACGCAATGTTTCTGTCTCCAAGTCGCGGAAATGTTCCTCGCCGTGGGTCGAGAAAATCTTCTCGATCGGCATCTTCAGTCGCGATGAAATGATTTCGTCCGTATCGAACCGGCGAAATCCCGTGTGCTGTTCCAGAACTTTTCCAACGAGAGACTTCCCAGTTCCCATAAACCCGATAAGCACAATCGATCTCGCCGAGCTCATACGGCAATATGCGATTGAAGTTCGACAATGAAAAGATCGACATCTTTTGTAGCGCATCTGTGGCAGAAGGCGTGTTTGGCGTTTCGCGGAAACGCCCTACAATGTGCTCATGCCGCACTCAAAAGCCCTGGTTGCCATCCTAATGGGGAGCAAATCGGATTGGGAAACGATGCGGCACGCGGTCGAAGCCCTCGACGAACTCGGCATTCCTAACGAGTCGCACGTGCTTTCCGCACATCGCACGCCGGACGCGACGGCCGAATTCGCGCGCAAAGCCGCAGCTCGCGGGTTGCGCGTAATTATCGCCGGCGCAGGTGGCGCGGCGCATCTGGCAGGAGTCATCGCCGCGCATACATGGCTGCCGGTGCTCGGCGTGCCGATTCAATCTAAGGCACTGCAAGGACTTGATTCGCTTCTTTCCACGGCGCAAATGCCGGGCGGGATTCCGGTCGGCACGCTTGCAATCGGCGAAGCTGGCGCGAAAAACGCCGCACTTCTCGCCGCCGCGATTCTTGCCACATCTGAGGATGCAATTCGGAAGAAATTGGAAGCTTTTCGTAAAAGGCAATCTGAGAGCGTGCTTGCCGCGAAACTCCCAAAGTGAAAACGGAAATTTCAACCGACCGCACTGCGGCGGTTGAATTGCTCCGCGAAGGCGAAATCGTCGCGCTGCCAACGGAAACGGTTTATGGGTTGGCGGCTGACGCACTTAATCCGATTGCCGTCGCAAAAATCTTCGAAGCGAAAGAACGTCCCCGTTTCGATCCGTTAATCGTTCATTTACCCGATCGCGATTGGCTGGAAAAAGTTGTCGCTCTTCCCGTGCAAGATCGACAATTGATCTTGGACCTAGCCGATACGTTTTGGCCTGGTCCGTTTACGATGGTTTTGCCGAAACGGGAAATGGTTCCCGAAATTGTAACTGCGGGCCTCGACACCGTCGGCGTTCGCGTCAGCGTGCATCGGGTTTTCTCCGAAATTATTCGAGCACTTAGAAAACCGCTCGCGGCGCCAAGTGCAAACCGCTTCGGTCGCGTTAGCCCGACAACCGCGCAGCATGTTCTTGATGAACTGGAGGAGCGAATCCCGCTGATTATCGACGGTGGTTCGACCGCTCATGGAATCGAATCAACGATCGTGGCGATTTGCGCCGGCGGGATCCGCATCCTCCGCCGCGGCCCGATTACGGAGGAACAATTATCGGAATTTGGCAAGATCGATAACGTCGCTTCCTCGGAAAAGGTTTCCGCGCCCGGACAACTACCTACGCATTATGCTCCGAAAACACAGCTGCGGTTGATCGAAGATGTGAATTCTTTTTCGCCGGACAAAAATCAGCGCGTCGGATTGCTCGCATGGAATCCGATCGAATCAGAGAAAAATTTCGCAGCAGTTCGCTACTTAAGCGAACGACAAGACTTGCGCGAAGCCGCGGCAAATCTCTTTCGCTATTTGCGCGAGTTGGACGTACCCAATGTCGATCTTATCGTTGCGGAACAAGTTCCCGATCGCGGACTCGGGGCGGCAATAATGGATCGGTTGCGACGGGCGGTGCACCGTCCGGTTGATGTGCAAGACAGGCCTGAATAAATCCCTTGAACAGCGGATGTGGTTTATTCGGTTTGCTTTGAAACTCGGGATGATACTGGCAGGCGAGGAAGTAAGGGTGATCGCGCAATTCGATCAGCTCCGCGAGTGTACCATCAGGTGAAGTTCCCGAGATCGTAAAGCCTTTCTCGGTCATGCGGTCGCGGTATTTCATATTGAATTCGTACCGATGGCGGTGTCGCTCGAGCACGTCTGCCCGACCGTAGATGTTCCCGGCAAGCGTGCCGTGGGCGATTTTTGTCGGCCATGTACCGAGCCGCATGCTCGCGCCTTTGGCGTGCACACCACGTTGTTCCTCCAGAAGGGAGATCACTGGCTCCGCAGCGTCTTTGTTGAACTCGGTGCTGTTTGCATTTTCAATTCGACAGACATTTCTCGCGAATTCAATCGTGGCCACTTGCATGCCGAGGCAGAGACCGAGATACGGCACCTTGTGTTCGCGAGCGAACTGCGCCGCCCTGATTTTTCCCTCGACGCCGCGTTCGCCAAAACCGCCGGGAATTAGGACGCCCGCGACATCTTTGAGCTGGCTGTCAACATCGCCTTGGAGCGATTCGGCATCGATTAGTTCAAGATCGATCCCGCAATCCTGGCTCGCGGCCGCGTGGGTAAGCGATTCATAAATGCTTTTGTAGGCGTCCTGCAGGTGAATGTATTTGCCGACTACTGCAATTTTGACGCGTTTCCTCGGGCTGATGACGCGCTCGACAAATTTTCGCCAGTTCGCCAGGTCGGGTTCGGGAGTTTCGAGTTGAAGAAGATCACACACGAGTTTGTCGAGCTCCTCGGCGTGCAGCATCAAGGGATATTCGTAAACCGTATGCTCGACATCGCGCGCTTCGATGACTGCCTTTGGCGAAACGCTGCAGAACATCGACAATTTCTGCCGCACATCGCGATCGAGCGGATTCTCCGTGCGGCAAATCAAGACCTGCGGCTGCAGCCCAATCTCGCGTAACTTGGCGACGCTTTGTTGGGTGGGCTTCGTTTTCAATTCATGGGCGGCCTTGATGTAAGGCACCAGTGTGACATGCATGTTCACGACGTTCTGCGCGCCCACTTCGAGAATGAATTGCCGGATTGCTTCCAGAAATGGCAACCCTTCGATGTCACCAGTTGTTCCACCGATTTCGGTGATGACAACGTCGTATTTGTTCTCGTCAGAGAGTTCGCGAATGCGGTCCTTGATCACATCTGTGACGTGCGGAATTACCTGCACGGTTTTGCCGAGATAATCGCCTCGCCGCTCCTTTAAAATTACGCTCTCGTAAACTTGACCGCTGGTAAGATTATTGTGTCGCGAGAGAACACAGTTAGTGAAGCGCTCATAGTGACCAAGATCCAGATCGGTCTCTGCGCCGTCGTTGAGCACATAAACTTCGCCGTGCTGGAACGGATTCATCGTTCCGGGGTCGACGTTGAGATACGGATCGAATTTTTGGAAGACAACGCGCAAACCGCGCAACTCAAGCAGGGTCCCGAGCGACGCTGCGGCCAGGCCTTTGCCCAAGGAACTGACAACGCCGCCGGTGATGAAAATGTATTTCACGAGAGAGCGCTCCTTCTCGCGCGAGCAAGTTTTTGCTCCAGCGCTACTGCGTCCTCGAGCGTGTCAACGCCGGGCGATCCATGTTTCGTGACGAGCACATGAACACTTACACCATTTTCAAGAGCGCGCAATTGCTCGAGCGATTCGGCGCGCTCCAGCGGAGTTGGTTTCCATTTCACGAACTGGAGTAGCATCTTGCGTCGAAAACCGTAAATGCCTTGGTGGCGCAGATATCGAACTGGAGAACCTTTCTTCGAGTAGGGGATAGTGCTGCGAGAGAAGTAAAGAGCGCATCCGCTCCGGTCCAATACGACTTTGTTTTGATGCGGCGACGCTGCCTCCTTTGGATTAGAAAACGGATGTGCCGCGGTGACGATGTCGATCTTGGGATTGCGTTCGAGTTTTTCGACGAGTTTGTCGACCAAGCGCGGATCAACCAGCGGCTCGTCGCCTTGAATATTAATTATGAAGGCGAACCGTTTCGCTTTGCGCGCGACTTCCGCGATTCGATCAGTCCCGCTTTGGTGGCGCCGTGAAGTAAGCGCGATTTCCGCGCCCCAGTGAAAAGCCGCATCGGCAATCCGCATATCATCGGTGGCAATGATAACGGACTCCAATTTCTTGGCGCGTTGGCACTGTTCCCAAACATGGCGAAGAAGTGGCTTGCCAGCAATAAGATACAATGGTTTTCCCTGAAAACGCGTGGATCCCCAGCGTGCCGGGATTATTCCGGCCGCCTTATTCATTTGCAAGATCGACGATTATCTTCGCGGCTGCGACGAGATCAGGAGCGACCCAATCCGCGACAGTGTCAGTCGTGTCGGGTTCAAATCCGGTTTGAACGCGAATTGTTCGCACGCCCGCGTTGTGGCCGCACTCAGCGTCGATCTCTTTATCGCCGACAAAAAACGAACTGGAGAGATCGATCTGGTGCTCTCGGCTGGCTTGCAAGATCATTCCCGGTGCCGGCTTGCGGCAGTTGGAGTGCTGACCGGGAACATCGGGACAGAAATAGGTCGCATCAATTAAATCCGGTCCGAGCTCATGCAGAACTTTCGCTTCGACCGCGCGATATTGCTCCATAGTGATGAGTCCGCGTCCGATGCCGCTCTGGTTCGTGATGATGATGAGTTTGTAGCCTTTGGATTTCAAACGCCGCAATGCCTCTGGGACGCCGGCGAAAATCTGCACCTCCTTCGGATCGGAACAGTAATCTGCGTCGTGAATGATCGTCCCATCGCGATCGACAAAAACAGCGGGCAACAGTTTGTCAGTCACTCGCAGAATCCCCATGAAAATTGGTCAGAAGTTCCTTTTTCGTCACCGTTGCAGTCCCAAGTTTGCTGACAACGACGGCACTTCCGTGATTGGCGATTTCGGCCGCTTCCACCGGTGTTGCCTCGCAAACGAGCCCAAGGGTAAAGAGGGCGACGGCGGTATCGCCCGCGCCCGAAACATCGAAAACTTGGCGTGCTTTCGTTGGGATGTAATGCGGCGCTCCGTTCTCCTGAAAAAGCATCATGCCGTGTTCGCCGAGGGTAACGAGGAGATATTTGGTCTCCCATTTTTTGAGCAGCAGCTGGCCGGCGCGCCTAAGATCGGCATCTTCTGATGGCGAATCGTCAGGATCACGCCAGGGGATACCGGCCTCGAGAAAAGCTTCCGTGCGGTTCGGTTTCACCACGGTCATCCCACGCCAATCGACCGAATGTCGAGGATTCGGGTCGGCCGCGACGATTTTACCGGCTGCGCGGGCATCACGTGCAATCTGTGAGACCAGCTCAGTTGTTAGAAAGCCTTTGCCGTAATGTTCGAAAATGATGGCGTCGGTTTCCGGAAGATTCTTTTGGACCGCGGTAACTATTTTTCCGACTTGTTCCGGCGAGGGTCCGACGAATTGTTCGCGATCGACACGAACAACTTGTTGATGGCGCGCGATGATGCGGGTTTTGACAATGGTCTGGAATGTCTCATCCTCGATCGCATTGGAGATGTCGATCTTTTGCTCGGCCAATAATTCGCGCAAACGCTGGCCGCTCCGATCTTTTCCAAACAAGCCGATAACCGCAACGCGATCGACGAACTCGCGGAGATTGCGAGCAACATTAGCCGCGCCGCCGGGATAAAAGGATTCGCCGGTCACCTCGACCACTGGCACAGGCGCCTCCGGCGAGATGCGGCCCACTTTCCCCCAAACAAATTCGTCCAGCATCAAATCACCGATCACGAGTATTCGCTTGGCTGGTGCGCGTCCGAGGATTTCGTGAAGCCGGGTCAAGTTCATAAAAAATATGAGAGGCGATGCCGCCGAGGCGGAGAATTCATTCGATTCAGAGGAGTCAAAATATTGTAGTCGGCCATTTGTGTGCAGCGTGGGTTCTGTTTAAGGTTGCTCCATTAATCCTGAATACGAACACGAAATCAACAGTCGAAGGTCCCAATGACTCCGTTCACTAAATATCTGAAGCTAATTACAATCGCGGCGGGCGGCCTAGCGGTTAGCGTGCATGGCGCCCAGGTCCCACAGCGTATCGATATTAAACAGTTGTCGAAAACGGTAGAAGACGTGGTCGTTCCGTTGCCCAATGAAATATTCGGCGCTCTGAACAAGTTAGGCACGGTAAACTGGAAGGAGCACGTGCGTAACGACAAAGGAACGAATTTTACAGAAAGACCGCGCATCGCGCTCTTGCTTGGGACAGTCATTGCTGATGGTTTCATCGCCGTGCAAGCGGAAGATGCACCGACCGTAAAGGAAATCGGGCAACGGGTTCTGGCGTTGGCCAAGGGAATTGGCGTGGGTAATTCCATCACGCCACATGCCAAAGCCATCATCGAAGCGGCGGACAAGCGAAATTGGGATAGCGTGCGACAGGAGCTTGATCGCACGCAGAACAGCGTGCAGCAGGCGATGAACGAAGTCCATGACGAGAAACTGTCGCAGCTCGTGAGTCTAGGCGGCTGGCTGCGCGGCACCGAGGTGCTCACATCAGTTGTGAGCAAGCATTTTTCGGCCGATGGGGCCGAGCTTCTGCATCAACCGGACCTGCTTTCCTATTTTCAGGCGCGCCTGCAAGCGATGCCAGAGTTTAATCTGCCGATCCTTCGTGAAATTGGGGACGCTCTTGTCCGGGTCAAACCGCTAATCGACGTGGGCAATGCGCGGATCCCTGCGGAATCGGTGAAGAAAATCAATGACATCACAACCCGGCTTGGGTCCGGCATCGTTAGCAGAGATTAAAGCAATCATCGATGAATGCCTCGGCAAAAGTCCTCTTGTGCGGAAGTTCTCTGCTGGCTCTGATTGTCGCACTGCAATCGACGGCTATCGCCTCGGTCGATGACGCCCAGTCGTTCGCTCTGCAGGCCGCAGAGCCTTACGTCAAAGAGGGTTTTCAGGTCCGTGAGGATTACTGGGGAGGCGATCTCGGTTCTGGGGAGAAAAAAGCGGTGCGCCAGCAATTATTTAAAGGTAACGAATACTGGTTCTGGTTGGGCACAGAGGTCGAGCGGGCGAAGATTTCCGTGCATATTTATGACTCAGATGGAAAGCTCGCGGAAGAGCCGGATGGATGGGAGAAAGGTCACTTCGCGGCCGCGCACGTCATTCCAAAGACAACTGGCAGCTACTTTGTAATCGTCAACGTCGAAGAATCGCCAGAGGAGCGCACGCACTGGGCGCTGGTGTATGGTTTCCGATAGGCCAGTGTTTCTCGATTGGCTGGGAGATGATTGAGACACGCACTTTGCAGTTTGAGAATCCGCGCGCCTTGCAATCTCTCTACGCCAACGATCTTAAACTATTGAAAAGTCTCGAAGATTCTCTCGGTGTGAGGGTGACCACCCGGGAAGGCTGGGTGAAAATAGAGGGAGAACCGAGCCGGATTGATAAGGCGCAGCATGTGTTCGATCAACTTGAAAAGGCGCGTCAGAAAGGTGTGGATATTCAAAAACACGAATTTAATTACGCCCTGAGTTCCGTGGCCGAAGCGCGTGAAGAAAATCTCGACGATCTCGCAGCGACGAAGATTGTGACTTCGCCGCGCAAATCGCCGATCATGGCCCGCTCATCCGGGCAACGCAATTATGTCGAGGCCATCCAGAATCACGACATCGTTTTTGGAATCGGACCGGCTGGGACTGGAAAAACATATCTCGCGGTGGCAATGGCCGTGGCGGCTCTTAAAAAGGAACAGGTCACGCGCATCATTTTGACGAGGCCAGCCGTGGAAGCCGGTGAAGCGCTCGGATTTTTACCGGGAGAGCTTGAGCAAAAAATCATGCCGTATTTGCGACCGCTTTATGACGCGTTACGTGATATGCTCGAGCCGGAAGAGATTGAGCGTTTGTTGACCCGGCAAGTCATTGAAATCGCGCCACTAGCCTACATGCGTGGCCGCACGCTAAATCATGCTTTTGTCATTCTCGACGAGGCGCAGAACACGACGACCGAGCAAATGTTCATGTTGCTGACTCGCATCGGTCCGAATTCCAAATGCGTGATCACAGGAGACGTGACGCAAATCGATCTTCCTGCGAACAAACGCTCCGGTGTGGTGGAGGCATTGCAAGCGTTGAAAACTATTCCCGGAATTGCGACTGTATATTTTACGGAACGCGACGTGGTGCGGCACGAATTGGTGCGCGCCATTATCAGCGCCTATCAGCAGCACCGCTCACCCGCTCCAACCTCACGCAAGTAAAGATCGACATGTTCGATTTTCTCAAACGCGGACGACTCATCAGGCGCGGCTTGGCCTCCCGAAAAACTCGTCGTCGCCGACCGCGAAGCGAGCTAAGACGCAGTCTCGAATACGCACCGTACAGCAAGTTACTGATTTTTGCAGTGTTTGTTGGCGGCCTGGCGTTTCTTGTTTTCAGCGGTCAACAACCGGAGCCGACAAAGAATTTTGTGATTGCATTGCTCGTTTTGGCGACCGCGATTACTCAGCTCTGGATCAACCAACCGAAAAGCTTTTCGCGAAGCTCCCGGATTCTGCTGATTTTCGGCGTAATCCTGGTGCAACTCGCAGTCACGAAACTTTTGTTGGTAATCTGTAACAGCGGGAACTACCGGCTCCTCAAGCCAGACATGGGTGGCTTGATTACGCCCTACGCTTTCGCGCCGCTCGTGCTGAGCGTGTTGCTCGGGCGCCACCATGGACTTTACGCCGCATTTTTTGCGAGTCTCTGGAGCAGCGTCCTCTTCGGTCCGATCGACGCGCCGCTCCTTGTGACCAGCTTGATTAGCGGATTCACTGCGGTCTCTCTCACGCTCCAGGTGCGGCGACGCAGCCGATTGCTTCGAGCAGGCGTAGGGATTGGTCTCGCCATTTGGTTATTGTCGCTAACATTCGGGCTCATCGGCCCGATCAATCTGTTTTCGCCAGTTGCCAATGACTGGGGGATGATCGGTTTCCAAAGCGCGCTGGCGATCGGGAATGGAATCCTGACCGCTACGCTGGTTGGCGGCGCGCTACCGATGCTCGAACATCTGTTTGGAATCACGACGGATATTTCATGGCTGGAAGCCTCCGATCTTAATCATCCGTTGTTGCGGCGAATGACGATTGAAGCACCGGGCACCTATCATCACAGTTTGGTCGTCGCCAATCTCGCTGAGGCAGCAGCCGAAGCCATCGGCGCGAATGCGACGCTTTGCCGCGTCTGCTCGTATTTTCACGATGTCGGCAAATTGATTAAGCCGGAATACTTCACCGAAAACATGAGCTTCGAGCGCAATCCGCACGATGATCTCGCTCCTACCATGAGCGCGTTGATCATCATCGCGCATGTTAAAGAAGGCGTCGATCTCGCGCTCAAGTACAAGCTCAATCAACGCATTATCGATATTATTCAGGAACATCACGGCACTTCACTCGTCCGTTACTTCTATCAACGCGCTCTTCAACAGCATGAGGACGCGCGCGTCGGCGGCAAGATTATGAAATTGCGTGAGGACGACATTCCTCAGGTACGCGAGGAAAGTTTCCGTTATAGCGGACCCAAACCACAGACGAAAGAAAGCGCCATCGTCAGCCTGGCCGACATGGTTGAAAGCGCTTCCCGCAGTCTGGAGAAACCGACACCGCAGAAAATCGAATCGCTCGTGAATGAGCTGATCGAAGAGCGTATTACGGATCGACAATTGAACGAGTGCGATCTGACTCTGGCCGAGCTCAAAGTTATTGCCGAGCGCTTCCGCTTCACCCTGATGATGATGCTACACAGTCGGATCGCCTATCCAAAGCAGGGGCCGAAGACGGCCGTGCCGCGAGAGGAACCTTTGCGTCCGGATGTGATGGCAGCAACCAGAAGACCCGAGACCGCCCCGCCGGTCTCAGCCGCCTAAACGGTAGGGGCGCCTGCCCGAGTGTGGGCGACTGAAAACCGCGGCTGATTTTGCCCCGCTTCAGAAGCGGCACTGTCAAGGCCTCTCCTCATACAAACTAATAAGCTAATGAAGGAGAGAAAGCTTCGTAATTGAGGCGAACATCATTTTTCGGCTAACTCGGAATGGCGGCGAAAATTCGGGATTATAATTCCGGCGGGTGCGCGCGGGGTTCGCGATCTTTTGCGTTGGCGGTGCTCGGTCTGGTGACGAATGGGCCGCCTTCCATCGGTGTGACTTTCGTGAAGGCGACATCAGGCATTTCGCTCGGCAACCCTTCAAGCGGAAATTCTTTTCGCAGCGGAAAGAACGGATACCCGTCCCACATCAGAATGCGACGCAGATCGGGATGCCCGTTAAACTTGATTCCCATCATGTCGTAAATTTCGCGCTCGTGCCAGTTCGCTGTCGGCCAGATGTCAGACGCGGTATCGACCGCGGCGGCATCTTCTGACACTCGGAGTTTCAATCGCAAATGGGCGGCGAGCATCATCGAATAAAGCTCGTAAACGATCTCGAAACGCGGTTCTTCGCCGAAATTATCGATGCTGGTGATGTCGATCAAATAGTCGAACGAAAGTTCGTCGCGGCAGAATTTTGCGATCCCACGCAGATCGGCGGGCGCGATTGTATAGGCGGTTTCACCACGAAACTCTGTTTTGTTCTGAAGCTTTGCGCCAAATGATTGATTCAGCGAAGCGAGCGTTTCCCGGCTGGTCATGGTAACGCGTCCTCAAATTTTTGCATCAGATCCGGCTTCTGTTTCCTGAAAGACGGCTCGCCCGAAATTTTCTCCTGCAATTTCATGAGTCCCGCAAGCAAAGCTTCCGGACGCGGGGGGCAGCCCGAAATATAGACATCGACTGGCAAAAGCTGGTCAATCCCTTGCAGGACAGCGTAGGAGCGATACATCCCGCCGGTGGACGCGCATGCGCCCATGGCGATCACCCATTTCGGTTCGGGCATTTGTTCGTAAATTCGTTTCACTGCCAATGCCATTTTGTAAGTGACCGTGCCGGCGACAATCATTACGTCGCATTGTCGTGGCGAAAAG
>Ga0193751_1001190_pt1 | contig 17089 bp, 13 predicted proteins | sample L1c2metaG_FD_143050 | JGI IMG/M metagenome (GOLD analysis project Ga0193751, IMG submission 143050) | Soil microbial communities from a riparian zone of the East river system, Colorado, United States - L1c2 | ecosystem: Environmental > Terrestrial > Soil > Riparian zone | place: USA: East River... | reverse complement strand
GATCGATACATACCGTCGCGATCTTGGCGACAAGCAATTACCAAACACAGGCTCCCGCGCGCCCGTTGGACTCGAGTTCGTCCTCGATCTTGGAGGGCCGCAGGCGGGCCAGGTGCTCGTCGATCATCCGTACAATCCTTATCGTCCCGTAGTGATCCCTGGCAGTAAACCGACGGCCATTCAGTACGTCTACAATCCCGCGGTGCGAGTCGTCGCGAACGAACTGGGGCAGTGGGATTCGCTCGTGGTGGTCCCTAACCGTCGGAGAATCGGACGGGACGGAACGATCTATCCGGTCATCAGTTACAACCGCAATCGACTGCTCTATGCGCGAGAGCCCGACAATTCGCTCGCCGATTGGTTCGCCGACGCGAAGACCGGAGTAATAGAGGTGCGACTCCCGTGGGGAATCCTTCAACTCCTGGATCCTTCGACGAGGAGTGTACTCTCTGGCAACACTTCCGCAGGAAAGGTCTCCGGCGCGACCACTGACGGATTCCGATTTGTCGTCGAGAGCTACGATCCGTCCAATCCGCGCTCAGGCGGCGACTATCTGCCTCGTGGTGTGGGCACGTCGAAATTCGCGGAGCCTCCGACGTGGAGCTGGCCACCGTGGGAAACCCCGCAGTGGCGTGCGGAGATCAAGCCGCTGTTTGCCGCGATGCGGCGGACTTTTTCGGGAATCCCGGAGCATCCTCCGGCACGGTAGGGGAACTGCAACGTATGACTACCGGCCAGGGGCTGTCAGCGGAGCGGCTGGTGGCTCCGAGGGTACAGACCGGGATGATGGGTGAGCAAAAAACCGGTTGATAGGTGAGCCAGCACTCGGGCGGCATCACATTCGGGCATCCTCCGGGAGGTGCCCGTGCCGTGGCAAGAGAGCTCACGCATGTCGGAAAGACTGGCGTTCGTCCAGGCTTGCCTGGATCGTAAGAAGCGAATCGTAGAGATCTGCAGCGACTTCGGAATCAGCGAAAAGACCGGACATAAGCAGCTCAAGCGATTCAGAGAAGAGGGTATCGAGGGTCTAAAGGATCGATCGCATGCGGGCCTGACCCACCCCTATCGGATTGCGCCTGAAGTGGCGCATCGAGTCATCGCGCTCAGGCAAAGATATCCCCTGTATGGTGCGCAGATGCTGCGCGACTGGTTGCTTCAGCACGAGCCAGACGTACGCTGGCCCGCGGCAAGTTCGATCGGCGAGCTGTTGAAGAGAGCGAATCTCATTCGCTCAAGACGCCGGCACCAGAGTCCGGAGCGAAAAGCGCTCTTTGGCTCACGCACTAGAGCACTCGAGCCCAACATGGTCTGGACCGCTGACTTCAAGGGCCAGTTCCGACTGAGAAAAGGGAACGGAGCCTACTGCTATCCGCTCACAGTGCTCGATCTCCACACCCACTACCTCTTAGGCTGCAAGGCACTCGAGACAACTTCAGTGGCGCCCGCACGTCAGGTCTTCATCCGGCTTTTTAGAGAGTACGGACTTCCCATGGTGCTTAGAACCGATAACGGGATTCCATTTGCTCAGCCCAATGCTCTGGGCCGGCTCGGTGCACTCGCCTTCTGGTGGGTCAGACTCGGCATCAGGCCCGAGCACATCACACCCGCTCGCCCCTCAGAGAACGGAGCGCACGAGCGCTTTCACAAAACACTCAAGGCAGCGGCCACTAAGCCAGCCTCAGAGTCCCTCTCCTCTCAGCAGAAGAGATTCGACAGCTTCAGAACGGAGTACAACAACGACCGGCCGCACCAGAGTCTCCCGGAGCACAGACCTCCGGCACATCTCTACACCTCTTCCCCTCGTCCCTATCCAGCCCGCCTCCCAGTGCTCGTCTATCCTGAGAACTCCTTTGTACGTCTGGTCGATGGAAGTGGCAGCATCAAGTGGAGAAGCCAGGCACTCTTTCTCTCGGGCAATCTCGCGGGAGACTACGTAAGCCTCACTGAGGGAGAGCACGACATCTTCACCATCGCCTACGGCTCTCTCGAGCTCGGAGGCTTCGATTCCAACACCAAGCGGTTTACTCCCCGCGTCCGGTGGAGTAGCTAATTCTTGACACCCCACCCAATATCCCGTTGTCGATCACCCGGATGATCACCGCTGCCTCCAAGGCTAGCTCACCCATCAACCGGTTTTCAACTCACCTATCATCCCGGTTCTACAGAGCTTAAACCAGAACCGGCTCGAGACGCGGCCCGTAGCCTATCCATAGCCGACCCGCACACAGCCCCTGGCCGGTAGTCATAAGTAAATGATTCTGAACGCCAACGATCATGGGTGAAGCATTGCTCTCAGAGGATGCGACCTCTAGAAACCCACTCGCGCGCGCAATGAGAACGTGTACCACTTGTACTCGCTGCCTGTCTGCCCCGGACCGGCTACGTTCGCGTAGCCTCCGGCAGCGCTGACTTCGCGAGCAGGATCGAAGCGATATCCCAACGACATTGCGACGCGTTCAGCCAGACGCGAGCCGGCGCTCGAACCAAAGAACTCGATGCTCTGCCGACCCAATCCTACATCGGCGTCCGCATTCCAGCCGAGCTGGCCGCCTATGCGTCCGCGACCGCTCGCCTCAGCGAGTGTGTATCGCCGTGGCGCGAAGTAGCCATCGGTCGACGTCGTATCGTATCCGAATTGCCGCGCCCCGACAGCGAGACTCCAATTCCGGGCTTGAGTCCACCGCAGCGTGGACGAGAATGCGTTTCGCGCATTCTCGCGCGTCCCGCCGGTCATGCGCGCGTGGCTTGCCGCGCCGGAGAGCGTAAACCGCGACGGCAGGGCAAGCGTGGCCTCACCGGCAACATCCGAGCTGACAACGCCGTTGGCGATCAGCAGCGCCGTCTCGTCGAAAGGTGCGCGTGAGCCACTCACCCCAACAGTGAGTGCGCGTCCAACGTTTCCTGTCAGGCGGAGCGCACCGCTGCCCATCGTCCGCTGGGGATTCGTCGATGGAACGAACGTAGACGAGTGCCTCGTGACTCCACCATCGGCGCGAATCTGCCATGAGCTGGTGCCCGGTTGCCACCGGGCGAAGAGATCGACCGCGTCCGCACGGGAATCGATCGCCGCGAAATTCGCGCTGCGGTCCGTGTACCTTCCGCCGACGGCGCCGTTCCACCACGCGCGGGCCAGGTAATCAACCGACAGCACCGTCGCACGATTGTGGTCGCTGTCGTTGATGCTGACCGCTGAGATCGTCGCACTCGGCCTCAGATCGGCTTGCACCCATCGGAGTAACGTGCGCGCATCGCCGTACGCCGGGTTTGCCCGCAGCGCTGACTGCAACGCCGATTCAGCGTCGGTCTGTCGCCCCTGCCAGGAGAGAACCTGCGCCAGCCCGGTGAGGGCCTCGGGATCCCGGGGGTCAGTCGCCAGAACCTGGCGCCACGTCTGCTCGCTTCGATCTAGCTCGCCTCGCCATCCGATCACGCGTGCCAATCCCTTTTTTGCGGCGGCGTTGCCAGTCTTGGCCAACTGCACATACATGGCCTCGGACTCGTCAAACTGGCCGTTCCAGGCGAGTGCGCGCGCGTACTCGATCGATGCCTCGCGATCGTTTGGATGATCACCGAGCCACCCCTTGTAGGCTGCGAGCGCCTCGCTCAACCGACCGGACCAGGCGAGGGTTTGTGCCCGACCGATCACCGCGTCGCGCGAGCGCTGGTTGGTGGCTATGAGCGAATCGTAGGTCGCGATCGCCGAAGTGTATTGTCCCTGCCAAGCCAACGTGCGGGCCAGGGCGAGCCGTCCTTCGGCGTCGCGCGGCTCCATGCCTATGTAGCGCCGATAGAGGGCTATCGCCTCGTCGAACTGGTTGTCCCACGAGCGAAGTGTCGCGAGCCGGAAAACCGCGATAGAGGCCGGCGACGGGTCTTTGGCGACGATCGCCTCGAACAATGCGCCCGCTGCGAGATAATCGCCGGCGTCATATGCGCTCTGCGCTCGTGCAAGCGCGTCTTTTGGAAGTGCTGGCCGCGCTGCTTCGCCCGAGTGAGTGGTTGGCAGGCCGCTGTTGATTGCTGCACGCCTCGTGGCTGTGGCGCAACCCGCCAGTACGGTGAGACTCGCAAGGGTCAACGAGACTCGGCGAAATTCGAGAGATGAGCGCATGAATGCCTTAGCTGCTGATGTGGGTCGAAAGGGGTCCCGATGCCCGGTCTTTCTAGGTGATCCCCCGTATGATGGACGACGATACACGTCGTTCAATAACGACCCATTCGGCGCGGCCGTCGCTCCTCTAAAGCACGCTCCAGAAATCGCGCCCGATGTCGACCGAAAACGTCCAGCGCCCGTCGCGGAGGCCCCGGGCAACGTCGAGCCGCAATACGTCAAAAACGGTGAGTGCCCCGAGCCCGACCGATGGATACCACCCTTGCCGGGCAGTTTTGAAAGCTACGGAGCGGTCGGTCCACACCCCCGTGGCGAACGGTGCTAGTGTGATCGTACCCGGGGCCCGGCCGAATCTGCCAAGCGGGATTGGAAGGAAGGGCGCCAGGAAGCGGTACTCGATCCGCTGACTCACGCCCCCTCGGCCTATGAATTCGTGGAAATCGTAGCCAGGACCGGTGGTAGGCCCGCCAAGATAGACCAGGTGTTGCGCCGGCACCGTATCGTGGCTGAAGATGCCAGCGGCGATTGTGTGAAAGAGGATGCGGCTCGAACCGAACGGCTTCTGGAGATCGAGCACCGCCGATGGTCGCAGAAATTCTCCGCGAAATGAAGACCCCCAGCTGTCTCTCCGAATGCCGCTCACGGTCAGATGCGCACCAAGTTCATAACCGCCGAACGTCAGGGTCGCGCCCCTGTCCAATCCCAGCGTCAGTCGACTCTCACGCAGTTGGAGCGCCGGTATGGTGGGTTCAAACCGACCGGCCGCTGGTCGCGCGTGAGCAGCAAGCGGCTCGTGCTGCTCGTAAGCGAGCTCGAACGAAGGCCGCCACCCGAGTCGCGCCAGCGATCCGGCCAGAGAGATTGAACGCGCGTCGTAGGTGTCGGTGTAGTCGCTGCCGAACTCCTGCGCAGCGATGGTATTACGGACCATCGACGTTTCCTGTTCGTCGCTCACGTCGCGATATTGACGCTCCGCGGCGAGCGACAGTGACGATCCCGCGCCGGTGCGGTACTCCAGCGCACCGCGGCCCTTGAATTCCGTATCGCTGAACCCATAACGGCCGGATGCGGCGATGGCGAAACCAGACCCGATCCGCTGAAGGAATCCGCTTCCGAGAGCCAGGCCTTCCACGCGGTTGAAACGAGCGATGTCTGAGACGTGCCGCGCCGAGAACAGGAAATTCTTGCTTCGCGCGAGTGCCTGGGCGCGAACGAGAGCGCGGGCTTCTTCCTGGACTTTCTGCACGTCCTCGTCCGTGACCGCTCTCACGTCGGGAGGCAGCGAATCCAGTACGTGACCGGTGAATGGGAAAGGATTCATGGCCCTGTCAGCCGCCGGTGCCACCACAATCTCGGGACCAGTGAACATGCTGACCGGAATTCCCTTGTTCACTTCGTAGCAACAGATCTCCCATCGGCCACGGATGATGCCGCGGGCCGGGTAATCGAGCCACGAGCCGGTGCGGCGAATCTCGATCTCCTGCCGACGCGGCAGCCAGAACCGGCCTTCGATGAGCGCGTTCTCGAGGACGACTGACACATCCTCCAGATCCTTGTCCATGAGCGCGGCGCGCGTGAAGCTGAATGCCATGCGCACGACTTCTCCGGTCTCGCGGTCAATGTAGACGGCGCCAATTGCGCGCGGCTGGCGGTCGTCCTTCGGACGCACTTTCACCTCGTAGACGTCGAGCACACGAGGGCCGAGCCTGATCTGAAGTGAATCGCCGATAGCGAAATCGTAGACCTCGAGACCGGTTGGCGAGAGAGGATGCGGAACGTCCTGAACTTCATCGCCTTCGCCGATCCTGATGATGTTCCTGAAGTTGTTCTGGACGATGCCGAGGTGGTCGCGGTGGTAGTTGATGTCGGTGGGCAGCAGCAGGGTGTCCCGGCGCCCCATGATGCGCTGCTTGCTCAGATCGGGAGCGCGCCAGTAGACTTCCAACCCCAGCTCGTCCGCCTTCACGATTTTTGGCGGCTCGGGGAATCCCTCTCCAAATTGTGCGAGGAATGTCACGTAGCCATGCGCCGTAGCCTTGTAGTCGGCCAGCGCGGTGTCGGCGATCTGGCTGGCCCTTCGCGCGGTGGCGTGTTCGACGAGCTCGCGCGTTCGGGGATCGTTCCACGTCTGCTGCGACCCGAGGGTGCTCGTCGAGATGATTGTCGCTAGAATGCCGATAACAGAGCGCTTTATGTTGGTCATCGAGAACGCGAAAAATCGGCGACGCTTCATCGAGGAAAATTAGTTGTTGGTCGAACCTGAGGGGGGACGGATCACGACCAGGATCACGATGGCGAGGCGATGAGCTTCGAGGATTTCAGGCAGCGCGCCGCTGGAGCCACGCTGGTGCCCGTATGGAAGGATTGTCTGCTCGACACCGACACTCCGGTCTCGGCATTTGCCAAGGTGAGGCGCGGTCCATTCGCTTTCCTTCTCGAGTCGGCGCCCGCGGGCGGTGAGACCTGGTCGCGCTACACGGTGTGGTGGAAGACTGGACGAGCGACCGCGGATGGCACAATGCGCGGACGCCAGCCGATCCCCTTGCGGATCTGGGCGCTCTCATCGAGAGAGACAAACCGGCGGACGTTCCGGATCTCGGTCAGTTCTGGGGCGGAGTCGTCGGCTATTTCAGCTACGACATCGTTCGGCTCATCGAGAAACTTCCCAACCGTCCCGAGGATGGTCTCGGAACTCCGGACGCCATTTTCGTGTTCACTCGCTCCCTGGTGATTCTCGACAATCTGCACGGGCGCGCGCGCGTCGTGGTATCGGTCCCGGTTCCAAAGGGGTCGAGCGAGGCCGGGCTTCGGTCGCTGTACGATGGCGCCAACGCCGAGCTGGACAACATTCTGGCGCGTTTGCGAAAATCAGCACGGCTGGAGACGATGTCTCCGGACTTGAGCGCGAAAGCGATCGAAGGCCACTCCAGCTACGAGCGGGCAGATTTCATGGATCACGTGGACCGGATCAAGGAATACATCCGCGCCGGCGACTGTTTTCAGGCGCTCTTGTCCCGGCGCATCGATGTTCCGCTCGACTTCGACCCCTCGGACCTGTACCGCGCGCTCCGGGCGATCAATCCGTCGCCCTACATGTACCACCTCGTGCTCGATGGCCTCGAGATCGTGGGCAGCTCACCCGAGTTACTCGTACGGGTAACGGACAACCACATTACGCTGCGCCCTATCGCCGGCACACGACCACGCGGCAAAACTCCGGAAGAGGACAAGCGGCTCTCGGCGGAACTTCTCGCTGACGAGAAGGAGCGGGCCGAGCACGTGATGCTGGTGGATCTCGGGCGAAACGACGTCGGTCGCGTGGCGAAATACGGCACGGTGAAAGTCACGGAGCTGATGAAGACCGAGAAATACTCGCACGTCCTTCACATCGTGAGTCAGGTTGAGGGAGAGCTGAACGATGGGCTCTCGGCTCTCGACGTGTTCCGCGCGACGTTCCCCGCCGGCACGATGACCGGAGCGCCGAAGATTCGCGCCATGGAAATCATCGACGAGCTGGAGCCCGTATCACGCGGACCGTACGCGGGGGCGATTGGCTACATCGGCGCCGGGGGCAAGCGAATGGATCTGGCAATCACGATCAGGACGTGCGTCATCGCGGACGGCACGGCATCGGTCCAGGCAGGCGCCGGCATCGTCGCCGATTCGGTTCCCGAGCGCGAGTGGGAGGAGACGCGAAGCAAGGCCCAGGCCCTCTTGAGCGCCATTGCATCGGTGCGTCAGGCTCGCCAAGGGGTTGATTGAATGATTGTTGCGAGATGACGCGATAAGCGGAAAGTGCGATGATCATCGGACTGACTATTCCTTCGTACGAGCGCTTCGAAGTCGGCGATGCGCGTGTCGTCGCGGCGCAAGGTTGCGCACCGAGCATTCGCGGAGTGCTGGAGAAAGAAAGCCTGTACGATTACGCCGCCCGCCAGCCGGACGCGATTCCGCTCGTCGGACGGGCGCCCGTTTTCGCGGTGAACCTTCCCGGCGGCTGCGGCAGAGTGGTGGTGCGGCACAACATGCGAGGCGGATGGATGGCCAAGATCAGCAGCGACCTCTTCTTGCTTCCGACGCGGGGCTACCGAGAGTTGCTCGCCTCCCTTCGTTTGCGCGCGGGCGGTGTCAGCACGCCAGAGGTAGTCGCCTACGTGTCATATCCGAAGAATCTCATGCTCCGCCGTTCTGACGTTGCAACGCGTGAGATCCCCAACGGCCACGATCTTTCAGTCGCGCTGGCGAAAGTCACGGACCACGCCCATCGGGTGATGATCCTCGACGCGGTGGCGAAGTTGCTGCGATCGCTGACGCACGCGGGTGCGCACCACCAGGATCTGAATCTCAAGAACGTGCTGCTCACGGGCGGGACCGGTCCGGGCCTCGACGCTCACGTGCTCGATGTCGATCGCGTTCGGTTCAGCTCGCCGGGATCGCCGCTGGTGGCGAAAGCGAATCTCGACCGTCTCATTCGCTCGCTTCGAAAGTGGCGGGATCTTCACTCCCTTCCCTACTCGGCGGAAGACGAGGAGTACCTGCGCCTGAAGAGCGTCGAGTGAGCGCAGCAGTGGCGCCCGGGGTACCAGACAACATCTGCATCGTGATGATGAGCGCCGTCGGTGACGCGGTCCACGTGCTGCCGGTGATCAACGCGCTCAAGCGGGCGAATTCCAGGACGCGGATCACGTGGGTACTCCAGCCGGGTCCGGCTGCACTGGTGCGCGGCCATCGATCTGTCGACGAGATAATCGTCTTCGATCGCTCGCGGGGCCTGATGGCGTTCGCGGATGTCTCGTCGGAGCTGGCGAAGAGGCGTTTCGACCTCGTGATCAACCTCCAGGTTTATTTCAAGGCCGGGATCGTCACCGGCGCCACGCGCGCTCCGGTCAAGCTCGGCTTCGATCGCGCTCGTGCGCGCGACATGAACTGGCTCTTTACGAATAGAAAGATTCCGCCGCATCCCATCCAGCACGTGCAGGATCAGTATTTCGAGTTTCTCGGGGCCCTCGGAGTTTCTGCCGAGCCGGTAGAATGGGATCTTGGTCCGTGGCCGGACGAGCGCGAGTGGCAGCGGAATTTCGTTGGTTCGACCAGTCGGCCGATCGCGTCGATCGTCGTCGGGACGAGCAAGCCGGAGAAGGATTGGGTTCCGGAGCGGTGGGCCGAGGTAAGTGACGCGCTCACGGAAGAGTTCGGCATGCAGGTGGTTCTCGTCGGTGGTCATTCAGAGCGAGAGCTCGCCGCGGAGCGTCTCGTCATGGAACACGCGAAGAACAAACCACGCACCGAGCTGGGGAGCGGCCTGAGACATCTCGTCTCGATTCTCGATGCGTCGGCGCTGGTGCTCTCGCCGGATACTGGCCCGCTGCACATGAGTGTGGCACTCAACCGCCCCGTGATCAGTCTCATGGGCTACACCAATCCAAGGCGCACTGGTCCCTACCGAAGATTCCAGGATCTCATCATCGATGCGTACGGTGAGCCAGGAGAGGATTATCCCATCTCGATGGAGAACCGTCCGGCAAGAATGCGGCGAATCGAGACGAGGCACGTGCTGGAGAAGGTGCAGGTGTGGCGTGATCGTTACGCACATGAGGTCGGAAGATGAAGCCACGGAAACCCAGTGAATCATCGTCGAAAAGGTCGCCGACCATTAAGGTGCCCGTCAAAGAGCAGGTTTCGGCGGGCGGCGCGGTGTTTCGCGGCGATAAGGGAAGCGTCGAAGTCGTAATCGTCTCCGTCGGCGGACAGAATAGATGGCAGTTACCCAAGGGAACGGTCGAGAAGGGAGAGAATCCCGAGACCGCGGCGGTGCGGGAAGCACGTGAGGAAGGAGGTGTGTCGAGTGAGGTCGTGAAACTCCTCGAGACGATCGAATACTGGTACGCCGGACTCGACAACGGCATCAGGGTGCGCTTTCACAAGCGCGTTCACTTCTATCTTCTTCGCTACCTGTCGGGCGACACCAAGGACCACGACTGGGAAGTGAACGAGGCGCGCTGGGTGCCGATCGACGACGCGACGAGCCAGCTTGCATTCGACAACGAGCGGCGCGTGATGGAGAAGGCGCGCGAGCTAATCGGGTGACGTCGCGAGGTCGCCAAACTCGTATCTGACTCCCACGTCCCGCATCAATCCCACCAGGCGCACGAGCGGCAACCCCATCACGGCGAAATAGTCTCCTTCGATCCGCTCGACGATCGTCGCGCCGTAGCCCTGAATACCATAGGCGCCCGCCTTGTCCATGGGCTCTCCCATCGCGATGTACGCGTCGATCTCGTCGTCGCGGAGCCGCCGGAACTTGACGCGCACTTCCTCGATTGCCGAACGCAGCTTCCTGCCGCGTGAGACGGCGACAGCAGTGATGACCGTGTGCTCGCGACCACTCAACATGCGCAGCATCCGGGCTGCGTCGTCGGCATCGGCTGGCTTGCCGAGAACTTTGCGATCGATGACGACGACCGTGTCGGCGCCGATCGTAATGAGATCGGGGTCGCGCGTGGCGATGGCGCTCGCCTTCTCCCGGGCGAGCCGCTCCGCATAACGGCGTGGCGCCTCCCGCGGACGCACCGTCTCGTCGATATTCGCCGGATGCACCTCGTGGGCGATTCCGATCAGATCGAGCAGGTCCCGCCGTCTCGGGGAAGCCGAGGCGAGCACGACGCGGCAGCCGCTCACCGCTCGAGCCAGAGCGTTACGGGTCCGTCGTTCACGAGCTCGACATCCATCATTTCGCCGAACTCGCCACTTTCGACTCTGAGCCCGCGCTCGCGCAGCGCTGCCAGGAAGCGTTCGTACAGCGGGATCGCCTCCTCGGGACGCGCGGCGTCTATGAAGCTGGGGCGCTTTCCCTTGTCGACATTGCCATACAGCGTGAACTGCGAGACGACCAGCATGGCCCCGCCGACTTCAGCGAGAGCGAGATTCATTTTTCCGTCGGCATCGCTGAAGAGGCGCAGACCAGAAGTCTTTTCGGCCATCCAATCGACTTTCTCGGGAGTGTCGCCGTGCGTGAATCCGACGAGGAGGAGAAATCCCGTCCCAATGCTTCCCGTCGTTCGCTCTCCGATGCGGACTTCCGCCCGCGAGACCCGCTGCAGCAGGACTCTCAGTACTACTCCACCGTGACCGACTTGGCGAGGTTGCGCGGCTGATCCACGTTCGCGCCCCGCTTGACGGCGATGTAGTAGGCGAGAAGCTGCAGCGGCACAGACGCGAGCACGGGCGTGAGCATGTCCTTCGTCTGGGGAATGCGGAACTCGTAGTCCAGCTTCCCGGCGAGCGACTCTTCATCGCGCGTCGTGATCGCGATCACGCGCCCACCTCTCGCCTTCACTTCCTGGACGTTCGAGACGACCTTGTCGAATACGGCGTCGTGCGGCGTGATGAAAACCACGGGCATCTTCTCGTCGATCAGCGCGATCGGTCCGTGTTTCATTTCCGCGGCCGGGTACCCCTCGGCGTGGATGTAACTGATCTCCTTCAGTTTGAGAGCTCCCTCGAGCGCCGTCGGGAAGCTGTACCCCCGACCCAGGTAGAGGAAGTTCTGAGCATTCTTGAACTCTTCGGCGATCTTCTCCACCTCGGGCGCGCGGTCGAGAATCTTCTGAATCTTGGCGGGAAGCCTCTGCATCTCCTCGATGATCTCCTTCCCATCCACCATCGACAGGTTGCGCAGCCTGGCGAGCTTGAGCGTGAAGAGGAGCAGGGCGATCACCTGGCTCGTGAACGCTTTGGTCGAGGCGACTCCGATTTCCGGGCCGGCGTGGACGTAAATCCCGCCATCGCTCTCGCGCGCGATCGTCGAGCCGACGACGTTCACGATTCCGTAGGTGCGAGCGCCACGCGACTTGGCTTCGCGCATCGCGGCGAGGGTGTCCGCAGTCTCACCCGATTGTGAGATCACGATGCACAGCGTCTTGTCCGTGACGACGGGATTCCGATATCGAAATTCCGAAGCATATTCGACCTCGACCGGAATGCGCGCGAGGCTTTCCAGCATGTGCTCGCCGATGAGCGCTGAGTGCCAGCTCGTGCCGCAGGCGGTGATGAGAATGTTGTCGAACTTGAGCAGCTCTTCATCGGTCATGTTGAGACCGCCCAGCTTCGACGTTCCCTGGTCCGGCAGCAGTCGCCCGCGCATGCAGTTCTCGACGGTCGCCGGCTGCTCGAAGATCTCCTTGAGCATGAAGTGATCGAATCCGCCGCGCTCGATCTGGTCCAGGTTCCAATCGATCTTGCTGACGCGGCGCTCGAGCTGCTGGGCGCGCTGGTTCAGAATCGTGTAGCCATCGCGGGTGAGAACCGCGACATCACCGTCGTCGAGGTAAACGACTTCGCGCGTTTGCGCCAGAATCGCCGAAACATCGCTCGCAACGTAGTACTCGCCGTCGCCGAGTCCGATGAGCAGCGGGCTGCCCTTCCGCGCCGCAACGATCTTATTCTTGTCTCTGCTCGAGACGACCGCGATTCCGTAGGTACCCTCGATCTGCCAGAGGGCTTCGATCACGGCATCCTCGAGATTGCCGTCGAACGCTTCCTCGATCAGATGCGCGATGACTTCGGTATCGGTCTCGGAGACGAAAGTATGACCGCGGGCGATGAGCTCCTTTTTGAGCGTTCCGGAGTTCTCGATGATTCCGTTGTGGACGACCGCGATTTCACCCTTGCAGTCGATGTGCGGATGCGCGTTGCATTCGTTGGGGACGCCGTGCGTTGCCCAACGCGTGTGGCCGATTCCCGTGTCGCCGACAACCGGGCTGGCGGCGAGCGCACGTTCCAACTGTGAGATCTTTCCCGCCGCTTTACGGGTCTCGACTCCGGAGCCGTTCATGACGGCGACGCCGGCGGAGTCGTAGCCGCGGTACTCCATGCGCTTGAGGCCCTCGAGGAGAAGCGGTGTCGCGCCACGCATTCCGATGTAGCCAATGATTCCGCACATATGATTTCTGGTTGACTGTATTCTTACCGGCCCAGCGCCTCGACGGGTTGCCGGCAATCGCGGACCAGCTTCTGTGCCGCCGCCGCAGTCGGGGCCTCTGCAATTACTCGCACGATTGGTTCCGTTCCTGACGGGCGGATGTGCACCCAACGATCCGGCCAGGTCAGCCTCAGGCCGTCCTGGGTGTCCACCTCGGCCTCTGGAAAGGCTTTCTTGAGGGCCTCGTAGACCGCGTCGAGAGGTGCGTCAGGGCGGTCAAGCTTGTCCTTAACGATAACGTATCGCGGATAGGCCGCGATGATCTTCGACAGCGGCTTATCCTCCTCGAGGAGGAGTTGGAGGATCAGCGCGGCCCCCACCGGCGCGTCCCTGCCGAGGTGGAGCTCCGAGAGGATCACGCCGCCGTTTCCCTCTCCGCCAATGGGCGCCTTTTCCGAGCGCATTCTGGTGGCGACGTTTACTTCCCCGACGGGGGCTCGGATTACACGGGTGCCTGCCTCCCTGGCGATGTCATCGATGATGCGGCTAGTCGACAGATTCGTGACAATTACGCCCTTACGGTGCCGCAAAACCTCCTTCGCGGCGAGCGCGAGCGTGTAGTCCTCTCCGATCGCGACTCCTTCGTCCGAGACGAGCGCCAGTCGATCGACGTCGGGGTCAACCGCCATTCCAATGTCGCAGTGGGAGTCCTGCACCAGCTTCTGAAGCTCTCCCAGGTTTTCGGGGACGGGCTCGGGAGGTCTGGGAAACCGGCCGTCGGGCTCCATGTTGATCGTCGCCAGCCTGCACCCGAGCAGCTCCAGAAGGACCGGCATGAACACCCCGCCTGCGCCGCGAACGCAGTCGAGCGCCACCCGGAATTCCTTCTTCCTGATGCCGTCGACGTCGAGAAATGGCAGGGCCAGAATTCTCTCGATGTGCTCCCTCGCCGCGTCCTTGTCTTGAGCCACGGTTCCGAGCTTGTCCCACGTCGCTCGCGGGATGGTTCCCTCGACGACCTCGCGCATCTCTGCCCCTTCCGCGGCATCGAGAAACAGGCCCGATGGACCGATGAACTTGAGCGCGTTCCACTCGATCGGATTGTGGCTCGCGGTGATGGCAAGGCCGCCGGCTGCCCGATGGTGCTCGACGGCGAGCTGTATCGTCGGGGTGGGAACCATCCCGACGTCGAGCACGTCGCAGCCAACCGACTGTAGCGCTGCGTGCACGACCGGCTGGAACATCGGGCCCGATACCCTGCTGTCGCGACCAACGACAATTTGTGCTTCTCCACCGGCGCGCGCCAAAGCCCAGGCGCCGAACCCAGCCGCGAATTTCGCCATGATCTCCGGTGTCAATGCCTCTCCGACGCGACCACGCACGCCAGAAACGCTTACCATCAAACCCTCATAAGCCATTCGTGCGCTGTCCTCCCGTTTCCTATTGGCCGGCTGAGTAGCCGGTAATTTACTCCGCACGGGGCGTCCGGACGACGGAAAAAGCCGTGTCGATTGGTTAGCTTGTTGATCTATCTCCCTTCATCTCATCAAGTGTGAAAGGCGCATGACCCGCATCTTTGACGAAGATCTGAAAGCTTCATTCGGTACCCGCGCGATACACGCGGGCCAGCGCCCTGACATGCTGTCGGGCGCGATAATGACGCCGATCTACACGACGTCGACCTACGTTCAGGAAGGACTCGGCAAGAACAAGGGCTACGAGTACGCCCGCGGGAAGAACCCGACACGGGAAGCGCTGGAGCGAAATGTGGCCGCGCTGGAGGGTGGGACTCACGGCTTCGCGTTCAGCAGTGGAATGGGGGCGACCGATTCCATCATGAAGCTGTTCAAGTCAGGCGATCACATTGTGGCCGGCGAGAGCAGCTACGGCGGCACCTTCCGGCTGTTCGACAAGATCCTCAGGAATTTCGGTTTGTGCTTCTCCTACGTCGACAGCCGCGATCCGCAGAATGTCGAAGACGCGTGTAACGAGCATACGGTCGCGATCATGATGGAGACGCCAACCAATCCGATGATGCGCATCACCGATCTCACAGCGGTAGGTGAGATTGCCAAGCGGAAAGACGCTCTGTTCATCGTCGACAACACTTTCGCTTCGCCCTATTTCCAGCGCCCATTCGAGCACGGCGCCGACATCGTCTATCACTCCACGACTAAGTACCTGAACGGGCACAGCGACATGGTCGGCGGAATCGCGGTCGTCAAGGACGATGCGCTGGCCGAGAGGATGCAGTTCATTCTCAACACGGCGGGCGCGGTGCCGGGTGCGTTCGACGCGTGGCTGGTGCTGCGGGGCACGAAGACCTTGCATCTCCGGATGCCTCGCCACGACGAGAATGGCCGCCGGATCGCCTCGTGGCTCGCGGAGAAGCTCGGACACGAGAACGTGATCTATCCCGGCCTTCCTTCCCATCCACAGCACGAGCTGGCCAAACGTCAGATGAAGGGATTTGGCGGAATGATCTCGGTGCTCACCGGGAGCAAGGACAAGGCGGCCAATGTCCTGCGCAAGGTGCGCGTTTTTTCGCTCGCCGAGTCACTTGGCGGCGTCGAGAGCCTGATCAGCCACCCGGCTTCAATGACCCATGCATCGGTTCCCCCTGAGCGGCGCGCGGCGCTCGGGTTGAGAGACGATCTTCTTCGACTCTCCTGCGGCGTCGAAGACATTGGGGACCTCATCGCAGACCTCGACCAGGCATTCGCATGAAGGTGCTGATCGTCGGCGGTGGTGGGAGGGAGCATGCTCTTGCCTGGAAGCTGCGCCGCGATGACCCGAATATCGAGATCATCGCAGCTCCCGGAAATCCGGGAATCGCGTCCATCGCGCGATGCATCCCGATCGGGGTCGACAGGCTCAAGGACCTGGCGCACCTCGCCGAGGAAGAGCAGGTCGACCTGACAATAGTTGGGCCCGAGGCTCCATTGGAGGCGGGAATCGCGAATCTCTTTCACTCGCGCGGCCTTCCAATCTTCGGCCCTACGCGCGAGGCGGCGCGCATCGAGACCTCGAAGCGATTCGCGAAGGAGCTGATGGTCCGGGCCGGAATCCCGACGGCGCGGGCCGTTCAGCATTCTGACGCCAGAGAGGCAAAAGCGGCGCTTGACGATTTCACGTCGCCGGTGGTGATAAAGGCGTCGGGCCTTGCGGCCGGCAAAGGAGTGATCGTGGCGCAGAGCACCGCCGAAGCGGAACGTGCAATCGACGCGATGCTGAACGACCGCGTGTTCGGCGCGGCGGGACGCGAGATACTCATCGAAGAATTCATGGAAGGCGAAGAGATTTCGTTTTTCGCCATCACGGATGGACAGCAGGCTCTCCCGTTGTTGGCCGCGCAGGATCACAAGCGCCTGCACGAGGGCGATTTCGGACCGAACACCGGCGGAATGGGCGCCTACGCTCCGACTTCACGCGCCAAGCCGGAGCTCGTCACGCGGGTGATGTCCGATATAATCAGACCTACGCTGGCTGCAATGCGCGACGGAGGTTCCCCGTTCACGGGACTTCTGTACGCCGGATTGATGATCACTGACGAAGGGCCCAAGGTCGTTGAATTCAACAGCCGGTTCGGCGATCCCGAGACCCAGGCGCTGATGCCGCTCATGGATTCGTCGCTGCTCGACTTGGTTGCGGCTGTCGCCGTTGACGGCTCACTCAGCCGCGCACGCGTTCCAGATTGGAAACCTCTCTCCTCGGTTACGACCGTAGTGGCCGCGGCGGGCTATCCGCAGGAGGCTCGGACTGGCGACGTAATCCAGCTCCCACCGCCCGAGGAGGGTGTCGAGGTGTTCCACGCGGGCACCGCGCTGAACCCGTGGACTAATGAGCTTGTGACAGCTGGAGGCCGGGTGCTGGCAGTGACCGCGGTCGCCCCGAGTCTCATCGAGGCCGCGGAGCTGTCGCGATCCCACGCCGAGCAAGTGACGCTCAGAGGAAAGCAGCTGCGGCGCGACATCGGCTGGCGGGAGGTTATGCGCGGTGCCCGAACTGCCTGAGACGGAAACGATCGCGCGGGATCTCGACGGCGCGATCCGTGGGCG
>Ga0193751_1001189_pt1 | contig 17092 bp, 15 predicted proteins | sample L1c2metaG_FD_143050 | JGI IMG/M metagenome (GOLD analysis project Ga0193751, IMG submission 143050) | Soil microbial communities from a riparian zone of the East river system, Colorado, United States - L1c2 | ecosystem: Environmental > Terrestrial > Soil > Riparian zone | place: USA: East River... | reverse complement strand
CGGTAGCTCGTCAGGCTCATAACCTGAAGGTCGTAGGTTCAAATCCTACCCCCGCAACCAACTTTCCTAGTAAATACAGCCGGTTAGGTGAGAGCCTAACCGGCTTCTTCTTTCAAAAAGGCCTATCACGCAGCTAACACAAAACGTGACCCGCCGCGCGCCCTGTGGTAGAATGTTCTACCTAGGGAGGGATTGGTGGCATCCCACGAAATTCTCGGCGGCCTGGTCCAAGTCTACAAACGCAGCGGCGACGGCCGTTTCTGGCAGTGCTCGGGATCGATCGCCGGGCGGCAATACCGCAGCACGACCAAGGAAGAGGGCCTCACCGAGGCCAAGCAGTTCGCCGAGGACTGGTACCTGGCCCTGCGTGGCAAGGCCCGCGCCGGTCTCCTCAAGACCGAGAAGACCTTCGCCGAGGCCGCCGAGCAGTTCCTCAAGGAATACGAGATCATCACCGAAGGCCAGCGCAGCCCGAAATGGGTCGATGGCCACGGAATCCGCCTACGGCTCCATCTTCTGCCGTTCTTCGGCAAGCTCGGCCTATCCGAGGTGACGCCCGGCAAGGTGCAGGAATATCGCGTGCACCGGATGACCACCCCGGCCGCCGCCAAAGCACCGGAACCCGAAGCGCCCCCCAAGGACGGCAAGAGGCGGCCGCCGCCCAGGCGGCCCCCGAAAGCGCCAGCGCGCAGCACGCTTCACGACGAAATCGTCACGCTCCGCCAGGTGCTCAAGACCGCGATCCGACACAACTGGCTTACCTATCTGCATGACTTCTCGCCGCCGTACCGGACGCAGGGCAAGATCACTCATCGCGCGTGGTTCAGCCCGGAGGAGTACAAGCAGCTCTACAAGGCGACGCGGCAGTATGCGCACGAGTCCAAGGGTAGGCATTACTTTTGGAACGCCGAACAGGTTCACGACTACGTCCTGTTCATGGCCAATACCGGCCTGCGGCCCGACGAGGCCAAGAACCTGCAGCACCGCGACGTGACGATCGTCAAGGACAAGGCGACCGGCGTGCGCATCCTAGAGATCGAAGTGCGCGGCAAGCGCGGCGTCGGTTACTGCAAGAGCATGCCGAGCGCGGTGCTGCCCTACGAACGTTTGCGGGACCGGGCCAAGCCGGTTCGGAAAGGCCGCAAGAGGCGCAGCAAGAAAATCGATCTTACTGCGCCGCCGCCGGAGCCGCCAAAGTATCCCCAACCGACCGATCCCGTCTTTCCGGGCAACCACATCAAGCTGTTCAACGGCGTTCTTAGGCGCATGAGCCTTAAGCTCGATCGTGACAACAACAAGCGCACCGCCTACAGCCTTCGCCATACCTACATCTGCATGCGCCTTATGGAGGGCGCTGACATCTACCAGATCGCCAAGAATTGCCGCACGAGCGTCGAAATGATCGAAAAATTCTATGCCGCCCACATCAAGAACACCCTCGACGCAGCGTCCATTAACGTGATGCGATCGAGACAACCAAACACCCCCACGGCACCAGATCAAAAGAATGCAGGGAACGTTCCACGGCGAAAATCCCCGAGGCGTTCAGGCCCAAAGGCCCGGACGGAACCTACCCACGCCTAGTAACGCTTAGGGACCGAAGGGGACCTCTTTTTCGAACCGGAAGCGGTTCGCCTTCGCGCCGCCTGGCGAGCGCGCCTTAAGGGGCTTGGCCCCTCCCTGCTACCTGACTTACAATCTCTCGATTCGATAGAGCTGTGTCGGTTCGAATCCGGCCGCCTGCACCAACTAAAGCAAGAAAAGTCATACACAATCTGGGGTTACCCACAGAACTTCATGGATCAGAAGCAACTCACGGGTTTTTTCTGCGCACGGCCACAAAATTTTGCGTGGTTCCTCGGTGCGGGTGCCTCGCGCTCGGCCGGATTGCCAACCGCCACCGACATAATTTGGCATTTGAAGCGCCGATATTATTGCCAAGAAGAAAATCAGGACATTTCACGACAAGATATCCAGAGCGACGCGGTCAAGGCGCGCATTCAAGCGTTTCTAGACTCTCGTGGCTTCCCGGCGTCGTGGGCGCCCGAGGAATACGCAACTTATTTTGAGAAAATCTTTGGCGATGATCTTGAGCGGCAGCGGCGATACTTACGGGCCATTCTCTCCGAAGACAACGTGACGCTTGCCGTTGGCAATCGAGTCATGGGGGCGCTGCTGGCGTCGGACCTTTGCCGCGCGGTGTTCACGACCAACTTCGATACCGTGATCGAGAAGGCCGTCGCCGAGGTAAGTGGGAGGTCGCTTGCCGCGTTTCACCTCGAAGGCTCACATGCTGCGTGGCAAGCCATCAACAATGAGGAATATCCGGTCTACTGCAAGCACCACGGTGACTTCCGTTACGAGAATCTGAAGAACCTTCCGAAGGACCTCAAGGAGCAGAACGAGGAATTAGCGAAGGCATTCGCAATAGCGAGCGGACGTTTTGGCTTTATCGTCGCAGGCTACAGCGGGCGGGACGCATCGGTCATCGATATGTTCAGAAAGGCCCTCGCAGGACCGAATCCATTTCCACACGGCCTCTATTGGGCGGGCCTTGGTACATCCACACCGCTTCCGGGCGTGCAAGAGCTGTTGCGCGACGCGGAGGCAAAAGGCGTCGACGCGCACGCCGTGGACATCGAAACCTTCGACAGTCTCATGTTGCGCCTGTGGCGCAACATCGCCGACAAGCCGCAGACGCTCGACGCGAAGGTACGGAAGTCGCATCTCACGCCGGCCAGCATTCCGGTGGCAGGCATGGGCGCCGACAAGCCTATTATCCGCCTGAATGCACTGCCAATCCTTTCACTGCCCAGGCAATGCAATTCGGCCAGCTTTCACCGGCCGAAGGAATGGGACGAGGTGCGTGCAGCGGTGCGCAAGTCCGACAACGGCTTGATCCTGACCAAGTCCGACACCGTATGGAGCTGGGGTCCTCCCGGTCTCATCGAGGAGGCCTTCGGCGAGAAGCCCGTTTCGGTCGAACCGCGCTCGCTTCCGGCCGACCTTGGCCTCTCGGACCAGCTTCACATCAAGCGCTTCGTCGAGGATGCGCTGTGCGCAGCGCTCGTTCGTGGCAAGCCGCTGCTAACGCGAACGACCCGCAACTCCGCGTGGATTCTGATCGATCCGCATGCCGCCGATGCGAACCTCGCAGCCGAACTCGGCAAAGTCGTCGGCAAGACTTCCGGAACGATCACCGGCCTTTTTACCGAAATCACGGACGAGCATCCGGAGCCGTCCAAGGTCGCGTGGGCAGAAGCGATCCGCGTATCGATTGACATGCGTAATGACCGCGCTTGGCTCCTGCTCGATCCGGATATCTGGATTTGGCCGGCTCGCGCGCGCGAGATCGCCACGGAATTCACGAACGAACGCCGCCGCGATAGGTACAACAAGAAATACAATGTGTTGCTCGATGCATGGATTCGCCTTGTCCTCGGTTCAGCCGAGCGCGGCTCGGAGATTGTCGTCTCCGCCTTCGCGGGGGGCGACGAGATCGAAAATCCGATCTTTCGGTTGCTTAACCGGAGTGGTTTTGCGTGGAGGCTCACGTCATGACGAGCACGACCGCAGAGCTTTCCGGCTACACTACGTTGCCCGAACCGGACCTAATGTTCGCGGGCAATAAGACCAACAAGCATCCGCTTGTAGGTCTCATCAATCACGGACCCTACAGCGCCAAGTTCGGCGCGCCCAACCAGTTGCGTTTTGCAGTTCTAGCCCCGCGCCGCGACATCAAGAAACTGCTTAGTCTCATCGAGGAGCTAAAGCGTCCCGCGACGCCCAAAGAGGCCCCTAAATATTATCCGGTCTACCCCGGCTTCGAATCGCTCTTCCGTATTCCAATACCGGAGGTGCCGGAAACCTTGGTTTTGGAGTTTCCGGATGTGCTCGATGCCCACGCAGAGCGCGGTCTCAAGCTCGCGCTCGCGCGCGACCTTTTCCAATGCATCGCTCAATTAAAGACGCTGCGGACAAGCTTCGACGTTGCGCTCATCTATCTGCCGCCCGCATGGGCGGCGTGCTTCCAAGGTGAGAACTTCGACTTTCACGACTACCTCAAGGCCTATTCGGCTCCGTCCAATCTGCGCATTCAGATCATCCGCCAGCAGAGCCTCGACCGCCAATGCCGCGCGAACGTGATGTGGGGCTTGAGCGTCGCCCTATACGCCAAGGCGGGTGGCGTGCCCTGGAAACTAACCGGGCTCACGCCGAACGAGGCGTTCATAGGCATCAGCTACGCGATGAAGACGGACACGTCTGGAAATCTCTACACGACGTGCTGTAGCCAGGTCTTCGACCCAGACGGCACCGGTTTCGAGTTCGTCGCCTACGATGCGCGGGAGTTCACGCAGGACGGCCGAAAAAATCCCTATCTCTCATACTACGAGATGCAGTCGGTACTCTCCCGGTCGCTACAAATCTATCAGCAGGGGCACTTCGGCCGCGTTCCGCAGAAGATCACCATTCACAAGAACACCGAATTCAAGGAGGAAGAGGCTCTTGGTGCGCTCGACAGCTTCCGCGAAAGCACCGAGGTGGAGCTGGTTCAGATCATCAGGGGCGTGAATTGGAAGGGTCTTCGGTTTGATTCTAAGAGTCCACCGGTGGTGCACAATTATCCGGTGTTGCGCGGCACCTACCTGCCTCTGGACACGAACGAGGCGTTGCTCTGGACCCAAGGAAGTGTCCTCGGCGTAAATCTCGATGGTCCGAACTACAACGTATACAAGGAAGGCGCTCTCAAGCCCACGCCCTCCCCGATTTTGCTACGGCGGTTCTCCGGTGCGGGAGGCTGGCACGAGACCTGCGCAGGTATCTTGGCGCTGACAAAAATGGACTGGAACAATAACACGCTCTACAAAAAGCTTCCCGTCACGCTGGTCTACTCGAAGGCTTTTGCCGACATCATTCAGCAGAATCCCAATATGGTGGATAACGTCTACGACTTTCGCAATTTCATGTAGCCGCAATGTCGTTAGCTCGGGCGCGGTAGATTTCGGGCGTCTTGGTCCTTTCGAACCGACCTAACCCGCCAAACTAGGCGTCCTCTCTTTGTGCCCGGTTCTGCCGAGGCGCGCGTAGCCATCAAACCCGCTCGCTTCCTGAACCGTGCAGCTCCGCGCCTTTCGGGGGCCGTACCGGCCCGCTTGTGACAGCCCCGCTTTTTCGCCTCGGCCTTCGAACGGGCATCGAGGCCGCCAATGGGGCGGGCTCACATTCGAAAGGACAACTACAATGACTACTCAAACCACCAAATCCCGCCCGACGCACCGGCTCTATGCCGTCACGAAGAGCGGCGAGAAGAAGTTCTGGCAGCCGATCGGCGCTCTGTGGGCGCACGCCGACAGCAAAGGCTTCAACCTGCGGATCGACTATCTGCCGCTGAACGACGCCGAGCTTGTCGTCCGCGTGAAGGGCGACGACCAGGCCGAGGGCAACGGGGGCGCTCAATGAGCGCCCTTACCTCCACGGCTTCGCGGATCGCGGAGCTTAACGATCGCTTCCGCCGGAGCCTTTCCGGCGGAGGCCATCGCGTCATGACGGCAGGCGTCGCCTCCCTGCCTCCCGACGACCAGGTCGGAATCCTCGAGCTGGTGATGGACTTCGATGCCTTCACGCCCGAGAACGATCCGCACGGAGAACACGACTTCGGCAGCTTCGAGCACGCCGGAGAGCGCATCTTCTGGAAGATCGACACCTATGCCGATGACAGCCTGAGCTGCGGCGCAGAGGACCCGGCCGACCCCAAGGCCGTTCGAGTCCTGACGATCATGCTCGCCGAGGAATACTAGGCAGCACAGTTGATCGTCGCGGGATAAGCCGCGCACGCGACAGCGTGCGCGGCTTTGCCGTGTGTGCTCACAGCACAACGTCGAGCCGCGCCAGGGCGCGGCGTCAAACCGATTTGTCTCTGAGGAGAACCAGTGGTATATCTAAGCTTGCCTTCTACAGACATTCGGAGCGGTAAAATGGCTCTTTACAAATATGGTGCATACCTCACCCAAAGTCAGGATGCCTCCTTTGATCTGGAACATGCCCCCGGCTCAAAACCACCACACTCCGGAATTTACCGGTGCGGCGGGTGTGGGCGCGAGATTGTAGCAGAGCAAAACAGACAATTCCCGCCGCAAAATCATCATGCGCATGCGGTCAACCAAGGCCCGATCCGCTGGCGCATGGTAGTCTATGCGGATCATCAGCCGAAATAGGGCATCGCTACTCGGCGCTGGCCTTCCCATGTCTGCCTCTAAGTCCGCTACAATTGCCACTCCAAAGGAGTCTCAATACCCATGGCCGCGGTATCCAACCGGCCCCGAGAAGCATATGCATGCGCTCGGCATTATCTCGGTCAACTACAATTTATTTGAGGTAGGGCTGGCGGCGGTTCTTGAACATTACGCATCGAAGGAAGTCTCAGAATTCTTCTTTGACCGGATAAGCAATCACGAAAGGTTGGAGGCGATCAAATATCTGGCAAATGTTCGAGAGACCGATCCCGCCGTTCGCGACTGCATTAATCACCTCATCCAATTCTTTAGAACATGCGCCGATAATCGAAATATTCTTATGCATTCAAGTTATAGCGAGGGCGACCATCCGGACGACATTCTATCGCTACAGAAAAAGGCTGCTAATGAGCCCACTAAGCTACTTTATTTTCAATTGCTTCTGCCCGAACTGCGAAGAGTAGCTGACCAGATGATGCGCGGCGTCTCTTTCCTAACTAATATTTGGAACTACCTTCGCGCGCGAGACGCGTCAGCGGCCTCCGCTGCGGCAGCGACCGGGCTGCCATTACTACCCAAAAAGCCCCGGTTACCGCATAGGCTGAATCCATCTCCGCATGGGTCAATTGCCAAGAATGGTAAGCGACGGCCGCGCTCTTCCTCGGACGCGAAGTAAAGGATTGTTCGAATATTAGCATGGACAGACATCCAGCCGCGCCAGGGCGCGGCGCAGCTTGTGCCGGTTGAGCAGCGCGATCTCGTGATCGAGCGTGCCTTCGGGCAGCTCGCAAAGATCGGACTCGGTCTGTCGAAACAGGTGGCCTAGCTCGATTTTCGAGCAGCGCAGCAGTTCGTCGGAAGTCAGCACCTTCATATTCTCCTCCATCAGTTTTGGCCGCGCCGATCGCGGCCTTCTGGCGGAGGCCTTGCGACGGAGGAGGCGGGGGCATCGCTTGCGACCGGAACGTCAGAGGAGGAGTGCTCGCACTTGCGCCCTCAAGCCGAGGAACGGTGCTCCTTGGCCGGGAAGAAGGACGGGATGGGTGCGGTGGAGATGGGGGAGAAGGGGTGGTGACTGCCGAGGATGCGGCGCTATGGGGACAGCCCGCACCGATCGGAATCGGCTAGCAACTTGGTCGAGGATTTGACTTGGGGCCGAACATTCGCTTTTTGTCGGGCCGGTGATACCAATGACAAACAAGGTCGGCAGAAATCAGCCCTGCCCTTGCGGGAGCGGGCTCAAATACAAGAGGTGCCACGGGCGCTACATCGATCAGCCTGCGGCAGTGACTCCTTTCTCTGCGACCGACATGCAGCGCGAATTAGAACGGCATCGCGCCGAGGAACGTATTCGCGAAACCCAACAAGGGTTGGGTCGTCCCATCATCGGGTTCAAAGCTGGTAATCATCAGCTCGTCGCCGTGCGCGACACGGTCTATTTCTCGGACAAATGGAAGAGCTTTCCGGACTTTCTTGCGGACTACATAAGGCAGAAGCTTGGGTCCGATTGGGGCAATGCCGAAATTGCCAAGCCGTTCGGCGAACGTCACCCGATTATGCAATGGTATGATGCGTATTGCCGCTATCAACAGGAAACCATCAAGACGCCCGGTGAACTGTCCAACGCCAATGTAATAGGAATTGTTGCGTGTTATCTCGGACTCGCATACAGCCTCTACCTGCTCGATCACAATGTCGAACTGCAAGCGCGTCTTGTTAACCGCCTAAAGGACCCGCCGAACTTTCAGGGCGCGTTTTACGAATTGATAGTCGCCAACGCACTCATCCGTGCTGGTTTCGAACTTACCTTGGAAGACGAGACCGACCCGGCATCCAAGCATTGCGAGTTCGCGGCCGTATCGCGGCACACCCGCAAGAAATATTGGGTCGAGGCGAAAATGCGATCCGTCGCGGGGGTCCTCGCCAAGACACAAAGAGACGGCGGACCTGATCGCAATCCGATGTCGCGGCTTATCCGCCACCTCAATGCCGCGCTCGCAAAGCCCGCGGCCGACGAGCGGCTGATCTTCATTGACCTCAATGCTGATCCGGAATTCGACGCCAATCACAAACCGACATGGCATGACCCCACCGTTGCGCGCCTGGAACGATACGAGGCGCGCGAGTTGGCGGCGGCCGTCAAAGCCTATGTCTTCGTCACGAACATCGCTTTCCATCGTCGGCTTGCCGATGTGCCCGCGATCGCAGCCGTGCCGTTCGGACTCGGGATGCCGGATTATAACAGGCCCGGCTATTACCGCGTTTCGGAGATTTATCGCCAGAGGCAGAAGCATGTCGACGCTCACCACATCGGCAGGGCTCTTCTGGAATACACCAAGTTTCCGTCGACCTTTGACGGAAGCCTTCCGTCCGAGGCCTTCGGAGCGGGTTCGTCGCGTGTCAAGATTGGTGAAACGTACTTCTTCGAGAATGTCGGTGAAAAGGGACTTGTCGGCACCGTGACCTACGCGTCGGTACATGAGGAGGAAAAGACCGCTTATATCGCCGTCAGCGGTGCGGACGGAACGTCTCAGATAATCCGACAGCCGATGGCGGAGAGGGAATTTTCCGACTACAAGGCCCATCCCGATGCCTATTTCGGGAGAATCCTTCCGGTCGGAAAGAAGCTTGAAGATCGATACGAACTATTCGAATGGCTTATGGAAAGCAACAAAGGCCTTTCGAGAGCCACCCTCCTGGAAGCTCTTTCCAAAGCGCCCAATTTTGAAGCCTTGAAGGAACTGAACGACGCAGACTTGCTATCCGTGTTCTGTGAGGGATTGGTGGCGGCAACTCCAGAGCTGAAAAAATAGAGTCGAGTAGCTGGGAATGGCGCGTCCGGCCATGCCGGTCGGCTCTACTCGCGCCGGCGGAAGGCGGCGCTCACCGAGCCCCGCAGATCCCGCGAAAGGCGGGAAGCGGGTCTCGGCCATTCGGTTACCTACACCTACTATGAGCAGCTCAACGGTTACGAGTATCTGAAGCAGCTCGATATCGGCTATTTCTTCTATTCCGGCTCTTATGTCGACGATATTTTGAAAGTGCTCGATCCTGCCGAGAAGACAATCGTCCACATCCCGAACGTCAATTCGCGCGAGAGCACGAGGGACAAGATCAGGGAGGTCGAACACATCATCGAAGAGCTGGGCGAATGGCAGGGCACCGATCCCGCGACCGGCTTTCAACTGGTCAAAAAAACCGACGGCGGCGTTCTTCGGATTGCCGACCTGGTTGACGACGACCCCGCCAAGCGCGACCGCGTTTCAGCTGCGCTGAAGGACCCGGCCCAAAAGAACAACCGCGATTATGTGGACATCATCATCGCGCTTGGCATGGCCAAGGAAGGCTTCGATTGGATTTGGTGCGAGCACGCGCTAACGGTCGGCTATCGGTCGAGCCTCACCGAAATCGTGCAGATCATCGGCCGCGCCACCCGCGACGCGCCGGGCAAGACCCGTGCGCGCTTCACCAACCTGATCGCCGAGCCCGACGCCTCCGAGGAAGCCGTCGCCGAGGCGGTGAACGACACCCTCAAGGCCATCGCGGCGAGCCTGCTCATGGAGCAAGTGCTTGCGCCTCGCTTCGAGTTTAAACCGAAGAACCCGGCGAACGGGCCGGTGGAAGGTTTTGACTACGGCGAAGCCGGCTACGATCCAACCAAGTGCAATGTCGGTTTCAACGAACAAACCGGACAGTTCCAGATCGAGATCAAAGGTCTCGCGGAACCCAAAAGCAAGGAAGCAGCTCGCATCTGCCAGGAGGACCTGAACGAGGTGATCGCCGCCTTCGTGCAAGATAAGACCACCATCGAGCGCGGACTGTTCGACGAGGAACTTGTTCCCGAGGAACTGACCGTGGCGCGCATGGGCAAAATCATCAAGGACAAATACCCTGAACTCGATGAGGAGGATCAGGAGGCGGTGCGGCAGCATGCCGTCGCCGCCCTTAACCTCACGCAACAAGCCAAGCAGATCACCCTTGAAGGCGCCAATGCTGAAGCGGGCGCAAACACCGCTCTGATCGACGGCGTACGCAAGTTTGCGATGGACGTGCGCGAACTTGACATCGACCTGATCGACCGCATCAACCCGTTTGGTGAAGCCTATGCAATCCTCGCCAAGACCATGAGTGAGGAAAGCCTGAAACAAGTGGCGGCTGCGATCGCCGCCAAGCGCACCATCCTGACTCCGGAGGAGGCCAAAGAACTGGCCGTCCGGGCTGTCAGGTTTAAGAGGGAGCGAGGCCGTCTACCTTCGATCAGTTCCACGGATGCGTGGGAGAAGCGGATGGCCGAGGGCGCAGCCGCTTTTGTCCGTTTCAAGGACGAGGGCCGCTATGAGTGATCTCGACCTCGACGATCTGCGCGCTGAACTCGAAGACTTCGCCGAGCCGGAGAAGAAGGGTGGCCGCTCGCCGCGCGAAGAGCGCATCATCGCAGGGTTTGAGGAAGTTCAGCGATTTGTCGAGCAGCACGGCCACCCCCCTCAGCATGGCGAGGACAAGGATATCTTCGAGCGGCTCTATGCTGTACGCCTTGACCGCATGCGCACGCTTGAAGAGTGCCGCTCGCTTCTTGCGCCCCTCGATCACCAGAGACTCCTTACCGGAGCGGAGATCGTGGCGGACTTGCCCGCAGAGTCGATGAACGAAGATGAGTTGCTAGCGGAACTAGAAGGTGCGGCCGGCGCGTCCGACATTACGGAACTTCAGCACGTGCGCACAAGCGCCGACAAACGCGCCGCCGAAGAGATCGCTAATCGCCAGAAGTGTGAGGACTTTGACCGCTTCAAGCCCCTGTTCGAACAGATTCAGAAAGAGATTCAGAGCGGCATCCGTTCTACACGGAGGTTTGTTAAGGATGCCGGATTCCTCAAGGCGGACATCGTTCAAGGAAACTTCTTCATCTTGGGTGGACAAATCGCCTACGTCGCGGAGGTTGGCGACACGTTTAAAGCACCGAACGGCGAGTTGGATGCGCGGCTGCGGGTCATCTACTCGAACGAAACCGAAAGCAATTTACTTCGACGGTCACTCCAGCGTGCTCTCTATAGGGACGAGTCGGGAAGGCGCGTCACAGAGCCGGCAGCAGGACCACTTTTCGCCGATGAGGCGGCCGACGGCGATGAAGCCAGCGGCACTATTTATGTACTCCGAAGCAAGTCAGATCATCCACTTGTTGCACAGAACCGGAAAGTTCTACACAAGATCGGTGTCACTATCGGAGATGTCAGCCGCCGGATCGCCAATGCCAAGCTTGATCCGACCTTTTTGATGGCCGATGTGGAAATCGTCGCCACGTATGAGCTGTTCAACATTAACCGCACGAAACTTGAGAACATCATCCATCGCATTTTTCACTCCGCCCGGCTTGACGTGCAGATCAAGGATCGGTTTGGCAATCCGATCGTACCAAGAGAGTGGTTCTTAGTACCATTGCAAGCGATCGACGATGCGGTTGAAAAAATCAAGGACGGAACGATTGCCAGCTATGTCTATGATCCTAAGACGGCTCAGCTGACGGAGATCGTTTGACCGGCTCGACGCTGGCCCGGACCGTCATTTAGGCGCGTCCGGCTGAAGCCGGACCGGCCCCGTGGAGTAAACCGTTTGGTTTCTGCTGTGATATGAAATGTCGGATATAACCTTGACATAGCCGACGTTTTGTATCATATTCCAGGCATGACTTCCGGACCCATTCGCCAGCAAGACAAGGCAATCTCGCTGCTCAAGCAGCGCGGCATGGCCCGCCTTTCCGAACTTGCCCGCGCCGGTATTACGGGTGCCACCATATCGCGCATGAAGGAGCGGGGACTCATCCTTCAGCTCAGCCGTGGGCTTTATCAACTCCCCGATGCTGCGCTCGATGCCAACCACGTCCTTGCGGAGGCCGCTAAGCGGGTACCGAAGGGGATCGTTTGCCTTGTCTCCGCGCTTGCCTTTCACGGGCTGACCGACACCATTCCCGCCCGCGTGTGGATGGCGATCGGCTCGAAGGACAGGCGGCCCCGCGTCGAGGACCCGCTACTTCAAATCGCCCGCTTTGGGGAGAAGGCGCTGCGCACAGGTATTCAAGAGCACCTCATCGAGGGCGTCACCGTGCGAATTTATAGCCCCGCAAAGACTGTGGTTGATCTGTTCCGCTACCGCCAAAGCGCGGGCAAGCGCTATCAGAAAAGCCCCGGCCTCAATATCGCCCTTGAAGGCCTTCGCGAGGCACTCCGCCAGCGCAAAGCCACCCCCGCAGAAATCGCCCGCTTCGCAAACGAGGCCGGTATCTGGAAGGTCGTGCAGCCCTATCTGGAGGCTATGACCGCCAATGCCTAAGAAGCCCAAGCCCCCGATCAAGAACATGGGCGCGTCGGTTCGGTCGCGCCTCCTGAATCTCTCAAAGCAGCGCCACCAGCCTTTTCAATTGGTGCTGACCTATTACGTTCTTGAGCGATTGCTATATCGCTTGAGTCAGACGCAACATCGCGACCGCTTCATTCTGAAAGGCGCGATGCTGCTCACAAAATGGTTCGAAGACCCCCTACGTCCGACGAAGGACCTGGATTTTCTCGCGATCGGCAACGACGATCAGCAGGAGATGGTACGCATCTTCCAAGAAGTCTGCGCCATTTCTTACAACGATGGCGTCGTCTTCGACGCCAACAGCGTGCAAATCGAGCGTATTCGTGAACAAGAGGAGTATGGTGGCCTGCGGATTACCGCAAAGGCCACGGTTGATAACGCGCAGATTCCCGTCGTAATCGATATCGCATTCGGAGATTCAGTCGTACCGGGCCTTCAGGAAATGGACCTGCCGGTGATGCTGGATTTTCCTGCGCCTCATTTGCGCGCCTACGCGCGGGAGACGGTGATCGCTGAAAAATTCCAGGCGATGGTGATGCTGGGGCGGGCCAACAGCCGCATGAAGGACCTCTATGATATTTGGGTCTTGTCACGAACCTTCGAATTCAAGGACGGCAAGCTCCCGCTCGCCATCGCCGCGACCTTCGCCAGGCGCAAGACAGAAATCCCGAGCGATCTCCCCGATGCATTGACCTCCGACTTTGCCAACGACCCCACGAAAGTTCAGCAGTGGAATTCATTCGTTGCGGACGTAGCGTACCAACCCGGCACGCTCGCTGATGTTATCAAAGACTTGTCTGCATTCCTCATGCCCCATGCGACAACAGCACGGACGCTCGACGCAACTAAACCGGCTTGACCGGTTGGGTCCCTGCGCGCAACCGCTCCGTTTAGGGCGATACCGCCGTATATTTCTGATCTACAGGCAATTGTTGATTAATCATTGGGATGCACCTACATTCATTTGCATCCTTATCAGATAGTGCTTCCTTATTCTCAGTTAAGAACACCTGTCCATTGTCGCGGGGTAGAGCAGCCCGGTAGCTCGCAAGGCTCATAACCTTGAAGTCGTTGGTTCAAATCCAACCCCCGCAACCAATTTGCTTTCCCTCGCGGAGGCGCGATAATCGGAAGAGACCCGACACTGCATCCCTGAGCATTGCTATGCCTGGAAATGGCGAGTTAAGGCGCGCTCTTGAACAAGCCAGCACAATGCGCGTCGTCCGCGAGTATCGCGCTCGGCTCGAACAGCTTCGTGCGCAGTATTCCCACTCAATTCGCATCCTTGATGACGGGTCCGGCCAAATGGATCGCTTCAACTGTTTTGCCTACGCTTTCGGTGTTTGGCCCTCATCCCGTTACGACCACCTTTACGTCACCACGCAAGCCTCCGCGCTGATGAACTCTGCCTTTGTCTCGGAAATGCTCTCGGGCGATCAACTCGACGAAATCCATCAACGTGATGTGCGGCCTGGCGACCTAATCCTATATTTTTCTGCTGGTGCCTTGAAGCACGCTGGGCGCATCGTCTCGGCGTCCTCCGGCCTAATTATTCATTCGAAATGGGGTGGAAACGAGGTTCACGAGCACGCGCTGTGGGAAGTTTCTGCGGAATATGGCGACATTGTCCGTTTTTGTCGGCGTCCCGATCCGGGCACGATACTTGCCCGGCTTGAAATTCTTTACTCCGGAACCAGTCAAGGCGAGTAGGGCTCACCCGCGCCGTCCGCGCTTTTTCTTTCGGAGCTTTCTGCCGCCATCGATAGCGTAGAATTCCTCGTACCACCGGACCCATTTTCTAGGAACTGGCTTTCGCGCAACTTGATTGTGAACGAAGACCAGATCGTCGGCTTGACCTAGGAAATTTCCGATCGAGAGTCGTGACCAAATCAATCCCGCTATGTTTTCAAATCGCTGATCCTGGAATGCGGTTCGAAGAATTGGGTCGCCTTTCTTCGCGGCCCGCTCTATATGCGACGAATAACTATGTGCGAAACGAACAGCGTCAAGCGTTCGTCGATTGATCCCGATGAATTCGTCTCCGAACGGATAAACGGCTCTCACCGCATGGGATAATCCCTCCCCAGCTGCCTCCAAAGAAAACTGGCATGCCGAAACAGCGACGATACACGAGTCATTCTCGTCAATAATTCCTTCGCCTCTATATTTTTCAAAAGCCTTTCGCTTTGTAGAGAGCGCACCCGTAATCCGCAACTCTATCTGCCGATGCGGCATATCCTGCATTTCGTCGCCTCCGACAAATAGGTCGGGGACCTTATCCAAGTTTTGGTCGTCACCCGGACTTGGCGCTATTGCCTCGATCCATATCTTCCTCCGGCATTTCCGTATGCATATGTCGGGGCCAGTGTCACGTTGCGCCGGTGGTAAAGCCTTGCGTTCCGGCAAACAGTTCGTGACCGGTGTCATCAATGAAAAAGAGGAGGTCATCCGCGACCGGCTTCAGTTCTTCGTCAAACACGGATTCCATACTCACCATCGTAATGCCTTTCTTGCTGTAAGCTCAACTATGTAGTCCGGTAGCTCTTTCAATTTCGGCTCACCAGTTTCGCTTTCCCAATCACATCGAAACAAACGTGATCTTTGCCAAGTACGTGCACCGCACAGCCATTCACGAGACCAATAAGCTTCTGTCGCTTGCTTGCAATCGAATCGAAAAGAATTGCGAACGCTGAGCGTTCTTCCTTCTTATTGAATATTAGAAATGATGCGTTTGAATTTGGATATATTACCAAGTGGCGCGACGTGGCGGAGCTTACATATATAGCTTTTCCTGTTTTGCGGTCCACTGCATCGAGAATGTCCGTAGCCCATTCCCACCCCGGCTGACTTGCCCCATCCGCAAACCTTCCCCCAAACTCCCCGAGCAAGGCTGGTTCATCGCTGCGCTCAATTTCCGTCATTTCCCTTTGGTCACCGGGATGCGTGGCTTCCGTGATTTCAATCAATCCTGTCACAGCGCCACTTTCTGATCGCAAGCCGAAATCAGGCGCGGGCGGGTCTAGTTTTTCGACCGTAACCGGTGCAATACAAATGCCCGCGCGCAGCGCGGCATTCAAGAAACGGCGGACCACATACCATTCTTTGTCAGCCTGGGTTCGCTTTGCCACCCCTGTTCGCGGGCCGACTTTCAGCCCAAGCTCGCCAAACGCAGCATCGAAGCCTGCAAGATGACGTATCTCTATCATCGTCCGCACAGCTCTTCCTTCGATGTCGGCAATATCAAAATCACGGTAGCGGTCCATCCTTCCATTGCTTAACGGCTTCTTAAGCCCCGCGCAGCAGGATGGGTTCGCGCAATTCCTTGAGGAGTCATTCTCAGCCTGACCTGGCGGAAGCCTCTGCTTCCTGTTCGAGCCCTAAAGGCTCTTTAGGCCGGGTTCCTCTGAACCCTTGTAGGACGGGCCCTCTGGCCCATATCGGCTGGTGTCTCGACCGGTCAATTTGGCGTTTTTAGCACTGGCCCTAGCACAGTAGGCCGATGCGAGAAAAATACAACAGTAAACACAATGTGATAGCCACTCGACCTTCGGTCTCATAACCTGAAGGTCGTAGGTTCAAATCCTACCCCCGCAACCACCTTACGCCGCCAAGCCCCGGCTTGGCGGCGTTGTCGTTTGCCGGCCGCACGGCTTAGGGGGGTTGGCGCCATCACACCCGCTGCCTCTATGCTTCACGCCGGGCCCACGCGTACAGAGCAGAAGAATGCGCACTCCGTCACAACGGCTGGAGCGGCGCGCGTAAGGGCGCGGCGCGAAACTCGACATCGAGCGGTCCCTTGGGCGCAGCGACATTGAGCGAGAAGCGTCGCCGGTCCCATTGCGGGGTTTCTTTCAGCGTCCAGGCGAAGCCCGGCAGCAGCGCCGCACAGAACAGCTTGGCGATCAGAACGGCGACGTCCTTGCCCGGACAGGTGCGATCCTGCGCCGACACGGCGGCGTCATGCAGGCCGCGCGGCCAGATCAGGTGTTGCGACGCGACCGGGTCGTCGAAACGGTTCGGATCGAATGCTTCCGGCCGCGCGAAGACCGAGTCGTCGAGGTGGGCGATCGGGATCACGCCCATCACCAGCTCGCCGGCATGGACGGCGAATGTCCCCGACGTGGACTCGATGAGCCGGTCGCGCGTGGCGCGTCCGAAGATGAAGGAGACCGGCGGATGCAGTCGCAAGATCTCGCGCAGGGTCTTGTCGAGCATCGGCAGCCCCGCCAGGCGCGGCATGTCGACCTCGCCGGCCGGCGGTCGGACGGCCGCGGCGATCTCTTCGCGCAGGACGGCGCACAAGTCCGGCCGCAGGCTCAATTCGCCGACGATCGATTTCAGGAGATTCTGCGTTCCGAGAAACGAGTTCATGCCAAGCAGGAAGGTGATCTGCTTGGCGACGGCGTCCTCATCGGTGAGGCCCTCGGCCCGCGCGAGCGTCATGATGTCGGCAAACCGCGGGGCTGTTTTGACGAAGGTCAGCAAACGGCGATAGCTGACGAGCGAGC
>Ga0193751_1001188_pt1 | contig 17099 bp, 15 predicted proteins | sample L1c2metaG_FD_143050 | JGI IMG/M metagenome (GOLD analysis project Ga0193751, IMG submission 143050) | Soil microbial communities from a riparian zone of the East river system, Colorado, United States - L1c2 | ecosystem: Environmental > Terrestrial > Soil > Riparian zone | place: USA: East River... | reverse complement strand
TCCGGTGTGACCGTGGTGACTACGCTCGTATGCTTATTTTGCATGCGAGGCTGCGGGTGCATCGAGCGCCCGGCATTCCCTGCGCCCTCTTATTCTCGGGGGTGTTCGCTCAAACAAACTCGGGCGCTATCTGCGCGGCGAGAAGGCGGGGGCGTGGCAGCAGGCTTGTCCTCGGGACGCAGGACACGGCGTTCCCCGGATGCTGCGCAGCGCGCCGCACTTCCGGCGTGGTGCGCTGCTGATCCGGGGTCCATAAAGTTGGGTCCCGGTTCTGCGGAGCAGCGTACCGGACGACGCTTCGCTTCGCCGGGTGCACGCTGCGCCGCGCCCGGGACACGAGAGCAAATACCGTCTCGCCCCGCGGAATATTTCACCGCTTGCCAAGGCCATGCCGAAAGGCCAAGAAATCTGCCGGGAACAAGAAACGCCAGCGGAGAATGATTTGAGCATCAAGGGCAAGGCCTATATTGCCGGAATATTTGAGCATCCGACCCGGCATGCCCCGGATAAATCCACCGCCCAGCTTCATGCCGAAGTCGCCAAGGGCGCGTTGGAGGATGCGGGCCTGACCAAAGCCGATATCGACGGCTATTTCTGCGCCGGCGACGCCCCGGGCGGGGTGATGGCGATGGCCGATTATCTCGGCCTCAAGGTCCGTCACTTCGATTCCACCGACACCGGCGGCTGCTCTTATCTGGTCCATTTCGGCCATGCCGCCGAGGCGATCGCCGCCGGCAAATGTTCGATTGCGCTGATCACGCTGGCGGGCAAGCCGCGCACCGGTCCGATGCCGCCGCGTGCCAGCGGCGCCGAGGCCGATTTCGAGGCCGCCTATGGTGCCACCACCCACAACGTTTACGGCATGTGCGCCATGCGTCACATGCATGAGTTCGGCACCACCAGCGAGCAACTGGCCTGGATCAAGGTCGCAGCCTCCCACCACGCGCAGTATAATCCGCACGCGATGCTCAAGGACGTCGTCACCGTCGAGGACGTGCTCAACTCGCCGATGATTTCCGATCCGCTGCACCGGCTGGACTGCTGCGTCGTCACCGATGGCGGCGGTGCGCTGATCGTGACGACGGAGGCGATCGCACGCAGCCTGAAGAAACCGCTGGTGCGTATGATCGGGCATGGCGAGGCGCTGAAGGGGCCGCGCGGCGGCAAGGATCTCGATCTAACCTATTCGGCCGGCGTGTGGTCGGGTCCGCGCGCGTTTGAGGAGGCCGGGGTGACGCCTGGGGATATCAAATATGCCTCGATCTACGATAGTTTTACCATCACGGTATTGATGCAGCTTGAAGACCTCGGTTTTTGCAAGAAAGGCGAGGGCGGCAAGTTCGTCGCCGACGGCAATTTGATTTCCGGCGTCGGCAAATTGCCGTTCAATACCGACGGCGGTGGTCTCTGCAGCAATCATCCCGTCAATCGCGGCGGCATGACAAAAATCATCGAGGCGGTGCGGCAATTACGCGGACAGGCGCACCCCAAGGTGCAGGTGCCGAATTGCGATCTCGCCATTGCCCATGGCACCGGCGGCCTGCTCGGCATTCGTCACGCCGCCTCAACCTGCATCCTGGAGCGCGTGTGATGGACAGCGCCGTGAAATACCCGACCCCGCAAGGCAATCCGGAGACGAAGCATTTCTGGGAGCAGACCGTCGAAGGCGAGCTCATGATCAAGCGCTGCACCGCTTGCGGCGAAGCGCATTATTTCCCGAGAACGATTTGCCCATTCTGTTTCTCTGACAAGACGGTATGGGAAGAAAGCTCGGGCGAGGGCGAGATCTATACATTCAGCCTGATGCGCAAGTCGGCGTCGGGACCTTACGCGATCGGTTATGTCACGCTGAAAGAGGGTCCATCGCTGCTGACCAATTTTGTCGACTGCGATATGGGGAAGCTCAGAATCGGCCAGAAGGTCAAGGTGGTGTTCAAGACCACCGACGGCGCGCCATTGCCGTTCTTTACGCCGGTGTAACTAAGTTGAGTACGAAGCGCCCCAGTAACAGGTAGTCATCCCCGCGAAAGCGGGGATCCGGTAAACGCCGGTGATTACTGGACCCCCGCTTTCGCGGGGGTGACGGGGCGAGCAAGATCGAGGGAATGTATCACAATGCCGATCAAATACGATGAGCTGATGGCGCTGAAAAATCTCGGCCAGAAATACGCCTACAGCGATCGCGAAGTGATGCTGTATGCCTGCGGCATCGGGATGGGCGCCGACCCCACGGACGAGAAGGAACTGGCCTTCGTCAACGAGGCCACCGCGACGCCGCGCGCCTTGAAGGTCGTCCCGACATTTGCGTCGGTCGCAGCGTGGGGAGCCAGTCCCGGCGAGATGAATCTCAACCGCGTCATGGTGGTCGACGGCGAGCGTGACATTACCTTTCACCGGCCACTTGCCGAGGCTGCGAAGCTCGTGGTCGATTCCCGCGTGCTCGCCGTGTTCGACAAGGGCAAGGACAAGGGCGCGGTGATCCGGCACCAGACCCTGCTCAAGAACGAGGGCGGGGAAGAGCTGGCGACACTGGTGGCGTCGCGCTTTGCGCGTGGCGATGGCGGTTTCGGCGGGCCTTCCGAAGGCCAACCCGAACCGCACCAGGTGCCGACGCGCGCGCCCGACAAGTCAGTCGATATCTCAACCCGTCCGGATCAGGCCCTGATTTATCGGCTTTGCGGCGACCGCAACCCGCTGCATTCCGATCCCGAATTCGCCAGGCGCGCCGGATTTCCAAGACCAATCCTGCACGGCATGTGCACCTTTGGCATCACCTGTCGCGGCATCCTGCAGACCTATGCCGACTATGATCCGGGCGCCTTCAGGCAGCACGCCGCGCGGTTCTCCGCGCCGGTCTATCCCGGCGAAACCGTGACGCTGGATTTGTGGAAGGACGGCAACGTGATTTCGTTCGAGGCAAGGGTGAGGGCGCGCAACGCGGTCGTCATCAAGAGCGGCAGGACGGTTTTGGGGTAGAGCGGCGAGGGCGATACGCTCCCTCGCCCCGCTTGCGGGGAGAGGGTTGGGGTGAGGGGGACTCTCCAAGAACTCGCTCGCGGAGAGTCCCCCTCACCCGAAATTCAAGCCGGTGCTTGAATTTCGACCTCTCCCCGCAAGCGGGGCGAGGTAAAGAAGAGCGATGAAGGAGAGGCAACACCATGGGATTACTCGACGGCAAGGTGGCGCTGATCACCGGCGCGGGCGGCGGGCTCGGCGAGGCCTACGCGAAATTATTCGCGCGCGAAGGCGCGGCGGTGGTGGTCAATGATCTCGGTGGGCCCCGTGACGGTTCTGGCTCCGACGTCTCGATGGCGCAACGGGTGGTCGATGCGATTCTGGCGGAGGGCGGCCGCGCGGTCGCCAATGGCGCCGACATTTCGACCATCGCGGGTGGCCAGTCGGTGTTCGACGACGCCATCAAGCATTTTGGCCGCGCCGATATTCTCGTCAACAACGCAGGCATCCTGCTCGACCAGACTTTTGCCAAGGCCACCGAAGCCGGATGGGACAAGGTGTTGAAGGTGCATCTGAAGGGCACGTTCTGCGCCACCCAGCCGGTGTTCCGCTGGATGCGCGAGAATGGCGGCGGCGTCATCGTCAACACCTCCTCGACGTCCGGCCTGATCGGTAATTTCGGACAAAGCAATTACGGCGCCGCCAAGGGCGGCATTTGGAGCCTGTCGAATGTGCTGGCGATCGAAGGCCGCAAATACAACATCCGGGTCTGGACATTGGCGCCGGGCGCGCTGACCCGCATGACCGCCGATTTGCCGCGCTATATCGAAAATCCCGGCATGGCGTTGGGACCCGATGGCATCGCACCGGCCGTGCTATACATGGTCAGCGACCTCTCCGGCGAGCAGACCGGCAAGGTGCTTGGCGTGTCCGGCCCGCGCGGGGTGCGCGAGATGCGGATGATGGAAAAGCCGGGCTGGAAACCGCCGCATACGGGATGGAAGGCGCAGGATGTGGTCGAGCATGCCAAGGAGATTTTCTTCTCCGAGGAAGAAATCAAGATGGGCGCACGAAGGTTTTGACACTTTAGAGTCGTTCCGGAGCGCGCGCAGCGCGAACTACGATGTGCAATTGCACATCGGAGAACCTCGTGGTTCCCCGATGCGCAATTGCGCATCTGAGGTCTGGTCCTTCGGACCATCCCGGAACGACGGACTAACCGAATAAGAGGCACACATGACAAAACTGACCCACAAGGCCGCAGGCACCTTCGCGATCGCGCCGACGCCATTCCATGACGATGGCCGCATCGACGAGAAATCGATCGACCGGCTCACCGATTTCTACGCCGAGGTCGGCTGCGACGGCGTCACCGTGCTCGGCATCATGGGCGAGGCGCCGAAGCTCGATGGCTCGGAAGCCGAGGAAGTGGCAAAGCGCTTTGTGAAGCGCGCCAAAAACATGCAAGTGATCGTCGGCGTCTCCGCACCGGGATTTGCCGCCATGCGCTCGCTGGCGCGGGCCTCGATGGATGCGGGTGCGGCGGGGGTGATGATCGCGCCGACCCCGAGCTTGCGCACCGATGACCAGATCACCGGCTATTTCAAGCAGGCGGTGGAAGCGATCGGGAGCGATATCCCATGGGTGTTGCAGGACTATCCGCTGACCTTGTCGGTGGTGTTCACGCCAGCCGTGATCCGCAAGATCGTCATGGACAATCCTTCCTGCGTGATGCTCAAGCACGAGGACTGGCCGGGACTGGAGAAGATTTCCGCGCTTCGTTCCTTCCAGAAGGACGGCTCGCTGCGGCCGCTGTCGATTTTGACGGGCAATGGCGGTTTGTTCCTGGATTTCGAGATGGAGCGCGGCGCCGACGGCGCCATGACCGGCTACGCTTTTCCGGAATTGCTGATCGACGTGGTGCGATTGTCAAAGGAAGCCCGCCGCGATGCCGCGCACGACCTGTTCGACGCCCATCTGCCGCTGATCCGCTACGAGCAGCAGCCGGGGATCGGGCTGGCGGTACGAAAATACGTGCTGCAGAAACGCGGCGTGATTGCCTCGAGCGCGCAGCGCAAGCCGGGCTCCAGCATCACCCCGGCGGCAAAGGCCGAAGTGGATTATCTGCTGTCGCGCGTCGCACGTGTCGACAAACGCGCCAACCTGCAACCGCAATCCAGCGCCGCGGGCTAGCAGAGGCCTTCACCGTCATTGCGAGCGTAGCGAAGCAATCCATAACTTGAACAAAAAGACAATGGATTGCTTCGTCGCTTCGCTCCTCGCAATGACGGAAAAAGGGTCTAAGTAGCATGTGGAATCGGGCTTTGATGGTGACGAGACCTAGGAGAGAAACTTGACGTCCTCCGAAGCCATCGCGCCGCGTCCGGCGTCTACGATCCTACTGCTGCGCGACAGCACCGGGCGCGAGATCGAAGTCTTCATGATGGTGCGCCATTATGAAATCGATTTTAACGCCGGTGCGCTGGTGTTTCCCGGCGGCAGCGTCGACAAGGGCGATCAGGAGATCATTGCCGATCCTGCGCTATATTGCGGCGGCGAGGGGCTGGACGCGGCCGTCTTGAGTTTCCGGATCGCGGCAATCCGCGAAACCTTCGAGGAAAGCGGCATAATGCTCGCGCGCCCGCTCGGTTCGAAAGCCATTGTCGATGCGAAGCGGGCGGCCGGGATTGAAGCGGCCAGTCGCGCCGCTTTGTCTGAGGGCAAGACCACCTTCCTGAAGGTGCTCACCGACAACGGTCTGCAGCTCGCGCTCGACGAACTCGTGCCCTATGCGCACTGGATCACGCCGGAGGGCATGCCGAAGCGGTTCGATACCTGGTTCTTTCTCGCCGCAGCCCCGCCCGAGCAAGCCGGCGCGCATGACGGCAGGGAATCCACCGATTCGATCTGGCTGTCGCCGCGGGAGGCCTTGGCAGGAGGGGAGAGCGGGCGGTTCAAACTGCCGTTTCCCACCACGCGCAACCTGATCAAACTCGGCAAGCAGCCAAATGTGAAGGCGGCGCTCGATGACAGCCGGGATAAGCCGATCGTCACCGTGATGCCCGTCATGACCCGCCTGAACGGCGGCCGCCAGCTTCGGATTCCGGCGGAGGCCGGTTACGACGGCGAGCTGTTTGAAGTCGGGCGGATCTGAGCGGGCGGTCATAGATTTCACAGTTCGATGTATAACGAAACATCGCAGCGGTTCCACCCTGTAGTGCTTTCGTCCCGGAGGAAGCCGAGACCAGAGCACCATGGAAAAAACCCTGTCACGAAATCCTGCGATCGCCGTCGAGTTGTTGCTGCTGTTGCTGCTGGCGACGCTGTGGGGCGGGTCGTACACCTTCATCAAGCTCGGCGTGGCGACGATCCCGCCGATCACGTTGATTGCCGCGCGCACGTCGATTGCGGGCATCTTGTTGCTTGCCGTCATGTATGGCCGCGGCTTGCGGCTTCCGACGGATGCCGCGAGCTGGCGTCGCTTCCTGTTTCAGGCCTGCCTCAACAGCGTGATCCCATGGACGCTGATCGCCTGGGCCGAACGCTCGGTGGACGCCGGGCTTGCGACCATTCTCAATTCCACCTCGCCGATCTTCACGTTCTTCCTGACGCTCGCCATCGCGCGCCAGGAGGCCCCGTCCTTGCGAAAGCTATTCGGAGTTGTCGCCGGGATGGCCGGGATTTGTCTGATTATCGGCGTCCAGGCATTGCAGGGTTTGGGCGAGCAGCTTGCCGCCCAGATCGCCATTGTGGCGGCGACGATCTGTTACGCCGGCGCCGCCGTCTTCAGCCGCGGGTTCAAGGGTCTCGATCCGATGGCGCCCGCCGCCGGTTCGCTCCTCTGTGGCGCGGCGATCCTGATGCCCGTCAGTTTCCTGGTGGAACGGCCCTGGACGCTGGCGCCGTCCACCCATTCGATGCTGGCGCTGCTTGGGCTTGCGGTTTTGTCAACCGCGTTTGCCTTCGTGATCTACTTCCGGCTGATCCAGACGCTGGGTTCGGTGGGCACCACGGCGCAAGCCTATTTGCGCGTGCCGATCGGCGTCGCGCTTGGTGTACTGGTGCTCGGCGAAAGCCTGTCGCCGACGGCCTGGATCGGCCTTGGTTGCGTCGTGATCGGCGTCGCCGCGATGACGATCCCGGCGCGCGGGCCGCTTGTGATCAACCCGTCATTGCGGAGCTGACTGCCACACGGAACTGCCGGCCTCGGCAGTTGACCCCCACATGCCAAGTCTCCCCCGCGGACGGATTCCGTCGTATAAACAGCGGCTATCCCAAGCCGGTCCCGATGCCTATGGCCTTGCCCGCAATCGTCCAACGGATACGGTCGTTCTCGCTTTCGATCGGCCAGCTGACCTTTGGCAGCTTCCTGCTCCTATTGGCGATGATCGTGATGACAAGCGTCGCCAGCGTCGTCTTTATCCGCCACATCGATGCGACCTTTGCCGAGCTTCAGCACCTGCAGAACCTGGGCGACGTGGTCGAGGAAATCGACCGCCGCACCAACGAACTCCGGCTTGCCGCGCGCGATTTCGTCACCGATCCGGCAGCTCCCTCCAGCCAGGTCTGGGAGGCGGCCTCGTCACTGAGCGCGCTCTTGAAGAAAACGCGGCTGCAGCTTGCTCCCGAACAGCAGGAGATGATCGACGGCGTCACCCAGCGGCTCGCCAACTATCGCAGCGGCATCGAGCGCGTCACCGCCCTGATCGCGCGCCGCGCCGAACTGATCGCGGCATTGCCCCCGATTCGCGAGCGCTTCGAGCAGGCCATTGCCGAAGTGCCCGACCGGGCCACCGCGAGAGCCTTGTTCCGGGCGCAAAATCAGATTGCCGCGGCCTTGCTGACGCACGATCCGGCATCCGCCGAGCGGTCCGCCCGGGCCATGCGGGCGGTTTCGATCGAGGACCCGGCGCTTCGCGCCGCGGCCAATGCCTACACCGACGCGATCATCTCGATCTCGGGGACCGAAGGACAGATTGCCCAGCTCGACAAGGAAGTGCTGGGTGCCGAAGGGCAAATGATCAGTCGCGTAACCGACCTGCTGCGCGACCTCGGTGACAGGAGGGGCCGCGTGCTGGCCAGCGATTTCGCCAGAACGTTGACCCACGATAAATGGCAAAGCATCCTTATCGGACTGGCCAGCGTGCTGATCGGGCTTGCCGCTGCACTGTTCGTGGTGCGCAGAACCGTGCGTCCGCTCAAGGCAATCGCCGGCGCCATCCGCGCGCTCGCGAGAGGGGAGAAGGACACCTCGATTCCTGCGACCGGCGTGAACAACGAGATTGGCGATATCGCACGCGCCGCCGAGGTATTCCGCCGCTCGCTTGTCGACGCTGACGCCGCGCGCGAGGCGGCCATCCGCGCCTTGGCCGAGCAGCGGTTGGCCGAGGAGAGCTATCGCAAGCTGTTCGAAGGCTCGGTCGACGGAATCTACGTGACGACGCCGGCGGGTGCCCTGCTCAATGCCAATCCAGCGCTGGCGCGGATGATGGGATATGACACGCCGGAGGCGCTCATTCGCGGCATCGGCGATATCACCACCAGCGTCTATGTCGATCCAGCGTCGCGCAGCGAATACCAGCGGCTGATGCGGCGCGACGGCATGGTGCGCGAATTCGAATACCAGGTGCGACAGCGGGGCGGGGCGATCCTCTGGCTTTCTAACAGCGGCACGGCCGTACGCGATGAGAACGGCGAGATCGCTCGCTACGAGGGGACGGTGCGCGACATCACCGACCAGAAGCGCGCCGAAGAGGCGATCGCCGAAGGTCGGCGGCTATTGCAACTCGTGATCGACACGGTTCCCGCCGTGATCAATGTCAAGGATAAGCAGCTGCGCTACGTCCTGATGAATCGCTATATGGCCGGCATCTTCGGCATCGAGCCCCGCGACGCAATCGGCCGTGCCACGTCCGATCTGATGTCGCGCTACGGCGCACAGAAAACCGATGAAAATGACAGACGGGTATTGGCGACGGGCAGGGAACTCGGGTTCTATGAGGAGGAGTATCGCGACGCCGCCGGCGATTTGCGGCATTGGCTGGTGAACAAGCTTCCGCTGCTTGACGCCAGCGGAGGGGTCGAGGGCATCGTCACCGTTGGGCTCGACATCGGCGAGCGCAAGCGCGGCGAACAGGAGATGCGCAAAGCAAAGGATGCTGCCGAAGCCGCGTTGCGCAATTTGCGGGAAACCCAAAACTCGCTGATCGAGGCGGAGAAGCTCGCCGCCCTCGGCCGCCTGGTGGCGGGCGTTGCCCACGAAGTCAACAATCCCGTCGGCATCAGTCTGACGGTCGCATCCTCACTGGAGCGCAAGACCGCGTTGTTCACAAGCGAGGTGGCACGCGGTGATCTCAGGCGATCGCGTCTCAATGAGTTCCTTGAAACCAGTCGTGACGCGTCTTCGCAACTAGTGGCCAATCTCAATCGCGCGGCCGAACTGATCACCTCGTTCAAGCAGGTCGCCGCCGACCGCAATTACTCCGATCAGCGGATGTTCGACCTCGCCGATCTGACCGAGCAGGTGGTGATGAGCCTGCGGCCCGGCCTGCGCAAGCAGCATTTGACGCTGTCCGTCGATTGCCAGCCCAACCTCATGATGAACTCCTATCCGGGGCCCTACGGGCAGGTACTGACCAATCTGTTCCTCAACGCGGTCGGACATGCCTTCCCGGATGGCCGGCCGGGGTCGGTCGATATCAAGGTGCGGGAATCCGGCAAGGACAATGTCGAGATCATCTTTTCCGACGATGGCTGCGGGATGTCACTCGATGTCCGACGCCGTGCGTTCGACCCGTTCTTCACGACGCGCCGTGATCAGGGTGGCACCGGGCTTGGCCTGCATATCGTCTACAGCATCGTGACCAACCGCCTGGGTGGCCGGCTCGAGCTCGATTCCGAGCCGGGCCGGGGCACCCGAATTCGGATCATCCTGCCGCGTGTTGCGCCGCTGGAGCAGGCTGCGGAATGATATTCGACGCCGCAGGTCTAATCGGACTCGGCGAGCTTGCGCAACGTCGCCTTGAAGATCTGGCTGGCCTTGCCGACAAGCGCCGTGCCGTTCATCTCGGCCGCAGTATCGGTGAACGTGCCGGAGACGCCGATGCCGACGGGACTGGGCCCGCCGAACAGCGGATTGGCGTCGAGACTGGAGGTGTGGCGCTGCACCAGAACCTCGCCCTTGAAGGTGTTTCCCTTCACCGTGTAGCTGCCGGTATAGAAAAGATAGGCATCGCCGCCGAGGATCTTGCCGTCGCGGAACACGACCACGCCGCTGCCCTTGCCGGAGCGTCCGTCCTGCAGGCTGACATGGATCGAGTACAGACCGTTCTTCATGACGTAGCCGAACAGCACGCCCGCCATCGCGGAGCCGATAGCGACTTATGCCAAGCGCGGCATGCAGCGTCAACGCACGAGCTTGACCGTTCGCCGCCTGACATTCGCGGGACCTGATTTCGCCCGCTTGGCGGTGCCTGGTTTTTTAGGCATATTTCCTGTCGCGCTCCAGGAGCTCGATTGAAATGCCCTGCGGCCCGCGAATGAAGCAGATACGCACGCCCGGCCGAATGGTAACTGGCTCCTTGGTGAACTCGACGCCCTTGGCCTTGATTTCGGAGGCCACCGCGTCGATGTCTTTCACCGTCAGCCCGAAATGATCGAGCCCCTGATAGGGGGTCACCGGCGGCGCATTGACGCCGTCTGCTGGGGTGACCGGCGCGATGAACACCATGGCGCCGCCGAGTTTGACGTCGATGCGTCCGGGACTGCGGATGATCTCGCCGCCAAGAATGTCTTCAAGCCAGGCCGCCATCGCCTCCGGATCGGGACTGCGCAGATGGACATGGTCCCAAGTCACTGCCGGCATGATGGCGTCTCCAGTTGGCCTATTCGGCGGCGCCCATCGCGACGATTGGACGAAGCGCGACGCGTTGATCGCGCCTCGGTTTTAGCGGCCCGGCTTCGGCGTGGCTATCCCTCTAACCCGCTGATCGGCCGCCAATTAAGTATACGGCCGATAATTGTTCCGTCTTGCTGCAACTATTTCCGGTTTTGCGGATTAAGCTACCCAGCGGCGGAACCGCGCAGTCGGCAGTCGTGGATTGGGGCCGTGCGGTGTAACGCCCGCGCGGCTCCAATGCTGTGCGGTGCAATACGCCCGGATCGGTTTGCCGCCGCAGGTGATGGCACGGTCATGACAGAAGGATTTTATCATATCGAATCGACAGGGCTCGCCGGGCCAGCGAGCCTCGGCAATGGACACCTTTCCGGCGCGGCTGACAGAGTGATTGTAAGTCATCTCAGGGAGGCCATTGGCTGGCTGCCGAATGTCGTGATCCTCGCTGCGGCTGTTTGGCTACTGCTTACCGACCGTGCCCATAAACAGCCGATCCATCAGCCGGTGTTGGCGACCGCGGTCGCTGCAGCCAAGGTGTCACCGCCCGTTACAGTTGGTCTGGCCAAAGGCGCTTCATTCGATCCCGCGACGGCGGAGGCGATCGTGCCGGAACAACCCGCGCCGGTCGACGGGATGAAAATCTCATCGCAATCGTGGCGCAGGGGAGGCTTGGGGTCCAACGCCTTCGTCACCTTGACGCTGCGCAATGCCAACGACTACGCGGTCAAGGATATCGAGATTTCCTGCGCGTTCGCGCGCCCCGACGGCAGCCATTTGACCGACCGGGCGCGCTTGATTCGTGACATCGTCAATATGAACAGCCGGAAGACGTTTACCCGCGTGCATGTCGGCTTCGTCAATGTCAATGCCGGCAAGGCGAAGTGCTCGGTGCTCGGGGCCAGCCACGTCTAGGTCAGGTAAATTTCGCAAAAGTCAGCAAAGCGGTACCTTGCCCCACACCCAGGAACAAATCGCGCGATTACCGGTTGAGCTAGCGGGCCGCGCGGTCGCGCGGATGGAGCCATCGTGACATGCCCCTGGTGCGATATTTTTCCTTCGTTGGCGCGGTGTTACTGACACTGCTTTTTGTTGTCGATGCATATCTGCCGAAAGCGCCGCCGGTGCAGCGGACCACGGCGACGGCCGATCTTTCCATCATACGGATTCACTCCGATCGAAAGTGGCCGGAGCGCGTTGTGTTCGACAGCGCTTTCCCCACGGCCATCCCGGCGACACCGCCGATGATTGCAGCGTCCGTTCCGGCACCGACGCATGTCGCCGAGGTTTCTTCGAAGGCGGTCGTTCGGGAGGCCTTTGCGGAATTGCCGCCGTCCAATCCGAATCAGCTCCAGCCGGCCGATTCCAGAAAGGCGGAGCCGAAGCTGCAGCGCAAACGCCGAACCATCGCGAAAGGCTATGCCGCCCCGCCAACTCTTCTGGTCGCGCAGCAACCGCGCTTTGGCCTGTTTGGCAACGCGATTTGGTGAGCGGCGCTCGCTGCAGTTGAACAAGATCCCGCGATCTGAATTTGCAGTGGCTTCTCAGGTCCGCTCGAGCAACGCCCGTGGACCTGCGGCGAAGGACTTGATCCATCAGGGATCCATCACGCAAGATGTTGCGACGGCCGGCAGGGGGATCATATGAATCCTGCAGCCTTTCGCGTGACCTCGTCGCACTTACCCTGGGCTGATATTCGTGATCGGGTTGTGGTTGAGTGCGCAAGCGCCGCGGAACAGATTTTGGAGTTGAGGTAACAAGGATGCGAATGCGCAAGCTGGCCATAGCGGCAATCGCGCTGGCGCTGACGGGCAACGCCGACGCTATCGCCCGAGATAATTCCCATGGACCTTCCCGCGGCCACGTCCGCCATGGCGCAGCCAAACCTGCGCATCCATCTGACGTGACGTCCCCGGCGGTCACGCCAGCGGCATCCGACCAGCGCCATCCCGAAGACCAAGCGCTTGATCGAAAAATCAAAAGCATTTGCCGCGGCTGCTGATGCGCAGCCTCGGTGCGCTCGCAGAACTCGCAATTAAAGCGTTTTCAAGCGAAGTGGAGACCGGTTCGCGTCAAGAAAACGCGTCAGATCAGGAATCTAGAGCCTCGTTTCGATTCAATCGAAACGGAAAATGCTCTAGTGCTAATAAGGCCATGAAAAATGCGAGTTTCTTTGCGCGATTTGGCGCGGGGGTACGGGGCGAAGGACGAAAATGGGCGCGCGCCCATGGCCATTGCCCGTTCGCCTGGCTAACTCTTCGGCGCGCTTCTGCGCTTGCTGTCCATGCCGGGACGCGTCTAGGATTCAACTTTCGGGGAGATCGGGCGAAAATGCGCAATCTGGTGATCCTGGCCGCCCTGTCATTGGCCGGTTGCTCTGTCGGCACCCTCAATTTCGGGACGACCAATTACAAGGGGCAGCCGCTTAGCGCCGCCGTTGCCAAGCTTGGCTGGCCAGAGGAACAGGGAACGATTGCGGGACAAAAAACCTACACCTGGATCAGGGGTACTGCCCTGCAGGAATGCCGAATCCGGGTCACGATGGCCGGCGAAGTCATCGACACTTATGAGGGATTTGGCGACATTGGTATTTGCTCCCAATACGGCGCCGCGGGCGGGGGGCTGAAGGGCTACGGGGGCTAGGCAAGTCTCGCAACCGTTTGAATTCCGCGAAACATCGTGAGGGACGAGTGTTGCGGCATAGGCCGCCGCTGACCTGCTAAGCTCGCGCTGGAAACGCCCCAATGTAGCCCACTCCGCGGTTCGGCGACTTCAGCGTAGCGGAGTCACCCAAGGTAGCGATAGCATGCAATTATCGCAAAGCGTGCGCTGTGGCCTAAGCTCCAAGAGCCGCGCAAGGGTGCGGCAAGAATAACACAGTTCCTGGAAACCGCTTTCGGCTCCGTCCCGGCCTTGTATCCGCGCGATTTTTAGCGGGCTAAAACCAATGGCGCAGTCGGAGCTGGGAAATGAAGAATCAATTTTTGACCGGGGTAGCCGCCCTGGCGCTGTTCGATTCCTCGGCGGTCGGTGCGGCCGATTTGCCGGCCAGCATGCCTGTAAAAGCGCTAGCAGCTCCGGCGCCTTTTAGCTGGACCGGTTTCTACATTGGCGGACACGTCGGTTATGGCTGGGGCAGCGTAGACGGAGATACATTAGCCGCGCCGACCGTTCCGTCCGGCCTCGGATTCGGCACCCCGGGCGCTCAACCCTTTTCCGTGAACCGTAGTCTCAGTCCGAATGGAATTCTGGGAGGCGGCCAGTTTGGCTATAACCACCAAATAGGTTCGGCCGTGCTTGGGTTCGAGACCGATTTCACCTGGACCGGGCAACGCGATACTTTCAGTTTCAGCGGTGAGCGCTTCTTTAACAGCGAGGACTATGTCTACCAGGAGACGGATCGAGCCCAACTTCAATACATGGGCACCGTGCGTGGGAGATTGGGTTACGCATTCGGCATGTTTATGCCGTACGTCACGGCCGGGTTTGCTTGGGGCCATATGACGAGCGACCTTAATTCTTCGCTGAGGCAGCTTTTTGGTCCAACGCTGCTGATTGCAACCTCGCAATCGAGGACACTTACCGGCGGAACCGTTGGTGCCGGCTTAGAATATGCCGTCGCATCCAAGTGGTCACTTAAAGCTGAATACCTTTTTGTCGATTTGGGAAAAAAGACGTTCTTTGACGGTCAATCGGGCAGTACGTTCGGCCTTCAGGACCACACGCTTCGGCTCGGCTTCAACTACCGGCCCTGATTAGCGCGCAGCTTAATCGCTTCATTCGGTTTGAGCGCCACCGCCGTGAAATCTGCTGATGATGATGGAAGATGCGGCCGCGAAGGGATATTCGGTTCGTAACCTTGTGCTTGTGCATGAGCCCGATGTTCAGGATTTCGCCGACCTTGAAGCGATCGCATACGAAGTCCGGCAGATCGCGCCCGATATCGACGTTTTTATAGCGTCCAATGATATGCGCTCGTCGACGACAACAAAGCTCGCCGCGCGCCGTCCCACCCTTGTCTATTCACCGACCGTGCTCCGCCGCTTCAGACCGTTGCGGGGTAAAATTTATGCCGGCGCGCTGATTACCAAGGACGAACAAATGCGACGTCTCTCAGACGCGCAGCTTTCAGTGCCCGAATTTGCCCTCCTAGGAGGAGACTTTCTGTTCGATGCCAATCGTTTTGGCCCAATCGCTCTGCTTAAGCCGACTGGCTTTACTTCGCATGGTCGCGGGATTGAAATGGTGCGCGCTGATGAATTGGTTGGCGCGCGCTGGCGCCAGCATTCGGCCGTGCGGGCTGCAGGCGATTCAGCTTTAATGGTTCAGCGGTTCGTAGATACCGGAATCTATCCCTCGCATTATCGTGTCCTGACGTTTTTCGGGCAGCCAATCTTTGCTTTCAAAGCCGTGTCCACCGTTGCGCGACCCGCGCTTGACGCTTCGCCTGCGCAACTCGCGGCCGGACCGTTCATGGCAAAGCACGGACAACGGCAATTGATCGGTCCCGTCGAAACAGACGTTCTTGAGTTTGCAAGCCGAACTTTCCGCGCGATTCCGGAAGTCGCATTGCACGGCTGCGATATTATTCGCGACATGCATAGTGCGCGCTTGTACATCCTCGAAATTAATCCGGGCGGGAATACTTGGTCGTTCTCGTCAACGTGGGCTCCGATGCTGCGTGAGGAACTGAAAATGCCCGATCTTTCCAGGCAATTTGACGCATGGAAAAAATGCGCACAGGTGCTCGTCAGTCACACCCGTCAGGAGGCTGTCTAACGCACAGGTTGGCCGGAAGGCATGGCTCAAGGTCAAGGCCGGTGGGGCGGGACCGACGATCGCGAAATGTCGGCAGAGCCAAGTGCGGCGTCTGTCGAGACGGCGCGCAGGCGGCACAATCACAACTCAATTTGCAACGTGACGCCGATCCCGGGCGCCGAGTGGAAGGTGGAATAAACCGTGCCGACAGTTTTTTCTCAAGCCCGCCGGTTCACTCCGGCGGGTTTTTTCTTTTTGACCTGCGATGGTCGAGATTGCTCAGATCGACCCGCCTGTTTAAAGGGGGCTTGGCATCAAGAGGTCAAGGTGCCGACTGACACGCTCAACTCGCCCGTCAGCCACCCTCCAACCAATTTCGATTTCATAGGGTCAATATCGGCGGCTGCGGTATGGACGTGATGGCACTTTCCGCATTTGAACGTCCTGATTTCGAATCCCGACGATCCGGGCGCGATCCGGGCCAACATCATGCCTGTCGAGCAACGCGGACAGTGCGGGCGCTCGATTGGTGTGAGTAGCGGGCCGAAGGAAAAATGAGTTTTTGGCATGACACTTCCCTATTTTGGGCGGGAGCATGCAGCACTCTCTGTCGCCGATAGATGCCAAGACTAGGGGCGGCGATGAATTACTGTGTACCTCTCGAGTCACCAAAAGCTAATTAAATCGTGGGTAAATCGAACTAGGCCACTGACTGATTCATCTTAGGCCATTTGGGCTTCCCGTGATTCAATGCTCGCATGATCCCGATGCGCGCGAACATCGTCGGACCCGCCCGGCGGGTTTATTTCGTTTATGATGTTGATTCCCCGCAAACCGTGCCCACGTAACTTTGACCGCCCGAAAAAGACCATGCATCCGGACAAACAAGGTTCAACCTCCGCGCCCGCCGTGCCGCACACCAACCCGGCGCCTCCGGGTTGGGGCAGGACGAGTTGTCGAAATTCCTGCACGAAACCCGCCACAAGCAATACGCGACGTTCGACAACAAGACTGAGGCCACCGCAAAATTGATTGCAATCGACGAACTTTTCGTTCGGGTGTCTCCAAAGGCTGGCTTAGTCCGAAGAGCGAAATCTTGGCCATGCTCTTCCTTCGATGCCATGCCGCTATGAGAGCGGCTTCAGGCGAGGCAATGGCCGGCCAAGTTGTCGAAAGCTTCCGTCAATCTCGTGATGATGGAGAACGCAGCTTATGCAGTTCATATCCATCGTAACCCGCATCTAGCGAAAGTTTGGCTTGATCGGCACGTTGACGAGGCGGGAATGAAAGCCTCTAAATCCGCGTTCCAGATGTCCAAGTCGTGCAGTCAGTGAAGGCGGCAAGCATCCACGCCGGCGACCCGCCTTGCAACACGAAACGGAGCCAAAGAACGAAGCGAAAACCGCCACAAACGCTCTATTTATTGGGCTAAGTGCTGGCGCGCTCGGAGAGATTCGAACTCCCGACCCTCGGATTCGAAGTCCGAACGACTTCT
>Ga0193751_1001187_pt1 | contig 17102 bp, 12 predicted proteins | sample L1c2metaG_FD_143050 | JGI IMG/M metagenome (GOLD analysis project Ga0193751, IMG submission 143050) | Soil microbial communities from a riparian zone of the East river system, Colorado, United States - L1c2 | ecosystem: Environmental > Terrestrial > Soil > Riparian zone | place: USA: East River... | reverse complement strand
GATACGTCAAATACGAATACGCCCACTCGATGAGCACGATCACGCGATTGCGAAAGGTCGCGAGATACATGAGGTGGACGAACAGCCAGAACCACCACGCGAACTGTCCGCGCAGCTTCACCTTTCCGATCGCCGCGATCGCTCGGTAGCGACCGATCGTGGCGAGATTCCCCTTGTCCCGATACTTGAACGTGAGCGTCGGAAGCTCCGCCAGCAACCGCCTGATGTTCTTTGCCGCGAGCTTTCCCATCTGATTCGCGGCGGGCGCGACGCCGGGGACGAGCTCGCCGTCCTCCTTTTTCACCGCCGCGAGATCGCCCGCGACGAAGATGTTGGGATGCTCCGGCACAGAGAGATCCGGCTCGACGAGCACGCGCCCCGCGCGATCGAGCGGCACATCGAGCGTGCGCGCGAGCGGCGACGCCTGATTGCCAGCCGCCCAGAGCACCGTGCGCGTCGGGATGCGCTGGTCACCCACGTATACCGCGTCCTTCTCGATGCGCGTCACGACCGCGTTCAGATGCACCTCGACGCCCAGCCCCTCGAGATCGCGGAGCGCGCGCGCGGCGAGATCGGGCTCGAAGGCAGTGAGGAGGCGAGGACCGCCCTCGAGTAGCAGAATTTTCGTGTCACGCGGATCGAAGTGGCGAAAGTCGTCGATCATCGAGTGGTGCGCGATGTCCGGCAGAATTCCCGCGAGCTCGACACCCGTCGGCCCGCCTCCGACGACCACGAACCGCAGCCACGATTCGCGCTCCTCCGGCGGCGCCTTCTCCGCCTCCTCGAAGGCGATCAGAAAGCGATGCCGCACCTTGAGCGCATCCTCGAGACTCTTGAGTCCCGGCGCGAACGGCTCCCACTCGTCGTGCCCGAAATACGCGTGGCGCGCGCCCGACGCGATGATGAGATAGTCGTACGGCAGCGTGAGCGCGCCGAGATCCGCGTGCACGACGCCGTTCGCAACGTCGATGGAGTCGACCTCCGCCAACAGCACCGTCGTATTCCTGTTCTTGCGCAGCAGCCACCGAATCGGAGACGTGATATCGCTCGGCGCCAGCACCGCCGTCGCCACCTGATACAGCAGCGGCTGGAAGAGATGGTGGTTGGTGCGGTCCACCAGCGTGACGTCGACGTCGGCGGTGCGCAGCCCGCGCGCCGCCGTGAGGCCGGCGAATCCGCCGCCGATGATGACGACCCGAGGTCTGGTCATCCGGTCGGGATGGTCTCCACGCGCTCGGGGCGTCCGCCGAGCAGGCGTGCGGCGACAGTGATGAGGAGCACGATCAGAATGAGGAGCACACTGTATGCGGCGGCGGTGCCGAACGAGAGGTTGCGCAGCTGCGCGAGAATCTCCATCGAGATCGGCCGGTTCGCGTGCGTGTAGAGTACGACCGACGCGACGAACTCGCCGACGGCGGTGATTGCCGCGAGCGTCGCGCCCGCCACGAGCCCGGGGCGCGCAGCGGGAATCACGACGCGCCGCATCGCCAGCCACCAGCTGGCGCCGAGTCCGCGCGCGGCGTCTTCGAGCGACGGATCCATCTGACGAAGTGAGCTCTCCACCGCGCTCGTCACCAGCGGGATGCCGCGAACGAAATACGCGAGCGGCAGGATCCAGAAGGTGCCGACGAGCAGCAGGCGCAGCTGTGCCGGCGCCGTGCGATCGAAGGTGGACGCGAGTCCGATCGCGATCGCCGTCGCCGGAATCGCCCAGGGGAGCACCACGAGCAGCTGCAGCAGTCCGCGGCCAGCGAAGCGGCGGTGGACGAGCAGATAGGCGGCGACGAAGCAGACGACGATGTTTGCGACGGTCGCCAACAGCGCCATCGAGATGCTGTTGCGCACCGGCAGCCAGAGCTGCGGATCGGTGGCGAGGCGCGTGAAGTTCTCGATCGTGTATTGCGGCGGGAGCACCTGCGTCGTCCACGTGCCATCGCGCGCGAAGGCGACGAGCACGATCATCGCGTGAGGAAGCACGAGCACGAACACCAGCGCAGCCGCGAGCAGCGGGGCCAGGCGCGCGGCGGGGCCGTGCAGCGTCAACCGGGTGTTGCTTCCCTTCCCCGTGAGGGCGTACGAGCGGCGGCGCTCGAACCAGCGAAGGAGCAGCAGCGCCGCAACCGCCGCGATTGCCATCACCGTCGTCTCGACGTAGGCCATGCCCATGGCGCCATTCAGCTTCGAGGCGACGACTTGCGTCGACAGCACGCGCAGCCCGCCCCCGAAAATGTACGGCGCCGAAAACGACCCGAGCGCGCTCATGAACACGAGGAGCATCGAGCCTGCAAGCGCGGGCGTCACGAGGGGAAGCGTCACCTTGCGCAGGCGAAACGGCCCCGATGCGCCGAGTCCCGCTGCGGCCTCATCGAGCGTCCCATCGAGCCGCTCGAGCCCGGCCGAGACGAACAGGAAGACGTAGACGTACATCGTGTAGGCATGGACGAAGATAATCGCCCACACGCCCGTCAGCCGCCACGGTGGAACGGACAGGTGCAGCGCCCGCTGAACGGCCCGCGTCACGACGCCGCTCTCGCCGTACAGAAAGAGAAAGGCGATGACGCCGACGAGCGGCGGAAGCGCGGCCGGAAGCGTCGCGACTGCCTGCAGAAAGCGGCGTCCGCGAAACTCTACGCGACTGAGAACGAACGCGAGCGGCAGTCCCACGGCCGTCGCGCCAATTACCGAGCCGATCGCGACGACCATCGTCGTCCATAGTGCCTCGCGATCGCTCGGACTGTGCGCGAACTCGCGCCAATAGCCGAGTCCGTGCGCGAACGAGCCGGCGATGATCGTGACGTTCGGGTAGACGACGCACCACAGCAGGAGCGCGAGGACGGGCGCGGCGAGCGCCCACGACATTCGCTGGTCGGGCTTCACGGCGCCACGACCGGCACGGGCTCGCGAACCACCCGCACCGACACCTTGTCGCCCTCGCGCACGTGACGATCGGTGCTCTGCAGCTCGACCTCCGTGAGCTCATCGACGCGCACGCGATAAACGAGCTGGGCGCCAGCGAACCGGCGGTCGGTGACGACGCCCGCCCAGCCGGTGCCATCCTGCGCGAACGCTAGCGAGTCGGGCCGGAGCACGGCGAGCACCTCGCGCACGCTGCCGAGCGTTGCGGGCGCGTGGGCGGCGAACGTCGTGGATTTGCCGGCGACCTGCACCGTTACTTTCGCACCATCGAATTCGCCCGGCACAAAGGTCGCACGCCCGATGAACTCCGCCACCGCGCGCGAAACCGGGTTGTCGTGCAGCTCCTCCGGCGCGCCCACCTGCAGCAGGCGCCCGTTCTCCATCAGCGCGACGCGGTCGGCAACCGCGAACGCGTCTTCCTGATCGTGCGTGACGAAGAGCGCCGTGAGGCCGAGCCGGCGCAGCGTCGCGCGGAGCTCGTTGCGCGTACTGCGCCGCAGGTTGGGATCGAGATTCGAGAGCGGCTCGTCGAGGAGGAGCACCGGCGGCTCGATCACGAGCGCGCGGGCGAGCGCGACGCGCTGCTGCTCGCCGCCGGAGAGGGACTGGATCGCGCGCGGCGCCGCGCCATCGAGCCCGACGTTCGCGAGCGCCGCGGCCGCGCGCGCGCTGCGCTCCGCCTTGGCGACCCCGCGCGCCTCGAGCCCGAACGCGACGTTCTGACCCACCGTCATGTGCGGGAACAGCGCGTAATGCTGGAAGACCATCCCGAACCCGCGCACGCGAGGGGCCCGCGCCGTGATGTCCTTTCCCTCGAGCCACACGCGGCCCGAATCCGGCGGCTCGTAGCCCGCCACCATGCGCAGCGTCGTCGTCTTCCCCGAACCGCTCGCGCCCATGAGCGCCACGAGCTCGCCCGCGGCGACCTCCAGCGACAGCGCGTCGACGGCGAGCTTGTCCCTGAAGCGGCGCGTGAGCTTGTCGAGCGAGAGCCGCGCCGCGCCGGCCATCAGCTCGCTCTGTTCCGGTTGCGGATGTTCGCGTCCCAGTAGCGCATCCACTCATCGAGGTGCTTCGCGAGCAGCGCGCGGTCGAGCGGCATCGGCTTGATCTTCGTCTTCGCGTCGCGCACCCACTGGGGGAGCGAGTCGAGCGGGATGTCCGTGCGCGCGGGAATGCGGTAGAACTTCTGCGACGCGGCCACGAGTGCCGCCGGCGTTGTCACGAACTCGTAGAACTGCTTCGCGACGTCGGCGTGCTTCGTCCCCTTCACGATGGCGATCGCATCGACGAGCACGGGCGTCCCGCTCGACGGAATCACGTACTGCACCGGAATCTTGAAGCGCCCGCGGAGCGACGCGATGTCGGGCATGTCATAGAGCGAGATGAGTCCTTCCTGGCGACCAAGCTTCTGGTAGAGCACGCCGGGGTCGAGCGCATACTCCTTGGTGCTCGCATCGAGACGCCGGAGCCACGCGTACCCGGAATCCGGCGTTCCGAACTTCTCCATCCCGCGCAGAATCATCGCGCCGAAAATCGCCCGCATGCTCCCGCTCGGCAGCGGATCGCGGATGATCACCTTCCCCTTCCACTTCGGATCGAGGACGTCGTCCCAATCCTTCGGCGCGTCCGCCGCGGAGACCGCGTCGCTGTTGTACGCGATTACCTCAGGAGTGAGATATGTGCCGTACCAGAGATCGGAGTCGCCCTTCGCCTCCGGCGGAACCGCGGCGGCCCACGTCGGTCGATACGCGCTGAGCAGCCCGGCCACAGCAGCGCGATCGAAGACCTCCGTCGGCGCGCCGAACCAGACATCCGCCTGCGGATTCGCGGCCTCGCTGCGCAGGCGGTCGAGCACGTCCTGCGAGCCCATGTCCACCCACTGCACGTCCACCGTCGGGTGCGCGCGCTCGAACTGGGCCTCGTAGTACTCGAGGAGATCCTTGCCGTGAGGCGAGTAGATCGTGAGCACGGTGCGCCCATCGCCACCGCACGCGGCGAGCGCGAGCGCCGCGACGCACGCGAGCCCGCGCGCGCGACGATTCACGGCGACACCGCGCGCCCCGCCGGTGTTTGGCTCGCGATCGGCGGGCCGAGCAGATTCACGAATAGTCGCGCCGCACCCGGCACGCCGGCGGGAAGCTGGCGGAAGAATGCGAGCGTGGTGTAGATGTAGCTGCCGCGCCCCAGCGCCGCGCGAAGGATCCCGCCCGGATTCGGCGGCTCGCCCGGATCGTTCGTCGCGATCACGGTCTGATAGTGCGAGTCGATGGTCGACGGCATGTAGAGCGCGCGATCCTGCACCCAGCCGCGCCAATCGGCATCGGTGATGCGATTCGGCGTCGAGAGCAGCGGATCGTTCGGCGCGAGCACGGTGATCGGCGACGCCTCATCCGTCACACGCGCCGCGGGCGATGAGAGCGTGATCGGGTACGGCATCATCCCCGGCTGCGCCATCTCTCCCTGGCCGTACTGCACGACCATCGTGCCGCCCTGGTTGACCCACTCGAACAGCCGCGGGTTCTGCGCCGCGAGCGACGGATCGGACTCGTAGGCGCGCGTGCCGATGACCACGGTGGTGAAGCGCGAGAGATCGGCCGCGGCAAGCCCGTGCGCGTCGAGCACGGTCACCGGCACGCCGAGCTCGGCGAGCATGGGCGCGATGTTGTCGCCGACGCCCTGCACGTACGCGACGTTCACGGCGTGCGGGAGCTGCGCGTCGACGGCCTCGAGTGCCATCGAGGCCGCGCGGACGATCGTCTGCGGGCGGATGTGGTCGTAGCGGATCGGGATGTAGCCGGTCCTGAACTCCTGCTTGTCGCACACGGCCACCGCGGTGATCGTGTGCAGGCCCGGGGGCAGCGTGCCGCGCACGCGAAAGACGACCGTGTGCGCCGCGCCCATTCCCGCCAGCGACACGCTGCGCGCGAGCGTGTCGGCTTCCAGCCCGCGCGGAAGCTCGAGCCGCACGCTCACCTCGCGCGACGATTCGTACGCCGAGCGGAGCGTGACGCGCAGTTCGCGGTCGAGGGGGGCGTTCGCGCGTGCGTAACCCACCGCGCGGTCGAGCGTCACCGAGATCGCCGGGACGACTGCGAGCGGTCGCTGCTCCTCCCCGCGCGAGGGGTTACCGACGCGCATCACGAGTGGGGCACGCAGCACGTCGCCGCTCGCGAGGTACACCTTCGCGAAGGCGGTGCCGGACGCGCTCGCCTCCGCGCTCCGCGTGCTCACGGGCGACGCGAAGAGATCGGTCGTGCGCGGCGGCGTGAGCCACCACGGAGCCGTGAGCGCGGTTCCACGCGCCTCGAGCGACCATGCGGCGGAGCTGTCGCGAGGAATCGCCTTTTTTACCGTGGACGCCGCGCGGCCGATCGCGCTGCCGTCGAGCGTCACCGAATCCACCGCCAGCGCGCTCTGGACCGCTGCCGACGGATCGCCGCGATTGTACACGGTGACGCCGACGGACATCGAATCGCCCAGCGCGAGCGCGTCGCGCGGAATCGTCGCCTCGACCGCGATCCCCGTCGCCAGCCTGTCGGCTCGCTCCAGCTCATCGCGGAGCGCCGCGAGCGATGATTCCGCATCGCCCGATGCGCCGCGCCCGAGCGCGAGCGCGAGCCGCTCCGCGCGCTCGAGTCCCGATTCCAGCGCGGCCGGATGAAACGGATTGTAGCGCGAGCCGATGGTGGCCAGCGCACTCACCAGCGAGTCGAGTCGCGGCCGCTGCGCCGCAGCCACCTCGCCCCTCAGCCGGCGATAGGTCGTGTCGACGCCATCGAAGATCGAGCGCTCGGCGCTCGCATCCTTCGGCGCGGGCGCGCGCGAGTCCTCGCGCCGCACGGAGCCCGGGATGAATCCCTTGCGCTGGAGAGTCCCGAATCCCTGCGACAGATGTTGCGACCGGCTCTCGCCCGCTATCTCGGCGTAGCTCCGTCCTAGCAGCGGACTGTACTCCCCCGCGTTGTAGTGGAACGTCGCGCCTTCGCCGGACCAGTACGATGTGGTGCGGTAGAACTTGAGCGGCGTCCACGGCGCGAGACCCGACGTCGCGCTCGCGGGGAATTTCACCCCGTCGCCGGCCGCATCGTACGCCTCTCTTGCGAGAATGCCCGCGACCTGATGCTGCCCGTGCCCGTCGCGCGGGGTACCCGAGAACACGCTGACGACGATCTGCGGGCGGAACGCGCGAATCACGGTCACGACATCGGTCAGCAGCGTGTCGTGCGGCCAGTGCCTGAACGCTTCCGCCGCGCTCTTGGAGAAGCCGAAATCGTACGCGCGCGTGAAGTACTGCTCCGCGCCGTCGATGCGGCGCGCCGCGAGCAGCTCCTCCGTCCGAATCACCCCGAGCGCATCGCCGAGCTCGTTGCCAATGAGATTCTGGCCGCCGTCGCCGCGCGTGAGCGACAGGTACGCCACCTCGGCGTGGCGTCCCTTTTCGAGCCACGCGATGAGCCGCGTGTCCTCATCGTCGGGATGGGCGGCGATGACCAGCACGCGCACAGAAACCGGAAGGCCGGCGAGTGCATCTCCCAGCGCCGTCGCGCCGCGCTCCTGAGCAAGACAGGGACGCGGCGCGAGGAAAGCGAGGGCGGCCAAGGCGTACAGCCCAACCCCACGCCTCACGGCGAAGAGTCGGAGCGGGAGATCACGATGTCATGCATGGCGGACCAACGCTCAGCGCGCGCCGGAGGTTGCACGCACTCCCGCGCGCTTCGCGGCGATCGGGGCCAGCGTCTCCGCCACGAGCCTTGACTGCTGCTCGGCGTGCGGCGCGGCGTACCCCTCGGCCGGGCTCGCGCGCTCGGGGCGTCCGATGTACCGGATGGTCATCGCGTTCCCGACCGCGCCGCGCAGCCGCGGCGACACGAAGCTCCATGCGCCCATGTTGCGTGGCTCCTCCTGCGTCCACACGACTTCATCGATGTCCGTGTAGCGATCGAGCACCTGCGCGAGCGCCTCGTGCGGCCATGGGTACAGCTCGTCCAGTCGCACGATCGCGAGATGCTCGGTGCTCCCCTCGTTCGCCTCGACGCCCGCCAGCAGATCGTAGTAGATCTTTCCGGTGCACAGCACGAGTCGGCGCACGTTGGTGGGATTCTGTGACGCGATCGGATCGTCGATCACCGGCTTGAAGGTACCGGAGACGAGATCGGAGAGATGCGAAGCCGCGAGCGGAAGGCGCAGCAGGCTCTTGGGCTGCATCAGCACGAGCGGACGCCGGTGCGCACTCAGCGCCTGCCGGCGCAGGATGTGGAAGTACTGCGCGGGGGTCGATGGATACGCGACGCGCATGTTGTTCTCGGCGCACATCTGCAGAAAGCGCTCGAGGCGTGCGCTGGAGTGCTCGGGTCCCTGCCCCTCGTAGCCGTGCGGCAGCAGCATCACGACCCCCGAGTCCTGTCCCCACTTCGCGCCGTCCGACGAGATGAACTGATCGATGATCGGCTGCGCCACGTTCGCGAAATCGCCGAACTGCGCCTCCCACAGCACGAGCGTGTTCCGCGACGCGACGCTGTAGCCGTACTCGAACGCCAGCACGGCCACCTCGGACAGCGGAGAATTGTAGATCTCGAAGGGCGCGGCATCTTCCGCGAGGTGCTGCAGCGGCGTGTACGTCTTTCCACTCTCGTGATCGTGCAGCACCGCCTGGCGATGCGAGAAGGTGCCTCGCTCCGCATCCTGGCCGCTGATGCGCACCGCTGTGCCGGAGACGAGCAGTGACGCCCACGCGAGCGCCTCGGCGTGCCCCCAGTCGACTCCGCCCTCCGCGGCCAGCGCCGGACGACGACGCTCGAGCACGCGTGCAAGCTTGGGAAGCGGATGGAAGTCCGACGGCCAGCTCAGCATCCGCTCGTTGAGCGCGATGAGCTGCTCGGCCGGCACTGCGGTCGTCACCGGCGCCGCCGACATCGACGCGCCGCCCTCGCCGGGCTCCGCGTCGGCCGTGGTCTTCGCCTTCACCAGCGCGTGCACTTTCTCGAACTCCGCCTGGATCTCCGCGTCGAGGCGCTCCATCGCCCCCGCCTCGATCACACCTTCGGTCGTGAGCCGGCGGCCCCACAGCTCGCGCGTGGTCGGATGCGTCTTGATCGCCGCGTACAACATCGGCTGCGTGTACACCGGCTCGTCCGCCTCGTTGTGTCCCTGGCGACGATAGCCCACGAGATCGATCAGGAAATCCTTCCCGAAGCGCTCACGGTACGCGAGGCCGAGCCACACCGATGCGATGCACGCTTCCGCGTCGTCGCCGTTCACGTGGAGAATCGGCACCTCGAAGCCCTTGGCGAGATCGCTTGCGTAGTGCGTCGAGCGGCCCTCGCACGGATCGGTCGTGAAGCCGATCTGGTTGTTGACGATGATGTGGAGCGTTCCGCCCGTGCGATAACCGCGCAGATTCGAGAGGTTGAACGTCTCCGCGACCACGCCCTCACCCGGAAACGCGGCGTCGCCATGCATTGCGATGGGGAGGACGCTCGACTCGTCGAACACGCGAAGGGTGCCCGGAACGCGCTGCTGTGCGCGCGCGACGCCTTCGAGCACCGGATTCACCATCTCGAGGTGACTCGGGTTCGGCATCAGCGACACGTGCACGCGCGCGCCAAGTTGTCGCTCGCGATCGGTCTCTGCGCCCAGATGATATTTCACGTCGCCCGTGTCGCTCGCGGCATTGGCCGCGTACTTCCCCTCGAACTCCTCGAACACTGCGCTCACCGGCTTATCGAGTACGTGGGTGAGCACGTTGATGCGGCCGCGGTGCGCCATCGCCATCACGACCTCGCGCGCGCCGACTGCAGCGGCGCCTTCGATGGCCGCCTCGAGCATCGGCACCAGGGTGTCATTCCCCTCGATCGAAAAACGCTTGTAGCCCTGATAGGCGCGAGCGAGGAAGCGCTCGAGGCCATCGACTTCCGTGAGGCGACGCAGGACGGCGCGCTTCTCCTCGTCGGTGAGCGTTCGCCGCATCTCGCCATCCTCGATCACGCGGCGGAACCATGCGCGCTCGGCATCCCGCTCGATGTGCTCGAACTCGAAGCCGATCGTAGCGGAGTAGACGCCGCGGAGACGCGCGACGGCGGCGGCGGCGGTGGCATCGGCCTCGAATCCGAGCGCCGACCCTGGAATGATGGCGAGATCCGCCTCGGTTATGCCGTGGAACTCGGCCTTAAGCTCGGCGGCGCCGGCGGGAGGCGATCCCAGCGGATCGAGTTGTACGCCCAGATGGCCATACTGGCGGATGGCCTGTACCAGGGCCGCGGCGCCCGCGATTTTTCGTAGATACGCCGGATCGGCAGCGGGCGGAGACGTGACGCCGCGGAGCTGGCTGGCCATGGCAAAGAACTGCCGCCAGGACTCGTCCACCGAGTCCGGATCGCGCTCGAAACGCTCCTGCATCTCGGCCACGTATCCATCGTTGAACGCGGAGATGATTGGGAGATCCGTCATAGCTGTAATGTAACGTCGCTACCTGCGGCATGCCCGTTACCCCGACCGCCGTTTCCTCGTCTTTTGGAGACTGAGGGAGAGTGCGTCCGTGGGGGCTGCACAGCGACCTACCGTTTCGGGAGAAACCACAATGCGCGTCAGCGGAAAGAAGGGCTTCACTCTGATCGAACTTCTGATCGTCGTCGTGATTATCGGCATTTTGGCCGCGATCGCGATTCCGAAGTTCGCGAGCACCAAGGAAAAGGCGTATCTGGCGTCCGAGAAGTCGGATCTGCGTAACCTGGCGACGTCGGAAGAGGCGTACTTCTCCGGCAACCAGACCTACAGCACCGACTTGAGCGCGATGAACTTCACGACCTCACAGGGCGTGTCGATCACGGGCATGGCGGCGGATGCGAAGGGCTGGAAGGGCACCTCGAGCCACCAGGCGACGACCAAGCAGTGCTACGCCGGCTTTGGTAGCCAGGCCGCTGCGACCACGCTCGACGGTATCATTACCTGCGATCCGTGACCTGATCGGCGCACGTATGTTTCTCCATGTTCGGGTCAGGCTGATGCCTGACCCGAACGTGTTTCCCCCCTCGAGAGTGTGATGAGCACCGCACCATCGCCGTCTTCCAGCCCTGTTACGGGCTGGCGCCGCATCTTCACTGCGGAGCGCGTTGCGCTCTTTCTGCTGATTCTGGCGGCGGCGCTTCCGTATCTCTCTTCACTGACCTTTGGCTGCTGTGGAATCTGGGCGGCGGGAAGCCGTGGCCCTTCCATCTGTACGCGATCGTCATCCACGTCGCGACTACGCTCGGCCTCTGGTGGCTGTTGGCCCGCGCGACCAACCGCTGGGCGGCGTTCTTTGCCGCACTGCTGTTCGCGGTGGATCCCGTGCACGTGGAGGCGGTGGCGAACATCGTCAACTCGTCGGAAGTGCTGGTGTCGATGTTCGGCATCGCGTGCATCGGCATCGTACTGCGCGCGTCTATACGGAGCGATGCGCTGCGCGCATCGATTCGAAGCGATGGCGGCACGCGGATCGGCTGGGGGCCGTCGCTGCTCGCCGCCGGCGCGTACGCGCTCGCGATCGGTGCCAAGGAGAGTGGCGCGGGGATACCCGCCATCGCATTTCTCTGCCTCTGGGGCTGGCGCGCCGCGGACTCGGGACGACGTCCGACGTTCCGCGAGGTGCTCGTGGGCGGGTGGCGCGTGTGGGCGCTGTGCACCGTTGCGCTGGTCGGCGTCGTGACCGCTCGCTACTTCGTGCTGGGCGGCCTCACCGTGAGCCAGCACTGGGTGACGCACGAGGTGCGCAATTTCACCTTCGGGCCGCGCTTCTGGACGATGACGGCGGCGTGGCCGCTCGTCGGGCGCCTGCTGATCTGGCCGGCCAGGCTGCGCATGCACTACGGGTCGGACATCGTGATCCCGCACGCGGGACCCACGATCTGGGCGGCGCTCTCGCTCGCGGCGGCGGCGGCGATCGTGGTGGCGGCCGCGCTGCTCGCGCGGCGTGGCGACCGTCGCCCGCTGGTCGCGATCGGCTGGATCGCGATCTCGTTCCTGCCGGCGTCGAATCTGTTGGTGCCCACGGGTCAGCTGCTGGCGGAACGAACGCTGTATCTGCCGAGTGTGGGCGTGGCGCTGCTCGTCGCGTGGGGAATCAACCAGCTCTATGTGGCGACGCGGGAGCTCGGCGGGAGCTTCGCGGCCCAGCTGGTGACCGGCGTGCCATTGGCGGCGATCGCGGTGGGCGGGCTGCTCGTGACGTACCCCGAAGTGATTCCGTGGCAGACGAACTACACGCTCTTTCTGCACGGCATCGAGCAGGCGCCGCGCGCGTCTCGTCCCTGGCAGTTGATGGGCGACCTGTACGCGAACAAGAACGAGCACCAGAAGGCGATCAAGTATCTCGAGCGCGCGCACAATCTCGAGCCGGCGAACGACAACATCGTGTTCTTCTACGCCGAGCAGTTGCACGCTATCGGCGCGTACGAGGGGGAGCTCGCCCTGCTTCGGGATGCGACGAAGGAAAATCCGGAGTCGGAGCAGACGTGGGTGATGTATCTCGTCGCCCTGGGTACGCGGCGCGGGCCCGATTCGGTGCTGGCCGAGCTCGCGCGCGTGCCCGCGCACGACTCGACGAGCTTCAACTGGCACGCGGTGATGAAGGGCGAGGCGTTCTTCAACAAGGACCTCCCCGACTCATCGATTGCGACGTATCGCGCGGCGCTCGTGCAGCAGCCGCACAGCGGGAACCTCCACTATCTGCTCGCAAACATGTTGCGGCAGAGCGGAAGGTTGGATGAGGCAGCGGCGCAGCTGGCGATCACGGATTCGCTCAAGGGCGCGCGCCCGGAGGCGTTGCTGCGCATGCATTCGGAGATCGCGCTCGCGCGCGGAGACACCGCGAGCGCGCGGAAGGCGATCAGCCGGGCGATCCGAATCGCGCCGCTGGACAGCTCGCTCGTGGTCTTTCAGAGAACACTGGGGCGAGCGAGCTAGCGCTGGTCGCGCACGCTACGGCGCCCCCGCGTGGCGCGCCGTCAGCACGTTCTCCACCCGCTCCGCCAGCACCTCGCGTGGCGTGACGTGGATCGCGATCAGATTCCCCGAGATGATGTAGCGCGGGCGCTGTCCGGGCGGCTGTGCCGGATTCGGCATCGTGTCGAGCGTCGCCGAATCCTTCTTGCGCGCTTCGGCACTGCGGTAGATGTAGATCTCGAGCGGGCTCCCGCTCACATTCAGCAGGCGGCCAGCGAGCTTCATCCCCGCGTGATGGACGACGCGGCCGCTGTCGGTGACGACGAGCCCGGCCTCGCCGAGTCGCTTCACGATCTCGGCGAGGTTCCACTCGTCGGTGGCGGCGGCGAGGCTCTCCTCGGCCTTCGCCGCTACGGCGGAATCGGCGCTCGCGCGCCGGGGCGGCGGAGCGTCGTGGCGCGAGCAGGCGAGCGCCGAGAGCGCCGTCGCGAGCGCGAGGGCGCGGTGCCCGGTCACACCGTCTTCATCTCCGCCACGAGCTTCGACAGCGACGCCTTCGCATCACCGAATAGCAGACTCGTTTTGTCGTTGTAGAACAGCTCGTTCTCGATGCCGGCGAATCCCGGATTCATGCTGCGCTTGAGCACGATCACGTTTTGCGCCTTGTCGGCGTTGAGGATCGGCATCCCGTAGATCGGGCTCGACGTGTCGTTACGCGCGGCCGGATTCACGACGTCGTTCGCACCGATCACGAGCGCGACATCGGCGCGCTCGAACTCACCGTTGATCTCATCCATGTCGTACAGCCGGTCGTACGGCACGTTCGCCTCGGCGAGCAGTACGTTCATGTGCCCGGGCATGCGGCCGGCCACGGGGTGAATTGCGTACTTCACCTCGCCGCCCTTCTTCTCGATGAGCTCCGCGAGCTCGCGCACCTGATGCTGCGCCTGCGCGACCGCCATGCCGTATCCGGGCACGATGATGACGAGCTTCGCGTACGCGAGCTGAATGGCCGCGTCCTCCGCGCTGATCGAGCGCACGCTGAGCCCCGAGGCCGTTTTGGTCGAGACCGTGGGCGCCGCGCCGAAGGCGCCGAAGATCACGTTCTGGAACGAGCGATTCATCGCTTTGCTCATCACGATCGACAAAATGAATCCCGACGCGCCGTCGAGCGCGCCCGCGATGATGAGGACGTTGTTCCCGATCGCGAATCCCGTCGCCGCCGACGCCAGCCCCGCGTACGAATTCAGCAGCGAGATGACCACCGGCATATCCGCGCCGCCGATCGGCAGCACCATGAACACACCGATCATCAGCGCGAGCGCGATCATGGAATAGAACACGATCGCGTTCTCCGGATGCACGATCAGATAGATGAACATCAGGACCGTGATCCCGAAGAGCGTGATGTTCACCGTGTTCTGACCCTTGTACGTCACCGCACGGCCGGTGATGATCTCCTGCAGCTTGCCGAACGCCATGAAGCTGCCGGTAATCGTCAGGGCGCCGAAGAGCACCTCGAAACCCACCGCCGCCATTTTCGCGGTTCCGAGCTCCGCGCCGTGCAGCCAGTACTCGGCAATGCCGACGAGGGTCGCCGCGAGCGCGCCGAACATGTGCGAGATCGCGATGCGCTGGGGCATCGCCGTCATAGGAACCTGCGTGCCGAGCGGAATGCCGATGATGGTGCCGAGGATCAGCCCGCCGATGATCCAGTCGTAGCGCACGATCTCGTGCTGCACGAGCGTGCCGACGATGGCGAGGAACATGCCGATGGCCGCGTAGTGCATTCCCTGTCGCGCGGTGTCCGGCTTGGTGAGGCTGCGGAGACCGAGGATGAAGAGCACCGACGCGACCAGGTAGGTGACCTGGGTGAAGGTCTCGCGCACTTATGGAGCTCCGGACGCTTTCGCGTCCTCCGCGACTTTCGGCGTTGCTGCCTTCACGGCTTCCGCAGCGTTTGGTGCGATCGTCGGTGTTTCCCTGGCGGGCGTTACCTCGCGTCGGAACATCTTGAGCATGCGATCCGTGATCACGAAGCCGCCGACCATGTTGATCGTCGCGGCGGTCACGGCGACGAAGCCGAGCACCGTGCTGACCGTTCCGCGATCGGAGCCGGCGGCAACGAGCGATCCGACCAGCGAGATCGCCGAGATCGCGTTCGTCGCCGACATGAGCGGCGTGTGCAGCAGCGGCGGGACGCGCGTGATGATCTGGTAGCCGACGAACGCCGCGAGCATGAAGACGTACAGCTGCATGAATCCCGTAACGTTCATACCACCGCTCCGTCGTGAGTTACGACCATCGCCTTGGTGATCTCGTCGGTGAGGTCGATCGTGAGGGCGTTCTCCTTGATCAGATGCTGCAACAGCGTGAGGATGTTCCGGCTCAACATCTGGGAGGCGTGGAAAGGCACGGTGGACGGCAGATTCACCGCGCCGATGATCGTGACGCCCCCCACGCGAATCGTTTCGTTCGGCTTCGTGAGCTCGCAGTTTCCGCCGGCTTCGGCCGCGAGGTCGACGATCACGGAGCCCGGCTGCATCGATTCCACCATCGCCCTCGTAATGAGCACGGGAGCCGCGCGCCCCGGGATGAGCGCCGTCGTGATGACGAGGTCCTGATTCACGATGTGTCGCGCGATCGCCGCCAGCGTGCGCTCGCGCTCCTCCTCACCCTGCGCGCGCGCATAGCCGCCCTTCGTCTCGGCATCCGCCGCCACGAGGTCCGACGCGACGAAGGTTGCGCCGAGGCTCATCACCTGCTCGGCCGCCGCCGCGCGCACGTCGAACGCCGAGACGATCGCACCGAGGCGCCGCGCGGTCGCGATCGCCTGGAGTCCCGCGACCCCGGCGCCAAGGACGAAGACGCGCGCGGGTGGAATGGAGCCGGCGGCCGTGGTGAGCGACGGAAGAAACTTCGGGAGTGCGGCTGCGCCGATGAGCACCGCCTTGTAGCCGGACACCGTGCTTTGCGATGAGAGCACGTCCATCGACTGCGCGCGCGTGATGCGGGGTACCTTCTCGAGCGCGAACGCCGTGATCCTGCGCGCCGCGAGCGCCTTGATCAGATCACCGCTGGTTGCCGCCGGGAGCGAGGAAATGAGCACACTCCCCTCGGGAAGAAGCGCGATCTCTTCGAGCGTAGGCGGCTGAACGCGCAACACGATCGCGGATGTGGCGTACAGCCCCGCGGCATCGTCGACGATGGTGGCGCCCGCCTTCTGGAAAACCGAATCGGGAAAGCCCGCGGAGGTTCCCGCGTCCCGTTCCACGAACAGTGCCGCGCCCGCCTTCACGAGCTTGGCGATGCTGTCGGGCCCGAGCGCGACTCGCTGCTCGCCCGCGGCTCGCTCCCTGGCCACACCGATGTTCATCGCTCAGCCATGCGAATTTTCACCTCGTTCATAGCCTCATCCTCTCGAGCCGCGAGTACGCTACCGCGCGCAGCGACCCCTGACAAGCACTGCCGCGGATAGGCGGGGTGCGCGCGGGGCATCGAGTCGCCATCATTGGTGATGACCGAAGCCTCGCCGCCAGCCATCGACGCTCCGTATTTTCCCGTCGCGCGACAGAAGCTCATCGTGATGTCGGTGACGACGCTGTCGCTCTACCAGATCTACTGGTTCTACCGGAATTTTCAGACGACGAACGCGCGCTCGGGAGGCGGCGCCTCTCCGTTCTGGCGCGCCATCGCGGCACCGCTCACCGCGCACGGGCTGTTCCAGGCCGTGCGAACCGATGCGCGGTCCCGTTTCATCGCGGTGACTTGGAGCTCGGCGGGACTCGCCGCGATCTATTTCCTGCTCACGCTCTGCTGCTTTCTCGACTATCCGTGGTGGCCCATCGCGCTCTGCTCCGTTTTCGCGCTCGTGCCCGCGCACGCCACCATGGAACAGATAAATCGGAAGGTTGCGCCCGCCGCTCCGCGGAACGACCGCTACTCCGCAATGGACGGCGTCGCCATCGCAGTGGGAATCGCGCTCACGATTCTCGGGCTGTATCTCACGCGCGAGGCGAAGCTCTTTGTCGAGCAGTTACTCGACCAACTGTGATACGCAACGCATGGACAGCGGGGCTGCTCGCACTCGCCGTGGCGGCGTCGTGCACGCGCGCGCGACCCGAGTACGCGGACACTGTGTTTCGCGGTGGCCCTGTGTACACGGTCGATTCCGCGAAGCCGCACGCGACCGCGGTGGCGGTCACGGGCACGCACATCGTGTTCGTGGGCGACGATTCGGGGGCCGCGATGTTCGTCGGACCGCG
>Ga0193751_1001186_pt1 | contig 17103 bp, 18 predicted proteins | sample L1c2metaG_FD_143050 | JGI IMG/M metagenome (GOLD analysis project Ga0193751, IMG submission 143050) | Soil microbial communities from a riparian zone of the East river system, Colorado, United States - L1c2 | ecosystem: Environmental > Terrestrial > Soil > Riparian zone | place: USA: East River... | reverse complement strand
GCTGCACAAGACCATCGCGTTCGAGGCTGCGCAGCGTTTGCGTTAACATCTTTTGCGAAATGCCGCCGATCTCGCGCTGAAGCACGGCATAACGTTTAGTGCCGTGAGCCAGCACCTGGATGATGAGTGCGGTCCATTTATCTGCGATGCGATCCAACACGAGCCGGGAAGGGCATTGCGCATCCATGACTGATCCGCCGGAGGAAGACTTTCGCATGGCTTTTTTTAGACGTTTACCATCTCAGGCGCAAGCAGAGAGTAGCAATCCAAATGGATTGTATAGAACCAAATCGACTGTAGTTGACGGGCGGTTAGGTTTGTCGATCTTTTAAATAGAAGTTATGACGAAAAAATTTGCCGCATCGGAACAAGACGGACCAGCTGTCGTAAGCCTCTTGAATGAATCACAGCCGGGGGATGGCACCAGTTCCATAGGTGGAAACGACGTTTCCGGAGATAATTTGTTACTCGACGAATATTCGCGCTCGGTGGTAAGCGCAGTCAGCCGCGTTGCGCCTGCGGTTGTAAACATCGAAATCCAGCAGCGAGGTAAAGGTCGACCGCGCGATGTCGCCGGAAGCGGATCGGGATTTGTGATCGCCCCCGACGGGTTCATTTTGACCAACAGCCATGTCGTCCATCATGCCATTCAAATAATCGTGAACCTCTCGGATGGCCACGAGTATCCCGCGCAACTCATCGGCGATGATCCCGAGACCGATCTCGCAGTCATCCGAATCGATGCGTCCCACCTTACCCACGTGCGCCTGGCTGATTCTGAAAGTTTGCGCGTCGGCCAAATAGCGATTGCGATCGGTAATCCGCTCGGTTTCCAGGCAAGCGTGACCGCGGGTGTGATCAGCGCGCTCGGCCGCTCGATGTATTCGCAGTCTGGTCGCTTGATTGACAACATCATTCAGACCGACGCGGCGCTGAATCCTGGTAATTCTGGCGGGCCGCTCGTCAATTCAGCCGGCGAAGTGATCGGTGTGAACACGGCCATGATTCGCCCAGCACAAGGCATCTGCTTTGCGATTGCTAGCAACACCGCCAAACTCGTTGCGGGCTGGTTGATCCGTGATGGCCGAATTCGGCGCAGTTACATCGGTGTCGCCGGTCAAAATGTGCCGCTGCATCGGCGCGTGATCCGATTTTATGATTTGCCGCTGGAAACAGGCGTGCTGGTTGCGTCGGTCGAAAAAGACAGCCCGGCACAGCGCGCCGGTCTGCGGGAGGGCGACATCATTGTTGCTTTCAACGAGCGACCGATTGGCACAATTCACGACCTTCACAAGATGCTGGTCAGCGAGCAAATTGGCGTTGCCGCGAAATTGGTGGCCATTCGGCACACCGAAAAATTGGAATTGTCGATTTTGCCTGCGGAGTCGCGCGCAATGTAGCGCAAGCCTCTGGCTTGCTAATTCGCCAACGCAACCGGGATGGTTACGCTACTCTAAATTGTGAAAATTCTCGTCATCGGTGGCGGCGGTCGCGAACACGCGCTGGTCTGGAAATTGAAGCAATCGTCAGGCATCGATCGAATCTTTTGCGCACCGGGCAACGCGGGCACCGCGCGCCTCGCAGAGAATGTCGCTATTTCCGTCAGTGATTTGCCGGCGCTGGTTCGCTTCGCGAAAGAAAATCGTGTCGGTCTGACGGTGGTCGGTCCGGATGACCCGCTTGCTGCCGGCATTGTCGATCTTTTTCTCGCGGAAGGATTGCGCATTTTCGGGCCGAGCAAAGCGGCCGCGCGAATCGAGTCATCGAAGATTTTCGCGAAAGAACTGATGCGCAAAGAAGGGATTCCGACGGCGCGAGCGGGGACGTTCGATCGTAGCGATGACGCGATCCGGTTTTGCGATGAATTGCGATTTCCGATTGTCATCAAGGTTGACGGGCTCGCGCTCGGCAAAGGCGTCGTCATTGCGCCCAATGCCGAATCGGCAAGATCGACAATCGACGATATGATGAATCAAGGCCGTTTTGGAGAGGCAGGCCGACGTGTCGTAGTCGAAGAATTTTTGCGCGGCACGGAATGTTCGCTCCACGCATTGGTGGACGGAAAGAATTATCGATTGCTCGAATCGGCGCGTGATCACAAGCGCGCGCTCGACGGTGACGTGGGGCCGAATACGGGAGGGATGGGCGCGTTCAGTCCGGCCAACAACTGGAGTAGCAAACTCCAATCACAATTCGAAGAAGAGATCATGCGCCCCGTCCTGGGCGGTTTGCTCGCAGAAGGACTCACCTTTCGCGGTTTGCTTTATCCGGGCTTGATGATCACCGAGACTGGAGCGCGTGTGCTCGAATTCAATTGCCGCTTCGGCGATCCCGAGACACAGGCAATTTTGCCACGAATGAAGTCCGATTTGCTGCCGGTCCTAGAAGCGACGATCGACGGAAAAATCGACAATTACTCGATCGAATGGGAGCAGCGGCCGGCCGTGACAGTTGTGCTCGCATCGGGCGGTTACCCGGGCAAATACGAAACGGGAAAAAGCATTTCCGGTTTGGATGAAGCGGCCAAACTCGATGGACTTCAGATTTTTCACGCTGGAACTAGGCAGCTGAGTGGCGAAATTGTGACTGCGGGTGGCAGGGTACTGGCGGTCACAGCGCTTGGATCGACCATCGCAGAGGCGCGCTCGCGCGCGTATGGGGCTGTTGCGCTCATTCAATTCGAGAACTGCCATTACCGGCGCGATATTGCTCTTACTGCCGTTACGGATAACATCCAAAACTTACGCTGATGTCCCGATTTTTGGTGGCGCATTTTACGATGTCGATCTTGGCGTCGAATCTTTTTGCACAATCACTTGCACCGTCAGCTCCGGGCAACTCTCCGATTGCATCCAAGTCCTCGGCGATCTCATCTCCTTCACCGTCGGTGACTCCTACCGCTATCGACCTGATCAATTCGCTAGGCGCGGCGGATTTGCAGGCAGTGATCGCGCTCTTGAAAAGCAATTTCACAAGTCCGGATGCGATTACCGAGACGGAATTGAACCGCGCGACCATTCAGGGTCTGATGACGCGGCTGCCGAATGGCGTGAAGCTTTTGCCGAACCGGGAAAGCGCCCCGACGGAAGCGCCAACTGCCCTTTACAGTGAGATTTTGGATGGACGCATCGGGTACCTGCGTCTCGGGTCGCTGAACAACGCTAATCTTCAGGCAATGGATAAGAGTTTGAGCAATTTTACCGGGAAAAAAGTGGATGCGCTGGTTGTCGATCTTCGCGCCACCTCAGGAACGAATGATTTTGCCGTCGCCGCCGAATTCGCGAAACGATTTTGTCCGAGAGGCAAACCTCTTTTCACCTTGCGCAAACCGGCCGCGCGTCAGGACCGCGTATTTAATTCAGATCGCGATCCGGCGTTTCACGGTCTAATCATGGTGCTCGCCGATGGCGACACTGCTGGCGGGGCCGAAGCCCTTGCGGCTGCGTTGCGCGTTTACGATAAAGCTTTACTCGTGGGTCAGCCAAGCGCCGGACGTGCTGCGGAATATTCCGATTTGGCATTGCCAGGCGGGAAGATTTTGCGTGTAGCCGTGACGGAAATGATTTCGCCAGAAGGCCATTCATTATTTGCGGAAGGAGTAAAACCAGATCTGCCAGTCGAAATGTCGGTTGCGGATAAGCTACAGATTTTTCAATTGAGCGGTGAAAAAGGGATGGGCCCATTTGTTTATCAAGCCGGACGACCGCACATGAACGAAGCCGCCCTTTTGGCCGGAACAAATCCTGAGCTTGAGGCGGCCGAAGCGGCGCAGCAGCGCCGGGGGCGTCCTCCGGAAAAACCGCCGGCCCACGATCCCGTCTTGCAACGCGCGCTGGACGTAGTTACATCGCTCGAGATTTATCAAAAGCGATAAGGTGAGTCCGCTGGAGGAACGCATCGGTTACAAGTTTCGCAATTCGCTGTTGCTGGCGGAGGCGCTCACGCATCCCAGTCTCGGCCACGAAACGCAACGCTATCATTTTGATAACCAGCGCCTGGAATTTCTCGGGGACGCCGTCCTCCAGCTCGTTATCACCGAGTATCTTTTTCGCCATTTTAGTGGCGAGGCTGAAGGACAATTGACGAAATTGCGTTCGCGGCTGGTATCGCGTGAAACATTGAAAATGCATGCCGCCGCGCTCGATTTGGGACGGGATCTTCTGATGGGACGCGGCGAAGAAGCCAGTGGCGGGCGCGAGCGAGCATCGACATTGGCCGATGCCTTCGAAGCGCTGATTGGCGCTATTTATCTCGACGGCGGCCTTGAGGCAGCGAAAAAATTTGTTCTCGTCCAAGCGCGCGCCGATCTTGAAGAAATCGCGGAAGAACCCATTGACATTAATCCGAAGGGCCATCTCCAGGAATTATTGCAAAGCATCTCGCCGCGCAGCCCGGTCTACGAGTTGGTTTCGCAAAGCGGCCCGGAGCACGAGAAGACATTCGTTGTGCAAGCTGTTTGGGAAGAGATCGTTTTGGGACAGGGCACCGGTCGAAGCAAAAAACAGGCGGAAACGACTGCCGCGCTCGAAGCAATGAAATTAAAGCGCTGGAAGGAAACGAAGCCGCGCGCGTAAGATCGACAAGTTGTAGCCATGTGCCTGTGGCATGTGTAGTTGCGACCGCGCACAGCGCGGTGGCTACAGGAAATGATTGAGCGCGTCGATATTCTTGCCGGATTTGGATTTCCAGCGAAGTCGTTGCGCGATCGACGCGGTCACAAATTTTTTTGCGCGGCGAACGGCAACTTCCAAGGATAAACCTGAGGCAAGAGCTGCGGTAATTGCCGCCGAATAAGTGCAACCGGTGCCGTGCGTCGCGACTCCACGAACAAATGGCGCCGAAAATTCGCTGATCTTGTCGCCAGCAAAGAGCAAATCGATTGCATCGCCGCGAACGAGGTGACCACCCTTGAGTAAAATCGACACTGCATATTTTTGTCGTAGTTGTTTTCCGGCCTTGCGCATCGCTTCCAAATCGCGAATCGGTTCGCCGATCAATTTTCCGGCTTCATCGAGATTTGGCGTGAGCAGCGTTGCAATCGGAAATAACTCTCTTTCATAAATCTCCATCGCTTCGGCTGCGAGAAGCATATCGCCGCTCGTTGCCACTGTTACCGGATCGACGACGAGTGGAATGCTATTGTCGACCTTGCGCAGGACATCGACGATTACGCGCGCAACAGCTTGGACGATTTCGCCTGAGCAGAGCAATCCCGTCTTTGCGGCGGCGATTGGGAAATTTCTGGCGAGGACAGCGATTTGCTCGTAGACGATCTCGGCGCTGATCGGCTCGATCCGCGAAACTTTCCCCGGCGTTTCGGCAACGACGCAGGTGATTGCCGTCAACCCGTAAACACCGAGCGCGGAAAAGGTTTTAAGGTCCGCTTGGATACCGGCGCCGGCGCTGCTATCGGATCCCGCGATTGTTAATGCGACCGGAACTGTAGCGGCGCTCTGTGAGCGCCGGTTTCTTTGTTTCGCCATTGAATTCGGCGGTCATAGACCGCCGCTGCAAAACTACGCCCCGTCGTTACCAATTGCTTCGACCGGACAACCTTCCATCGCCTCCTTGCAGAGCGCTTCTTCTTCCGGGCTCTCCGGCTGTTTATAGACGTAGGAATGGCCGCCGTCGTCGTTGCGCTTGAAATTGGCGGGCGCGGTTTCACGGCACAAATCGCAGTCGATGCATTGATCATCGACGTAGAATTTTCCTGCTACGTTTTCGGCGTATTTATTCGCGGCATCAGCCATAGTTTTTCCGGTAAAAGTGAGGGGGAACGTTAGGAAGAAATGATCTGGGCGCAATTCAATTTGCCAGTTGACCGGCTTGGGCGCAACCGCCAGGCAAACGAACAGCGAAAGAACTGAGACGCATGAAGCCGGCAACCGCCAAAACATTGAGAGCCTTTGCGTTTGAATTGGCAATCTATGGGCTCCTGGTCACAGGCTATTTTTTCCTGGTGCTCCATTTGCTGGGAGGCTGGCTGTACGAGCTCGAGGTTCACCACCGATACACTTATGCCGGCGTCGCGATTCTACTCATCATCGGTCAGGCCGTTGTTCTCGAAAGTCTCACCACGTTTTTGATCCGCCTGCTGCGCGGCCGCTCTGAATAAGCCATGTTCTTTCCAATTTCCGGGGCGCACATCAGTCCGATCTATTTGGTCATCGTAGGCTTCCTCATTGGGATCCTTGGCGGATTTTTCGGAGTGGGCGGGAGCTTTATCGCCGGTCCTGCCCTGCGCCTCGTCGGTTTAGATTGGAATTTCGCCGTCGGCACTGATCTTGCGCACATCGTCGGAAAATCGGTGGTGGCAGCGAAACGGCATCGTGCGCTTGGGAATGTCGATCTTCGTCTGGGATTAATCATGGCACTCGGAACGATTGCCGGGGCCGAAGCGGGCGCGCAGTTGATTCAAATGTTAAAGCGCGCGGGCAACGTCAACCTCGTTGTCAGCATTGTCTCGATTGCTGTTTATGTGGGCATCTCGACTTTTATGATCTGGGAAAGCCGAAAAACACTCAGCTCTCGAAAAGGACGTCGACAACGAAAAGGAGTGGATCACTCAGCTTTCAAACCCGTAACGCGCAGTATTCAGCGGGTGAAGATATGGCCAATCGTTGCGCTTCCTACATCCGGCGTGAAAGCGATTTCTCTGTGGATGATTATTTTGGTCGCGTTCGTGGGCGGATTATTCAGCGGCTTTCTCGGAGGAGGCGCTGGATACATCCGAATGCCATCAATGGTGTACGTGCTTGGAATTCCCACCCATCTCGCGGTGGGCACAGATCTGTTTGAGATTATCATCTCGGCCAGTTATGGAACTTTCAGCCATGCAATTAAGGGTAACGTAGATATTTTGATCGCGCTCGTCATGAACACCGGCGCGGCCATTGGGGCGCAGATCGGCGCGATCTCCACTCAATATTTCGCCGGGCCGAAAATTCGGCTCGCCTTTGTTCCGCTTCCGCTGATTGGCGCGGCCATCGTGATTTACACCATGTTCACCGGTCACAAATTGTGATGTTTGATGAAGATCCTGATTTGCAGTGACGGAACGCCTTCCGCTGACAGCGCCACCCGATTGGGCGGATTACTGGCAGGCCCTTCCCGCGCCGAAACCAGCCTTCTGGGCATTGCGGAAAAACCGGCGGACGAGCGGGTGTTGCGCGACGCACTCGAAGTGCAGTCGCAGTTGCTTCGCGCGGCGGGCATCGTTCCGGAAATTGTGGTGCGCGCGGGTGGACCTATTCGGCAAATTCTCAAGCAAACGTCAACAACAACCTACGACCTTGTCGTGATAGGTTCACGACACAGGGGAACGACAGGGCTTTATTGGCGTTCCAGAAAAACTTATGAAATGGTCAAGTCGATTCCGCCGCCCGTCCTTGTAGCGATCGGGGAATGCACGAGATTGAAGAAATTTCTGGTGTGTACGGGCGGAAAGGAATTCATCGAGGACGCGGTGCAACTCACCGGCAGATTAGCTGCTGCAGCCGGAGCATCGGTAACCCTGCTGCATGTGATGGCCGAGCCCCCTGCTATGTATGCTGATCTGGTGCGATTGGAAGAAGACGTTAAGCAACTATTGGAATCAAACTCGGAGTTGGCGATAAATTTGCGCGGGCAAAAAGATGAACTCGAGCGATTTGGCGTGCCGACCGAAGTACGCGTGCGGCACGGCCTTGTCTTGGATCAGGTGCTGGCTGAAGCGCGCATGGGGGATTACGATTTGATCGTGACGGGTTCATCGCAAGCGCGAGGCGTAATTCGCCATTACATCATGGGCGATCTGACGCGCAGCATTTTGAATCATGCGAATTGCCCTGTCCTCGTCGTACGGGCCGGGCAACCGGGACGCACCGAAGGTTTTTGGGATTTTCTCAAGCGGCTGTTTCGCCGTCAGCAAAGCTGAGGCCGTTTTGCGCAATGCTTGCGAAGGTTTGATCCAATCCACAAGGGTCGTGGAAGAAAACCTCCAGCAACCAACTTTTGGTTTTTTTTGGTCTGTATCACCTTAACATAGTTTGAAAGAAAAAAGTATCGATTTGCCATAGAATGTGGCGAGACCGCGGTTATTTTTCTTCGAGGCGATTCGTGCTTTTGAGAAGCGTCAACAAAAGAACGCTTGTTGGAGCATGAGGCTTACTTATGGCTTTTTGGCGACGAAGAGGCCGAAAGCCATAGCTCCTTCAGCATAAGCTTGCTTCATTAAAGGGAACGACTGAACGAAACGGCGCGTGGAAGCGCTGGTGAAGTGCAGCAGATACTTTATGGGCAGACGTTCAGCCATGGAGGTGCATTGCGCCCAGGTGCGCTCAACGTAGCGAGTGATGTCTTCCGCTGCCACCATGGTGAAACCGGCCTCACCCATCCACTTTTGGTAATCGCTGAGACTATCCAAACTTGCGGTCAGCATCGCCTCTCCGATTGTCGCGACCAGCTTTTGTTCGTCTTCCGACATTGGTGGTCCGTCCCGCCGCAGCCAGGCGCAGACGGCAAGGACACCACCCGGTTTCAGAACGGACGCGCATCGTTTGAAAAACTCTTTCTTGTTCCGAAAGTGCTCACTGCTTTCCATGATCCAGACCATGTCCACGCTTTCGGGGTCGGGCTGCCATTGATTTGCGTCCTTCACATGGAACTGGACCCGATCGCGCAGACCTCGCGCCTTCGCCTTTTTGTTTGCCATCCTGGCTTGAACTGGGCTGATCGTCATGCCAATCACATTGCAATCGAACTGATAAGCCAGCCAGAAGGCGGAGCCTCCGAGGCCGCAGCCAATATCCAGCACGCGAGCGCCCCGCGGCACGCGAGCCTGTTCGGCCAGGCGCTCGATTAATCGGACCTGGGCTTGGGCTGATGAAAGATCAGCGTCCCAGTATCCGTGATGAAGATGTTCTCCCCAGAAGAGCCGGTAAAGAAAAGACAATCGATCGTAATGCTTGCGAATGTGATCGGTCTCAACGTGGAATTCCGGAGGTGCTCTCGTGTCGATTTGGCCATTCTCAGAATTCGTCGGAGGCAAGTTATCGAGCTTCCACACTGAGCCGGTCCAGCTCACGTGAATATAGTTCATTGTTCGGGAAACGATCGCGTAGTCCCATCAGAATTGAACGGGCTTGCTCCCGATTGTTGTCACGCAAGGCCGCCACCGCCAGCAACAGCTTCGCGAATGGCTCAAGATAATACCCTTGGGAAGCAGTCTTCCGCAATTTTGCGAGCCCCGTCTCGCGATCAACTTGAGAACCGGTCAATCGAAAAAGCAGCCGCAGTGCGATTGGTTTTAAACTAAGCACATAATTCTCAATCCCTGACCCGAGATAGGCGTCAAATGCCTCCGGGTCGGCGGCCAAAAGTCTGTCGGCATAAACCCGGCCCGCTTTTGTATAGCTGAGGGCTTTCAAACCGCGTCCGTCAATCAGCGCAACATAATCCGCGCGGAGTCCGTGGGTCAGTGTCTTGACGAACAGCGCACGAGCATCCGCATTCGATTTTTCCAACGTTGACTCGGCCAGTCGATCCGCTCGATCGACTCGCTCGCTGAAAAGGGCTTTCGCTCGAGCGTCAGGATCCAGCGTCTTTCGATTCTTGAAGCGGTTGTCATCGACAAAAAGCTCGGCTTCGAGGGATCCCAGGCGATTCAGCTCGGAAAACAAATAGGCGGCTGCGTCGGAAGCCGGCCCAAGCGAATCGTCCGGATGAACTTTTTGCCATCGCTCCAACGCGCGATGGGCCTCTTCAAATTTTAGGTCGTACATTTGCAACCAGGCCGAATAAATTTCCTCCGATTTGAGATCGGAATCGACGGCCAGGGCCCGACCGGCGGAAGCTATAAAAATCAGAAGAGCGCCCACGCTGACAACACGCATTGTAAACTAAGTCTCGTAAGCATAGACGCGGCGCAAGTTGTGTTCGATCAGTTTTGGTGAAAGCAGGCTTGTAACAACGCGCCGACTTGACGAAGTGCCACCGCTGCCGCGATTCCGCCTCCGACAATTCCGATGCTTTTATCCACACGCACGCTATTAATTGGTCGCGAAAGCGGAGCGAAAATCGTCGCTGCAGGATGGAGCGCGCCGGGGAGTACGAAATCTTTATGACGCCCCTATTCACCCCGGTCACGGACAATTGGACAGGAGAAGTCACATTTTGTTCAACCACCGTATGATTAAGGAGTTCTTCGCTCGATATCTGTAATGTCGTGTCTTATTTAACGCTTTCGCGCTTGTGGATCGGATCTCTGTGCGATCTCGCCGTGTTTGCCCAAGACAATCTCATTAAGCGGCTTCAACCTCGCTGATTTGTGTAGCGGGTGGCGTGAAAAAAGGCATTGATTCTCGTGCAGGAATTAGGCGACTCGGAATACGGGGGCAGCGCGATGAAGCAGACCTCTGTCCAGCCGAGCTATCGAAGCTCACGCGTGCGCCGCTGGGTAGCTTATCTATGGCGCGATGCAATACGCGAGAGCTGGCGGCCGGTTGCTCCTGCTTTTGCCAAGCCAAATCCAGCGGAATGGGATGACGCGCGGGTGACTGCGGCTTGGCTCGGTCACGCTACCGTGCTCATCAATTTCTTCGGCATTAAAATTCTTACCGATCCCGTTCTTTTCCCGCGCATCGGGATTCGATTGCTGGGATTCACCATCGGTCCCAAACGATTGACCGCGCCCGCACTCGAATTCCACGAACTGCCAAGAATCGACCTTGTCCTTCTGTCGCACGCGCACTTTGATCATTTAGATTTGCGCACGCTCCACCGCTTGTCGCGCCGCAGGTCGCCGCGGCGACCGAAGGCGGACTTCGCTGATTCAACGAAAGTGATCACCGCTCCGCGCACGAGTGACCTGCTTCGCTGGACCCAGTTTGGCGACGTGACGGAACTTCGCTGGGTTGAACGAACAGCGATTGCGACTTCGGCCGGCGAGATCGACATCATCGCGTTCCGGGTGAAACACTGGGGCGCGCGGATGCAGCACGATGATTACCGCGGGTACAACGGCTACCTTATCGAGCGCAACGGCCGGCGAATCATTTTCGGCGGCGACACCGCCATGACCGACGACTTTCAACAACTCCAAAGTTACGGCTCGATTGATCTCGCGATCATGTCGATCGGTTGTTACAACCCCTGGATTCGCAGTCACTGCAATCCCGAGCAAGCCGTGCAAATGGCCAACGACGCCGGCGCGCAGTTCATTATGCCGGTGCATCATCAAACGTTCCGGCTCAGCTTCGAACCGTTCCGCGAGCCAATCGACCGCTTCGAAGCCGCTTTGCGCACTCAACCCGAGCGCGTCGCGTTGCGCGAGATCGGTGAGACATTCGTTTTGCCGCTGTAGAGGCGCTTGTGTCAAGCGCGTGACGATGTCATCTTTGCCGCTCGCGCCGACGTAGCTCAGCTGGTAGAGCAGCGGTTTCGTAAACCGCAGGTCACGGGTTCGAATCCCGTCGTCGGCTCGCCTACCAAATGGCCGGCAACGACAACTCAGTCTCGATCATCGTTTCCACGTTAAACGAGGCCGAAAATATCGCGCCTCTCGTAGCGCAAATTGCCGCGACCGCTGTTCCGTTTCGCGAGATCTTATTTGTCGATAATAATTCGACCGACGCAACGCGACATATGATTCGGACGTTGGCGGCCACTTATCCAATTCGGTTGATCGAACAAGATCATGCAGAATGTGGATTAGCTGCCGCCGTTATGTCGGGTGCGCTCGCCGCGCAGGGAGAAGTTCTTGTCGTGATGGATGCAGACCTGAGCCATCCGCCGGAACGGATCAAGGATTTGCTGGCCCCTCTTTTTAACGGCGCAGCGGACATGGTGATAGGAAGTCGATATGTTCCCGGCGGATCGACACCGGGCTGGCCGCGTTGGCGGCTATTATTGTCGCGAACCGGTGCGCTCCTCGCTTACCCGCTCACCGGCGTGCACGATTCGATATCCGGATTTTTTGCGATCGGGCGTTCCCGGTTACTGGAGTATGCATGGCCGCCGCCGGCCGGCTTCAAAATTGTCTTTGAGACAATAGTGCGAAGCAGTCGCAGGTTGCGCGTGGTTGAAATTCCCATCGCATTTCGTGATCGCGTGCGTGGCAAATCGAAAATGTCTTTCGTCGTTGCACTGAGATTTTTTGTGCGATGGCTGTTCGCTGTGCTGCGGCATGTCATCCACGGACTCTATCGTCCAGCCGAAATTGCAAGATCGACAATGAGTAACGCCTCGACCGACTGATTAGGAAGTCGGCGGCTGCGGAATCAGAATGGCCCAAGCCGCTGGCCGCTGCGGTCCTGCTCGCTTGCAGCGCAAGAGTTCAATCGAGAGCCCAAAAAACAGAAGTAACGCGGCAAAAAAAGTATTGCCGTACATCTGAGCCGGGCGTGGAAAAGGTAGAGCAAGAGCAAGGACAGCCAATGCTGGGACGCTCCACCATAGAACGGTTGAGCTCTTTCCCGTTAGCACCCGTTGCGTCACGACCGCAAACGGCAGCATGAGCCACGAAAAAAGGTAACCAAAGGCGAGCGGTGTGAGCATCAGCACCATCAAGATGAGTAGCGCGAATTCGATTGCATCGGTTTCTGCCGTCCGCATTTGCCGCTGAGGCATCACCGTGATAAACAAAATTCCCAATGCCAGGGCAAAACCTATGATGACTGCATTGACTGCCGCAAACTGGAGATCCGTAAAGTTTACGTACTTTGGTGTGTGCGGCGCGGAAGCGGCATCGGCATCCACGTGCCGAAGCAGACGGTTGGCGACGCTCACGAGCGATTGATTTTTCCAGCTCTGGCTGCGCTTTGGTCGCTGCGCCACACCCGACGGGCTATATTTCAGCATTCCGACACTCCACTTTTCCAGATCGTGCCACGTTCGCTCGAATCCACGGAACGGTGCGGGCAAGACGAGAAGCAAAAATAATAGTGTGACGACGAGGCTCGCCACGGCTTTCCAATGACCACGATAAATGAAATATACAATAGCCATTACTGGAAATGCTTTGATCGCAGCGGCTATCGCAACCAGCGCGCCCGCGAAAATTTCACGTTCGGAGCGCAGCGCAACAAAAGCGCCCAGCATCAGTGCAAGTAACACCAGACTGGGCTGGCCGAGGTGATAACTTGACCAGATGTAAATGATTACGAGGAGGCTCGGGACTAGATACAGCCATGCATTTTTTATCCGGCCGCTGCCGGACTGTCCGGCAGCGAGCCTCGCCGCCAGGTGAGCACTGATAAACCAAGCGGCTGAGTTGATCGCAACGAGGAGAACAATTAATCCCGCCTGGCCCGGCAAACTCGCGCCCGCCAAAAAAATCGCACAGGGCGTCGGATACATGAAGTCATACTTGCCGTTGTGGAGGAAAAAGATTTCATCGCTGGCGAGCACATGTTTGCCCGTGTCATACCACAACTTGTAATCCATGATGCTGCGACCACGGAAATAGTGGAGGAGCGGGACGGCCGAAAACACGATCGCCACAATGAGGAATAGCGATAGCAATAGCCGAAAACCGACCGGGCTGTTTAACCGCCGATCAAGCGCGGCCCAGCTCGATTTGAGGACCGAATCCTTCACCCGTTCCGCATACTCGCAGCGATCGGCGGACGCGCCTTGTGCCAATCGGTGCTCTGCTCGTAAGCGTGCGCGATTTGCAAAATCCGCGCTTCGTCGAGCGCTTTCCCGAGCAATTGCAAGCCGATGGGCAAACGGTGCCCATCGCTCTCCGCGAATCCGCACGGGACGCTAATTCCGCAAATGCCGGCTAGATTGGCGGGGCTGGTGAAGATATCAGCGAGATACATTTGCAATGGATCGTCCGTCCGTTCGCCCAGTTTGAAAGCGGGGACGGGGGAAGTCGGCGAAATCAATGCGTCCACTTTCTTGAACGCCTTTGCGAAATCCTGGCGGATCAGCTCGCGCACTTTTTGCGCGCGTAAATAATAAGCGTCGTAGTAACCAGAGCTCAAAACGTAAGTGCCGAGAATGATGCGGCGTTTCACTTCCGGACCGAAACCTTCCTCGCGTGTGCGGCCATAATGGTCGAGCAAATCTTTTGGATTTTCCGCCCGATGTCCGTAGCGCACGCCATCAAAGCGCGCCAGGTTCGCCGAAGCCTCGGCCGTGGCCAGAATGTAATAAACGGCGATGGCGTAATCGGTCTGCGGCAAAGAAACATCGACAATCTCCGCGCCGAGCGTTTCGAATTGTGCAATCGCCGCATCGATCGCGGATTTTACCTGCGGATCAATTCCTTCGATCATGTACTCCTTCGGCAGGCCCAATCGAATGCCACGTAAATCGCGACCCAGCGCCGCTGTGTAATCAGGCACCGGTGCGTTAAGACAGGTCGAGTCTTGCGGATCGTGACCGGCGATTGCGTTCATGATCAGCCCGGCATCGCGTACAGTTTTCGTCAACGGCCCAACTTGATCGAGCGACGAGGCGAACGCGACCAAGCCAAAGCGCGAGACGCGTCCGTAGGTTGGCTTGAGACCAACAACCCCTGAAAAGGAGGCTGGCTGGCGAATCGAGCCGCCGGTGTCGGTCCCCAATCCCGCGAACGCTTCGTCTGCCGCAACTGCTGCGGCCGAACCACCGCTGGATCCACCCGGTACGCGGGACAAATCCCACGGATTTCGCGTCAGTTTAAGGCCCGAATTTTCTGTGGACGAACCCATGGCAAACTCGTCCATGTTGGTTTTGCCGAATGGAATTGCGCCGGCTGCGCGCAACTTTCGAATGACCGTCGCATCGTAAGGCGCGCGGTAACCTTGCAAAATTTTTGACGCGCACGTGCAGGGCTGGCCTGCGACGCTGATTATGTCTTTGATCGCAATCGGCACGCCGCCGAGCAAAAGATCGACATCTGCTTTTTCTGCTTGCTTGGCAGTCGCTTCAAAATCGGTCGAAAGATAAGCGTCGATTTTTCCATCGACATCTTCGATGCGCGCTCGCAAGACATCGAGCACTTCACGGGGGGAAATCTCCCGGCGACGCAACAGAGATTGGAGATCGGCGATATTGGACGCCGGCAATTCTTTTCCCGTCATTCCACGACTTTCGTGACGATGAAAAGACCATTTGCCTGGCGCGGCGCATTGCTCAGCGCTTCCTCCGCGGTGAACCAATCCCGCGGTTCGTCTTCCCGGAAAACGTTGAAAATCGGGATCGCGTGTGCCGCCGCTTCCACGTCGCTCACATCCACTCCACGCAGTTTGTCGGCATAATTTAAAACATGGCCGAGCTGCTTCTGGAAAAGTTCCGTCTCCGCGTCGGACAAATTTAGCCGCGCCAGCTTAGCTACGTATGCGACATCGAGGTCAGAGCCTTTGGCCATACTTACCGATCAAAAATGCAGATGACTTACTAGCCAGATGACCGCCCCTGCAAGCGCGATCACGAGCACGAGAAACATGATTCGACCCTCTCGGCGTTCTTTGCGAAGGGGGCGGCGTTTTGGATTGGCATCGTTGTCATCGAAGTAACGTTTGTCTTGCAGCGCCACGGAGACGTGCAGTCGGTTGTCTCCCGGATACATTTTTGGACTCGCTTGCTCTCGAACCGGCCGGGACGTTTCCTCCGTAGCCCGCCGTGCCTTTGCCATCATCCGCTCGAGTTTATCGAATTGATCGCGCAGCTCCGCTTCGCGACGGTCCAGTTCTTCTTGCCTGCGGCGAAACGGCGAGGGTGACGGAGGCGAACGACGAAACATCGCCATCACCGGCTGGCCATCCAGAAGAAAAGAGCAAGGGCAACAAGGCCAAAAATGATCAGCGGCAAAGTAAGCGCGATGCCGATCTGCAGCCATTGAGAAAACGAACGGCCGCCGCTCAGCTCATAAGGACCTGCGCCCACCTCGGGCAATGAAGTCTCACCGCCGGCGCCGTCATCAGCTGCTTGCAGCCGGCTGCGCTGCTCGCTGTACTCCGTGCGCGCGTCCTCCACCGTGCTCAGTGCTCGGCTCAATTCCTTGTGCAAATCGGCCGGGTTCCAGCTTTTCGGATCGATCGCTTCGATCAATTCCAGATGCTGACCAAAGCTCTCCCGAGTCGCCCGAAGCTGTTCGAGTCGTTTTTGTGCGTTGTACGCTTCGCGCTCGAGCACAACCAGCGCCCGCGCAAGCTTATCAGTCATTTCGGCCCGCCCATGTTCCAGTTCTTCCTGGCGACGACTTAGTTCTTCCAGTTCGCGCTTTTGTTTTTCAAGTTGCTCCTGCTGGCGCTTGAGCTGAAGCAATTGCTCCTGCGCCTTTTGCATTTGCGAATCGAGATGCTCGGGAGAAAGCGATTCTTCCTCGCTGAGTTCCAGCATTTGCTCGATCGGTCGAATCTTTTCTGCCATGATGATTTCTAACTGCCGCGGCTCGTTCTCTCAAGTCGCGCCCGGACGCCACATTAATTCGGCGACTTCAGAATTCCAGATATTTTGAAGGCAAAGTTTTCGACCTGCGTCTGGAAGGGTTGGCTGCTTCCATCGCTCAGCGTCCCGGCATCATCTCGAGCAAAACGCCTTTGAAATATTCCGTCTCTGGCAAAGTCGGGAGTACCGGATGATCGGGCGATTGCTCGAATCGACGAAGGCGCCGGGCCGAACGCCGTGCGTCCACCAGCGCCTCCGCGATCATTTGCGCGAATGCATTTTCGTTGACGTGATGGGAACAGGAAAAGGTAGCAAGCAATCCATCTTTCGACAAAAGCTTGAAAGCGCGAACATGGAGTTCGCGATAACCGCGCATGGCGTCGCGCACCCCGCTCTTCGTTCTTGTAAACGACGGGGGATCGAGAACGATCAGATCATATTGCACTTCCGCTTTCTCGGCAGCTCGCAGAAACTGAAAAACATCCTGCCCGATCCATTGCACTCGCAATTGATTGCGTTCGGCATTTTCTCGCGCGGCCTCAAGGCTTTCTGTGTTTGCTTCGATGCCGGTCACCTCACTCGCGTCGGCGCGCGCACATGCAAGCGCAAACGCGCCCTGACTCGTAAAACAATCGAGCACGCGCCGGCCGCGCGCATATTGCGCAATAATTCCGTAATTGTCCTTTTGATCGAGATAAAACCCGGTCTTTTGTCCGTGCAAAAGATCGACAACAAATTCTATAT